>WSSedB1CaDRAFT_10000451_pt1 | contig 17968 bp, 19 predicted proteins | sample WetSurSB1Cattail_FD_9460 | JGI IMG/M metagenome (IMG submission 9460)
TTAATCTGTCTTGTGATTTTATGCCCCCTTGCCACTCCCGCTTCGCGGGACAAGCTCTAAAGGGGGGGTAAATTTATTACGGTGCTACGCACCTGATTAAATGCATAAATATTCAAAGTAATTATTGCTCACACAAACCTGGATCTCAAAAAATATAAATTAGCCACGTAACATTCAATGAAATGAATTCAGGGAAAATGAGGAATCTAAAACATAGCGGCAGAGCCGCGAAATATTTATAAAATCAAATTCACAAGATGAAACCAAAGGTGCAGAGCACCGGAATATTAGTCTCATTCATAAATATTATTAAAAAATTCAAAAAGATATTCATTAGTAAAGATTACTTCATTCCTTTCCAGCATTTCCAGATATTCCTCTTCAAAGCTTTTCTTTCTGTGATGCTTCTCCTGTGATAATATGTATTTTATTACCGTGTCAATCCGGGAGTGAGAATGAGTAAATGCACCATAACCTACCTGCCAGTCAAATTTAAATCCGGACAATCTTTTTGTTTTAATCCATGCGTTGGTTGAGGTCTTAATTTCTTCCACCAGATCGGGAATAAGCTGATTAACATTATATCCAATTAAAATATGTGTATGGTCGGGCATTGAATTTACAGCCAACATTTTGTGACGATGGTTCTGGACAATACCGGTAATATATTTATGCATCTCATCCTTCCATTCCTTTTTAACCAAAGCCTCGCGGTTTCTAACAGCAAATACCAGATGGAAATAACATTGTGTGTACGTGTTTGCCATTTTGTTTTTTATATTGCGGTGCGCTGCACCTTTGTTTTTCTATAAACATTAAGGTGCTACGCACCTGTGTTTTATTCAATCAATTGCTTATCTATAAACATTACGGTGCTACGCACCTGTAAATTTTAATCAAAAATTTGTCTGTAATAAAGATCTTCTGATTAAATCCCAGATAGTTTAATAATTAGCGAATTGCAGAAATGAACTAAAGCTGAAGAGCCCTTAGCAATCTTTTCCTAATTTATAACATCTGTGATTAACCAAACAATTAGACACATCTTCTTTGTTTGTCTTCATATTCCATACATCAAAGAGATGTTAGTCTACAGCTAATGTTTCAAAATGAGAACATAAATACTATTTATAAAGATATGAGAAGCAATGCTTAAATAGATGCCGTATGTATACCTCACTCTTAAGTAACCCCAAAAAAGTCCAGTGAAGATATAATTTAGTATGAATAAAGGAAATAGATAAAAATATTTAAATTCAAGATTGTAATTTGTCAGGTGTAGAAATCCAAATAACAAGGCTTGAAAGTAAAAAACTACCCGAAATTTTAGAGTGAAAAAATTAATAATTTTAATACTTAAAGGGGAATTTTTTCGAAACAGTATATTGAGGGAAAAATATAATATTAGTGAAATTGCTATAACTAAATAAATATTGGATATTAATCGTCTAAATACAATTAAAGATATCAATATACTAAATGATAATACCAAATTAAATTTAGAACTCCTTAAGGGAAGTCTGAAGATTAATTCTTCAGCTATTGGGTAATATAAGGAAATCTTTAATAAATTAAGTAACCCAAAATTTATTTCCTTTAAGGATGGAAATAAATTAAAATATATGAATGGCGCACAAAAGATAAGGCCTATAATAATGTCACTTATGAGAAGAATAAGAAACGATTTCCAGACTATCTTTAAAAATAAAGGAACCGATGTGATATCAATTTGTTTCTCAAGGCTTGGATTTTTGAGAAATAAAATAAAATCTTTAATATCAATTATTTTCAATGTAAGAATAGATAAACTAATAAACTCGAATTGGAAATAAAGAGAAATGCAACTTATCAATTGCATTTCTCTATAATAAAGATACTATAAAAGTTCAGAAACGAATTTAAGGAATGCCAGCTTTTTAAATAAACTACCAACTGCATATCCAACTTCGTAAGCGACATTTACTCCTCCTGAAATTTGTAACATTTCGGATAATTCCAATTCTTTTAAGTTTTCCATTTTACTGCTTTTTTAATTAGTTATTTTGCGTGCTGTCCATCAATTCCATCCTCAAAACCTTTGAGCAGGGCGACGGCAGTTCCAACTGTAGCTCCGATTACCAGTCCGATGTAATAACTGAGAGTTCTTCCCCCATCAATTAAAATCATTTCGTCTGTGGTGAGTTCTGTGACTTCAAATTTTTCCATAATTAAAATTTTTATTGAGTTCTTGTTGCAGATTCATAACCATCCTTGAGTCCTTGAATCAGGTCAAGAGCTTTTTCAACTGAAGTCATAAAGAGTGATATTATTAACATACGTAAACCACCATTAATTTCTTTTAGCTCTTTCTCATTCAGATCGATTAAGCCAAATTTATTTCCCATAACTTTAATTATTAAGTTGAGATTTGATCTTTCCCCATTTATTTCTCATGCCAGGGGCTTTAGCATGGTAAGCTTACCATACTAAGTTCGGGGAGTAGCGTACGGAAAAAAAGGATTTTGGAAAAAATTTTCATCCCGCCTGAATTTTCTTTCTCTTCAGTGAAAGTCAAAGGCCGGAGGGAACAACTTACAGCTATATCATAAGGCTGACGATAGAAAAATGTCTTGGCCGACTTTGAATACGCTATCGGCACTCCACGTGACCTTAATTCATCAATCAGCTCATAAAGACTGGTGCGACTTACTCCTAATTGCCTGGCAAACTCATCAGGAGTACCCGTTTTCTGCCTGGCAACAAGCTTATGCATCAGGCTTATGCGATCGAGATATTCAAAAACTTTCATGATATAGCGTATTTTAAGTTTTTACAGTTTCTTTCAGATCAATGGCCTGATGCATCCACATCTTCCTGAACGGACCCTCAACACCCAACAGATCCTGCAGGGTACCATCCTGAACAACCTGACCTTTTTCAAGAACGATGACTCTTTGTGCCATATTAATTGTAGAAAGCCTGTGAGCAATCACAATTACCGTTTTATTTTCTTCCTTCAGGATACTTATAGCGTTTTGCACAAACGACTCAGCCAGTGAGTCTAACGAAGAGGTAGCCTCATCGAGAATCAGAATCTCCGGATTACGATAAAGCGCCCGCGCTATAGCTATGCGTTGCTGCTGTCCACCGGAGAGACTGGCGCCGTTCTCTCCAAGGTAGGTGTTGAAGCCATGCGGCAGCTGCTCAATAAATTTTGACATACCGAGCTTATCACATATCTCAATAACCTTGTTCATATCCGGAGTAAACTCACCAACAGCAATATTATCCACAACATTTCCTGAAAAAAGATCTATTCTTTGCGGAACCACCGAAACAATCGCGCGTAAAGAATGATTGGCAAGATGACAGAGATCATAGCGCCCAATACGGATATGCCCGGCCTGCAGCGGATATAGATTCTGGAGTAACGAAACAAGCGTAGTTTTTCCCGAACCACTCTCTCCTACTATTGCTGTGATATCTCCCTTTTTTATTGTTATGTTCAATGAATCAAAAACCTCAACCCTCGTACCATATCTGAAACCGACATTTTCAAAACATACATCACCAACCATCTCAGGTTTCAACTCTATCTTATTTGCTTCATCCTCTATCTCCAGATCGAAGATTTCAAAAAGCCTGTCAGAGGCAATCCTGGCATCCTGCAACGTACGGTTAAACCCGATCAGAGAAGTGACCGGCTGGGTAAAATACCCAACTATTGAATAGAAAGAAAGCAACTCCCCGGGGGTTATCTGTGATCCAATTGCATAACCGGCTCCTATCCATAATACAAGAATTGTTATCATTTGCGAAACAAGACTAGTGGAACCCGATGAAAAAAGGTTGTTCAATCCCGACTTATATAAACTTTCAAGAAGACTGACAAACCGGGTTTCAGTTTTCAGATTTGAGAAGTCCTCAAGACCGAATCGTTTTATGGTTCCTGCAGAGTTAAGAGATTCAACCAATTGCGTCTCGAGGTCAGCAGCCCTTTCCATAACCTTTCGCTGAACTTTCCGGTTAAGCCTGTCAGAGACATAATATATAAAAAGATACTTAGTGACAACAATAAGTATTAATAGTGCCTGTTTCCAGAAGAAGGTGAACAGTATTGCCCACCTGTATCAGGCTCGCAATTGTAAAGCTTCCTTATTCTTTGACCGCCAATAATCAAATTAAAAAATAATAATTGCTCTAAGATTCAGGAATTAGTCAAAATCCAGTATTAATAGACTTTTATAATAGAAATTTATGTTCGATAAATTTCTATTATTAATTGTAAAACTTTTAAACAATGGAAACAAAAAAATTAAGTTTTGAAGAAATGGAAAATCTCTACGGAGGTATAAATTGGACAAGAATTCTGGGATGTGCTGCAATAGGTGCATTGTATGGCCTTGCTAATCCAGTAGCAGGAATAGTTGCAGGAATTGTATGTGAAGCTTTAGAAGATAGGTAGTAAATCAATACCGTAGTAGAATAAGAAATTCTCTGTACCTTTAAACGATGCAACTATGTTATCGAACTAGTTGCATCGTTGTTAAGAAGCATATTAAATATTAATTTAAAATTTGCTTAGGGTAGATATATTATTAAATTACAATTGTTTGATCAAACGTTTGACATTAAAATTTGAAATATTATGTTTACAAATATGAATAAAATGTACCCTCTTTTGCCTTATAATGGTAAAATACTTGGAATAGTAATTATTGTTTTTGCAGTTATTTTAATAACCTATAGTTTATTATTTAATAAGATTAATGTGGATATTATTATTTTGTTGATATGCTTTGGGTTATTCTGTTTTGGATATAGTAAAGAAAAAAATGAGAATGAGACATATTTATTATATCGATATCACTCTTACCGCATATCATTTGCCTTAACAACTATTATTATATTAATAATTAGTTCTTCATTTATCTTTGAGAAAACGGCTATCAAAATAAACTGCCTTTATGCTTTGCTTCTAATGTGTTTATCTTTTAATATTGTATACATTATAATAAAATATATAAATCAAAAAAAATCTTCATATGAGTAAATTAACAATACTTATCTTAAACTATTATTCTCTTTACAAACTCATCATTATTAGTTCTCTTAAGCAGTGACAAATAACCAACCTTGAGAGAGAAATCTATTATTATATAATCCCTCCAAAATGAATCTCCAAACCTTTAAACTATTCCTTTTTAACCTACTATTTTATAGTTAGACTGAAAGAACTGTTGACTGAAGTTTCATATTATAAGCTAATAGAATTAACCGTATAGTTATTGACAAAATGTTAATACAGATTTATATTTATCATCAATGGAAATCATTTATAAGAAACGCTAGATGGCGCAGAAATCTATTAAGTAAATTATTATTAGCAATTTTAGTTTTTTTTGTTCTGTCTACCTTATCAATATTAGGCTATAACATTGATAAAATATTGTTGGAGTTAGGAGGTGATCCGATAGCGACTTTTAATTCATTTTTAATACCATATTTGTTTACAGATTTTTTTTTCCGGTTTTTCTTTCAGTCTGATCCATCAATTTACTTTATTCCATATCTTCGATTTCGTGTTCGACATACAAAACTCGTTACTTTAATGATATTTAGAAGCTTATGGAGCATTTTTAATATTATTCCGTGGCTCTTGGTAATTCCATTCACAATAAAAATCTTATTTGTGGAATCTGGATTAAAAACAGCGATTCCTTATTTATTCGCAATTTTCCTTTTAATTTTAATTAATAATTTTTTAACAGCTGTAATACAATTCCTCATCAGAAAAAGAAAATTATTCTATTTTATACCCATATGTATTGCTATTTTATTATTTAATTTACCTAGAATAGGAGTGTCGATAAAAACAATTTCCATATCATTGGGAAACCAAATTACAGAGTACAATTCATTTATATTTGTCTCACTTCTGACTGTTCTGATCTTTATAATTTGTCTGTTACGTCATTTGCTTTTATCAGGATTTTACGTTGATGAACTTTCTTATAAAAATCTACCAAAAGGATTATTTTTTTCTCCGAATAATTTGAATTTGTTTTCAAAACTTGGAAAAGCTGGAAACTATTTATCACTTGAAATTAAACTATTACTAAGAAATAAACGACCTAAACAAACCATTGGTATTTATCCTATTTTGCCCATTTTTTTTATCATAAGTTTATTAAACAATAACGTAAATACATTTTTTACCTTATTACTATTAACATTTTCTTTTGGGTTGTTATCCATCCTTTACGGACAATATATTTTTAGTTGGGAAAGCACCTACTTCGATCTTATTATGACTAGAAGAATTAATTTTTGCGAATTTATCAAAGCAAAATATTATTTAATGATTCTATTTACTATTGTTATATTCTTATTGATGATCCCTCTTTTTCTTCTTTTCTTTAGGATATACATTATCTGCCTTTTTTCTATGTTTATTTTTTCGATAGGTACAGTTAATTTCATAGTCCTACTTAGTGGAGCTTTCAATGAGGGAAGAATAAACTTAAATGAGAGTTTCTTTTTTAATTATCAAGGACTTAATTCAAATCAATTATTTCTACCAATAATTGTTTTTGGAATCCCTGTGGGTTTATACACATTTGTCAATTTACTAACCAATAGTTTTTTAGCAAATATTCTATTGCTTGTAATTGGATTAATTTTTTTGATTTTTCATAATTGGTGGATTAATAATATCATTCTAGAGATATTTAAAAAAAGAAAATATAAAAATCTGGAAGGATTTCGAAAACTTATGAATTGAGAATATGATTAAAATAGAAAAACTAAGAAAAACTTATAACCGGAAAACAGTTTTAAATATAGATCATTTAAGAATATACGAAGGCGAATTTTTAGGTATTGTAGGTAATAATGGTGCCGGCAAAACTACCTTATTCCGATTAATACTTGATCTTATAAATGCTGATGAAGGAATTGTTATTTCAGGAAATGAAATAGTATCTAGATCTGAAAAATGGAAGAATTATACAGCTTCTTACCTAGATGATAGTTTCTTAATAGATTTCCTTACTCCTGTAGAATTCTATTATTTCATTGGAGAAATATATGACTTAAATAATCAAGAAGTGTTGGACAAATTAAATTTATTTCAAGTTTTTTTCAATAATGAGATTTTGGATCAAAAAAAGAAATTAATTCGCGACTTTTCAAAAGGGAATAAACAAAAAATAGGGATTGCTTCTTGTTTAATAACAGACCCATTAGTACTTATTCTTGATGAACCATTTAACCACCTTGACCCCACTTCTCAAATTGTCTTAAAAAAGATACTTAAGGACTTTAGTACAAAAACAAAATGCACAATATTAATTTCAAGTCATGATTTAAATCACATTGCTGAATTATGTAGTCGAATAATTATTTTAGAAAATGGGAATATTACGCAAGATTTACAAAATGACATCACAACACTAAATATCCTACAAAAGTATTTTTCATTGGATTAGTCCTATCTTATTTTGTCTTTAGAAAAATCAATTGATGTACAAAGGAAGAGTATCAGAGAAGGCATAAAATTTAATAACACATCATTTAGGAAGAACTTAAAAATGTAAGCAATCTTATTTCGAAGGTCCCTTAATAAAAATCATCCCAGAATCCTTTATATAAGTTGTCAGACTTTATTAAGTCTTTATGAGTACCTTCTGCAGTGATAACCTTATTGTCAATAACATAAATATAATCACTTAAATTCTTGACCATATTTATTCTGTGTGAGATCAATAGAATCCCCATCTCAGATTTTAGTCTGGATATAAGACCCAAAATCAAGCTTTCGGTCCCCCGGTCCATATTTGAAGTCCCTTCATCAATGACAAGGATATCCGGCTTTTTTATAAGAACCCTTATAAATGCTAGCAATTGCTTTTGACCACCGGAAAGATTAATCCCCTCCTCCCCGACTAAAGTCATTATCCCGGAGGGAAAACCATCAAAGAAACCACCTAACCCAAAACCAGATATTGTTGAGATTATCTCATTAATTTTGCTTTCAGTATGTTCCGTTAATAAGTTTTGCAGAATTGTACCATTAAAGATATGAATTTCTTGAGGAATTATTCCAATTTTCGTTCTCCAGTTTTTTAGGTTAATTTTATCGGAATTCATGTTATTGTTAAGAAATATCTTGCCTGCCTCAGGTAAATAAAATCTAAGAATAATATTTGCCAGGGTACTTTTACCACAACCACTTTCCCCAACAAGAGAAACTACTTTTCCCTTTTCGATACTTAATGATAGATTATCAAGCAATAATCTTTGGCCAGGAAATCTAAAAGAAATATTTACTAGTGATAATTTCAGAATTTCTAAACTATTATTATAACCAATATTACCGCTATCTTCAGGATCTATTTGCGAAAATTCAAACATCCTGTTTAGAGCAACTTTTGCCTCGCTTAAAGGAATCCCAATCAGTGCAAGATTAAGAACAGAAGGAAGTAATGTAGAACTTAACGAAAGGATTGCCATCAATTCACCCTGAGTCATTCTGGAACTCATCACCTGCAAGGATGAATATATTAGAACAATAATCACATAAATGGTACCTGCAAGACCGGTAAGAAGATTAAGTTTTATTTTTATCTTTCCCAGAATAAATACTCTTTCCTGAAATTCCGAATAGATAAGTTTATTCTTTGCCGAAAAATCAATCTGCCAGTTTAGGCTTTTAATTTCGGTTATCCCTCTAAGAGAGTTGATAAAATTACTATCACTTGAAGCATACCCGGCCATTAAATTATGCTGTGCAGAAATAATCCTTTTATTCCATTTATATACAATCAAGTAAAACATAGGAAGACAGATAAGAGACAAGATAGCTGCCGTCTTAGAATAATAAAACAATGTTATTATGGTGATTAGTAAGATTAATACGTCAATTATGAATACTCCAACAACATCCGCTATAACACGTTGGATCCTTGTGGTATCATTCAATCTTGCAACAAAATCACCCGTTTTTCTGGTATCAAAAAATGTTTTCGGGAGGAAAAGCAATGCATTGTAAAAATCATCAACAATCCTGATATTGAAGGATTTCCCCTGGATAAGTAGAAAAAATTGCCGAATAGCAAGGAGAATAATTCTTGAAGAAAGGAGCAATAGTACCAAGAAAGATGCTATAACGAGAACTTTAATCTCTTTTGAAGGCAGAATCTTATCAATAAGTTTTTGTGTAAACACTGCCATTACAAGTCCTAGTCCAGATATTAAAATTCCGGTAATTACGCTGATAATAAGAAGATCCTTTTCAGGTTTAATTGTTTTTAAAAACCACTTCCTTTTCTCACTGCTATTCTCCTTTTCTAATTTAAATGCACTATTAGGGACTAGTCCAAGACATTTCTTACTTTGCCATATCTTACCCAATTCATCTTTTGACATCTTCATCAATCCTATTGCGGGATCCCATATTATGAACCCACCTTCTTCATAACCAAAACTTATTACATAATGTTCCATTCTCTCTTCAGGAGTAACATGCAATATCAATACATTGCTATAATCTTTGATGTCTTTTAACGAGGCTTCATACCCTGTCGCATCCAATCCAAATTGATTTGCTGCCTGATAAAGTCCCATCATGCTCGTTCCAAATTGGGTAGTTCCACTCAACCTTCGTATCTTTTCAATTGTTGAATTGCCTCCAAAGTATTTTATAACTGAAACAAGACATGCAGCACCACAGTCAGAAGAATCGTTTTGAAGTACTGAGTTTTTTTTGATTTTACTAATTCTGTTCACTCTCGTTAAGGTATTTAAGAATAGCTTCGGCTTTGACCTCGCCATGAAGAACTTTTGCCAAAATTAATTTTCGATTATAGATATAACTGGAAGGGATAATACCGCTGCCAAAAGTGTCTTCGAAATTATATGAGGTGTCGACAAGAAATAAAACCGAAGGATAATCGGGGTAGTTATTTCGGTATAGATAACTTTTTATTGAATCAATTGGGGCAGAAGAAATCAGAATCACATGGGTAAATGAAGCTGGAATATTGCTTTTCAGTATTTCCGATATTTCATACTGACAATGTTCACATTCTGGGTGATAATGAACGACAAGAACAGGTCCCTTTTTTATCTCCAATGAGCTATACGATCCATTAGTTAGTGTCTTAAAAGAAAAACTAGGGAACCTTGCAATTTTTTCTGAAACTAATTTTTGGTTTTGCAGTTTCCTTGCTATTCCAATTACCAGACATGATGTAAATAAAACAATAATAAAGATAATAGAACCAAAAATTACTTTTTTCACGGTAAAATATCAATTGTTAAAAACATGACTAACACAATCCATAATAGTAGAGCTGGGATATATGATAATAATACAATCTTCTCTGAATCAGATCTTTTGATAAAGCAAACTTTGTTAAGGCCATAAGAAATAGAAATAATATAGAACAGATGAAATAAATTAATAGTTTGCATTGGAAAAATCCAGATTTTAGCAACCTCTCCACTTTTAAAAAAGTTAATTAAGGATAAAGGATAGAAAAACTCTAGATCATTTAAATTATAGTTCCCCGCAAACAGATAAAACCAAACAAATTTCATAAAATCTGCTGATACAAAAACTATTTCACTTGCTATTACAATTTTAAAAACAGAGCCCAGAGAAATCTTGTATTGGATATTAACCAAAACAATCCCCATATATATTACTAAACTGATTAACGAAAATCTGATTAGAAGAATTATTGGGGTGAATGCATAACTTATCCACAAATATTTCTGCATATCTTCGAATAATTTGAGCGAACGCTCGTACGTTAATTGCTCACTATATGCATTGAAAAAGACTACCTCATTTATTAGTAAATTCTTTGACAACCAAATAAATATCAGTTTTGCAATGACGATACCTATGAAAAGATTTAGTCCCTTTTGGTTATAATATCGGACTTGTAAATTCATACCACGAGAAAATAATTTTAAAACGAATTAAGATAAAAAGAGTCCGATAATACAGGACTATAGAATAACTAAATAAAAAAGTTATGGCTAAAACCCTAAATTTCGCAGTCCCGTATACCACGGTTTAAAAACCGTTATAACTGTTGATTTTATATGATTTAGTTTTTGGTGATGTCTATTAATCCATCATGATATTTAAAGTATCATAACTAGTGGTGATTCGTTAACTTTATAAAAGTATTAATAAAACACTGATAATAAATTTAATATAAGCGTTTTTTGATTTGATTTGATCTGTAGTTTTGCACCCTTAAAGTGCAAAGTTATGAATTCAGGTAACTATGTTTTTGCTCAGATACTTCAATTTGTCAATCAGTATGAGTTCGAAAAATGTGTCAGTAAATATAATGGAGATCATAGGGTCCGAGACTTAAACTGTTGGAATCAGTTCATTCAACCTTTTTTTGGACAACTAACATCAAGGAACTCTTTAAGGGATATTTGTCTGTGCATGAAGGCCTACAAAAACAAACTTTACCATCTTGTCATAAAGAAAAACGTCAATCAATCCATGCTATCAAGAGCAAATGAAAATAGGGATTGGAGAATTTTTGCTGAATTCGGCGAGTACCTGTTAAAAACAGTCAGGCCCATCTACTCTGACAGTCCGATTCCAAATGTTGAAATTTATAATGATGTTTTTGCACTTGACTCAACAACAGTCTCCTTAAGTCTTAGGTTATTTGCCTGGCATAAGGAAAATACTCAAGAGGAGCAATCAATATCCATACATTGCTTGATTTAAGATGTAGTATTCCAACTTTTATCTTTTTCACAGAGACAGGTACCAAGAGAGTAATGCTCTTGACGAGATTGTTCCACAACCTGATGACATATACCTGATGGATAAAGCATACATCGATTTTACTCCCTTGTTAAGGATGAATAAAGCAGATGCATTCTTTGCAACGAGAGAAAAGGAGACAATGGACTACAGGGTAATTGAAAATAACTTTAATATTGATGAAACTACAGGGCTCAGAGGAGATAAAATTATAAAGCTAAAAGGGCCCAAGTCTAAGCAACTGTATCCAGAACCTCTTCGCATGATAGAATATTATGATGATGAAAAAGATATGATGCTTACTTTTATAACTGACAACTTTGAAGTCTCAGCACTTGAAGTTGCAAGATTATACCCTAATCGATGGCAGATCGAAGTGTTTTTTAAATGAATAAAACAGAATCTGACAATCAAAACTCTGTGGGGCCATTCAGAAAATGCAGTAAATGTCCACATTTGGATCGCTGTCTTCACTTATCTCATCATTACTCAGGTAAAGCATATTCTTAAAAACAAATTGTCGGTCTATGAAATAATGCAAATTTTAGAAATATCTGTTTTTGACAATACACCCGTAGGAGAACTACTTACGGAATCGCAAGTCAACCAAAATTTCAAAGAACAAGGTAATTTATTTAGTATCAATAATATATTAACGCATCAGTAGTATATCATAATTATAAATCGCCAGCTATTATGGATTGCTCTTCCTAGATTAATTCCGGTTGAAAGGTTCTAATAATCATGGCTTCTAAGCTGCGTCAAAGGATGACTACAACACTAGTGCTTTAGCCCGGAATGATATTATACATCATTCCATGGTAACAGATACTTTATTTGAATCACTTCTTTCAGAAAAAGATGTTTTCCAATTTAATTTTTATCCTTCGATTATCAGCATAATAATAAGATTGTCTGATCCTGGAATATTTAATATCCACCCCCAACTCTCTCATTTCCTGAAGAGCTAAAAAAAGGGTGCTTCGCCTGACTCCAACCTTTTCAGCAAATTCTTCTGGAGCTCCTGTTGACATCATTGATATCAATGAATCCATATATCGTAATCTTTCGATGTACTTTTTCAGAGACATTATTTATTGATTAGAAACGCAGCATTTCAAATTTACGAGATATTTCAATCAAATGCCATAAAAATGTGATTTTTTTAAAGCAGAGGGATAAAAAAGTAGTGAGGCGTGAGGCATGAGGTGTGACAATTTAGTCAGGATTGATTGAATCAATCATTGAAAAAAACTGAATTTATTTGCTTTTCAAATATTTATTTAATAATATTGTCAGACAAATAGGATTAATATGGAAAGTCTGAGAATAATGAATCATTCGATTACACTTGTCGATCATGTTGAAGATAAGCTGCTTAATTATTTCAGGGAAAATAAAATGAAACCGGGAGATTCTATTCCTAACGAAATGGAGCTTGCAGAAGCTCTTGGTGTCGCACGAAGTGTCTTACGTGAGGCACTAAGTCGTTTGAGAATGCTGGGAATGATCGAATCGAGAACCCGAAGAGGAATGATACTAACAGAACCTCATATCCTGGGAGGTCTTGCGAAAGTAATCGATCCGTTAATCCTTGGAGAAGAAACCCTCTTTAATCTGCTTGGGTTCAGAGTGGCACTTGAAATAGGTATTTGCAACAGTATTTTCGAAAATCTCACCGACAGTTACATTGAAGAACTGGAAATTATAGTGCATAATAGTGTTGTTTATGAAAACAACGTGTACCTGCCTGTAAATGAGCATGAATTTCATTCAAAACTATACGAAATAACGGGCAACAAAACCATTATGCAGTTTCAGGAGATTATTTACCCGGTTTCTCTTTTTATTAAAGACAGGTTCATTAGCTCCTTTGAGCCGATAAACAAAGAACTTCATCAAAAGGGAAAAATTGTAACCCATAGTGATTTATTGAAATATATCAAATCGAGGGATAAAGAAGGTTTTAGAAAAGCTTTGGAAATGCATTTTGAAACCTATTCCCGGTTTTTAAAAGAAAACAGACTAACGAAGTCTCCAACAATATGAATTTAAAAAAATCTAAATGATGAATAATAAATTACTAAATGGGTTTATAGCTGCACCTTATACCCCTATGGATGATAAGGGGAATATTAACCTTGAGCCAATAGCCCCCTATGCCGAATTGCTTGTTAATAGTGGAATGTGCGGTGCATTTATTTGTGGTACAACCGGAGAAGGAGCATCTCTGACCACAGAAGAAAGAAAATTAGTTGCTGAAGAATGGGTTCGTTGTGCAGGAAACAAATTAAAGATAATCGTTCATGTAGGAGGAGTCTGTCAGCCCGAATGCATAAATCTGGCAATCCATGCCTCAAGTATTGGCGCCTATGCCATAGCCGCTATTGCCCCTTACTTTTTCAAGCCGGTAACTCCTGAAGATTTAATTTCATTTTTGAAACCCATTGCCAGTGGAGCTCCGGATTTACCATTTTATTATTATCATATGCCTTCGATGACAGGAGTTTATCTTCCAGTAAGTGATTTTCTGCTTAAAGCCGGTGATCTTATCCCCAGTTTTGCAGGTGTTAAATACACCCATTCCGACATGATGGATATGCAGTTATGCATCGACATAAGTAAAGACCGTTTTGAGATATTCAATGGATTTGATGAGATGCTGATATGTGGATTAAGTCTTGGGACTACTTCCGCAGTTGGCAGTACTTACAATTATATGCCCTCTATATATATAGATATGAAAAAGGCATTTAATAACAATGATATGGAACGAGCCAGGGAATTACAACAGTATTCGGTAAAAATAATTCAGATTCTGAAAAATTTTGGGGGAGCGTTACGGGCGGGAAAAACAATAATGGAATTTATTGGAATTAATTGCGGCCCGTGCAGATCGCCAATAAACAAGATGACAAACACCGAAAAGGTATCTCTGAAGAAAGAATTAACGGATGCCGGGTTTTTCAAAGCAATTAAGCACATCACTATGTAGCGGAGTAATAAAAGGGAAGAATCGTCTGACCGTTTTCTTCCCTATTTAATCGATGACAAATAACCTTTAAATCATCTTAACAAAAGTAAAAAAAAATCATACCATTTCAAACAGTGAAAAAGAATCTCTGACGGTTCTTTATCCACAATTTAAGCAATGACCATTAACCTTTAAAACTAATCAATTATGACGGAAATTTATGCGCCTAAGAAATGGAGTAAGAAAAACAACTCCGTTTTTTACAAAACTCACATCGTCCTTTGTATTTTGATGCTGTTCCTTTTTAACACTTTGAATGGACAACAGCTTCAATTTACTGTAACAGGCAAAGTTACCGACGAAAATGGGAATCCTTTCCCCGGGGCAAACGTAACTGTGGAAGGAACCACCATTGGTACTTTGACAGATAATGATGGCAATTACAAATTGCTTGCTGATAAAAACTCAGTTTTAAACTTTTCTTTTATCGGATATGAGAAGAAAAGTGTTAAGGTTGACGGTAAGGACAAGATAGATGTAACACTAATTGAATCCCGCAAATTGTTGGATGAAGTGGTTGTAATCGGATATTCTTCCCAGTCAAGATCAACCGTAACGTCTTCTGTATCCACAATAAAGCTTGATGAACTTAAAAACATACCCTCAACCAGTCCTGTTCAGGCATTGCAGGGTAAGCTGGCCGGTGTTTCTATCCCTGTCCTTTCAGGTCAGCCCGGATCTTCAGCAAACATTGTTATTCGTGGTGGGACGACTTTAACACCCTACGGATTAAAGGAGAGCGGAAGTGGTGTTGGTAGCCGTACTTCAAGTGATCCTCTGGTTGTTGTAGATGGTGTGTTCCGTTCAATGGATGATATCAATCCCAACGATATTGAATCAATCCAGGTGATGAAAGATGCTTCATCCACAGCAATCTATGGTGCACGTGGTGCCAATGGGGTAATTGTTATCAAGACCAAACAATGGAACGGTTCCTCTAAGGGTACGGTATCATTTCAGTATCAGAATGGCACATCAATCCCGAAAAAATATGATTATATGAGCGCAAAGCAATATCTGACCCTTGCCCGGCAAACATGGACCAGAGGTGTTGATAATTTTAATATAAACGCCATGCTTTTTGGCGGCAGCGCATCTGCAATACCTACATATACAACAAAGGGTGCATATGGAACATATAAATGGACTCCAGCTTATGAGGATAATCTTGTATCTGTTGAAGGGCAGGATTATGTTAATAATCTTTTGGCAAAAGGGTGGGAAACAATAGATGATCCTGCCAATCCGGGTCATACGATCATTTTTAAGGATAGCCATTATCAGGATGTTGTCTGGAAAACAGCTCACTCCAATAATTATAACCTGGGATTTAATGGGGGTTCAGAGGCTGCAAACTATAATATATCTCTTGGATACGTAGACCAGGGAGGTACGTTTCTTGGTACGGGATACAAACGGTTCAGTGGTCTGGCAAACGTAGGATTCAAGGTTAATGAGAAACTTAGTATTACCGCTAACCTCTCTTATCTGTGGAACGATAATGCATATAGTGATAATACGCAACGGGATTTAACAAGAGGCGTACGTATCCCATCTCTGAACAGGTTGTACAACGATGATGGAACCCCAAATCTGGGTGAAGGACTCAATCCCCGTAACAGGTTGCATCAATTGTATTATATGGATAATAATGAAAATACAAGTACATACACAATGCGTGTAGCCGGAGATTATGAAATAATACATAATCTGCATTATAAACCTTCTGCTTCTTATAATAACGTAGGTTGGACCAGGATGAACTTCGAAAAGTATTATCCGCAAGAAACATTGCCAAGAGGCAAAGACGATCAATTGTCACACGACCGCCAGATAATGACTGACCAGATTCTCCAGTACACTCATACTTTTGGTACAGATCATAATATCATGGCACTGGCTGGATTTAACTATACACAAACTAATTATTATATTGTAGCTGCTGCTTCACAACGTTCTACGAACGACTATGTTCAAACTATAACGGGTGATCCACAGACTTCGATAGTTAACGGTACAACGGTTGCAAATTTCACTGCAAGTTCCTCCTTTTCACAAAGTAAAAGTGCCAGCTATTTTGGGCAGGTTACATATGATTATAAAAACAAGTACCTTGTTGCAGCAACCCTCAGGGATGACGGATTTTCAAATTTCGCTCCTAAAAACCGTTATGCTCTGTTCCCTTCAGTGTCAGTAGGATGGAATGTAACCAACGAAAGTTTCTGGAAACTTGGTTTAATAAACAATCTTAAACTTCGTACCAGCTGGGGTACCGCAGGTAATTCAAACCTTTCCATTCTTGATAATACTTATGGCTCTTACGGATCAACAATGTACGCCCAGGAATCTGGTATTACAAGAAGTGCAATTCCTAATCCTGACTTAGTTTGGGAATCAACAGAAACAGCTGATGCCGGGTTTGACCTGAGCCTTTTCAAAAGCAGGCTCAATATGGTATTCGATTTTTATAATAAGGTGACTAAAAACAGGATATCTTCTCTGCCACTTCCGGCAGAAACAGGCTTTTCAAGCATAACCTATAATATTGGATCACTAAGAAACAGGGGAATTGAACTTGAAATGGACGGCGATGTTGTAAGGAAAGGCAATTTTTCATGGAACGCCAGCTTTACATTTGCTTTCAACCGTACTGTGATAACTAAGTTACCTCCAAATGGTCTTGACAAGAATCGTATCAGCGGTGGCCTGGTATATGATCCGAAATCAGGTAAAGATGTTATGGTAGGAGGTTATGCAGAAGGTGAACGTACCGGTGGTCTGTGGGCATGGAAATCGAATGGGATATTCGCTACTGATGCGGAAGCACAGGCAGACGGTGTCCCGGTTGATAAGTGTTTGCCTGCTGCCAATCTTGGAAAACCAAAGCATGCCGGTGATGTCAATTGGGCAGATATTAATAATGACGGGGTAATTGATGGAAAAGATCTGGTATTTATGGGATACAGAGTACCCGATAAAACAGGAGGGATGATAAATACGGTAAGGTTTAAGAGATTATCAATGCGTTTTGCAGTTGACTATGCAATGGGACAAGTCATAAATGACGGTGAACTCGCAAGAGGTCTGGGACAGGGCCGCTCATATAATGAAGGAGCTCCAGTTCAGGCACTTGGTAATGAGATCTGGCA
>WSSedB1CaDRAFT_10000452_pt1 | contig 17945 bp, 14 predicted proteins | sample WetSurSB1Cattail_FD_9460 | JGI IMG/M metagenome (IMG submission 9460)
CAGACATCCAGGCTGGACTCGAGTAGGTTCCACCAATGATGCGAGTGCGCTAGGGGGGGGGGCTTCAGGTCCGGTCGATTCAGAAACACAGACAGCCTATTCCCTGTCGAGCGATTTGGCTCCTCCAAAAAGTGCCAGTCCCCTCCAGTATTTCGACAGTTTGCGCGCTTTCTGGAATTCTGCGGATTTTCTTGTAACCAATTGAAACTGGAGGAAGTTACGCAAGGTTAGCGGCTTGATTCAACTGAAGGGGCAGTCGACCGATCTGTTGTTCTTCTCGGCGTGCGCGCCGCCAGCCGGCGCGGACCCGCTCGACGATCATCGAGCGCTCCAGTTCGGCTATGGCACCGAAGTACATTCTGCGGGAGCTTCTGTTCCCAAACGGGCATTCGAGATGGATCTGTCGATCAACGGCCAACAATCGCGGGAGTAGATGCCGTTCGCACGATCAATGCTCTGCGTCCTGCGATCCCTAAGGCCAACTTTCCACCGGAACAGGACCGCCGGCAGCAGTAGGGCCGGAGCCAGAAACGGCCAGTTTTCCACATGAACGCTCACATTTTCGCCAGCACGCTTCCTGCGCGTGTTTGGCTATAATCATTCCAGCCCTCTCAACGGAGAACTCTACCTGCCCGCGTCCCTGAGGATCGCCGTGCGTCTGTGTGCAAGGAGGAACTTCACTCCCACGGGTAAGCTCGAGAAAAGAAACCGAGAAGGCGAATTGAACATCGGGCTACCTGGACGACTGATCGACTCACTTGGAAGTTTTCAAACTTCACTGGAACATGCGCTGTGGCAATTCTCAAGTGCCCTCAGACGCGACGGATTCCGTTTCAAGAGAATCAGTTCGTCTAAGGAGGAGCGATCGTTGCGGCCTGTTCTCGCATTTTTGTAGCACTGTGGCTCCTTGCATCTTGCCCAAATTCAGGGGGTTTTTGCTTTGCGTGTTTGATGGCCGTTCATCTTTAAGGTCGCGCGAAGAATCAGCAAATTCAGTACTTTACCTGGCCTTGCTAATTGAGCCTAGCGAAGCTATGCTCTAGATTGCCGAGAGACGGTAGAGGTTTGGGCAGTGATTTCGGTAGGAAACAGCGCCAATCGAACCGAAATTTCCGATTTGTCGAGAGCGGGGGAAGAAGCCTTCCCACACTGGTATGCAATCTATACGATGCCGCGGCACGAGAAGTCCGTTGCCAGATATTTCGGGCTCAAAGAGATTGAGTGTTTTTTACCGACATACGAAAAGCTCAGGAAATGGAAGAACCGACAGCGTGTGCGGATCGTGCTTGCGCTCTTTCCGCGATACGTTTTTGCACGCGTCAATCGGATGCAACGTTCCGTCGTGTTGCAGACTCCGGGAGTGCTTCAATTCGTAGGTGCCGGTGCGACGCCAACTCCGCTTCGAGATGTAGAAATCGCGTTTCTGCGCGATGAAACTGCGAAGAAGGCTGCTGAGCCATTCGCGGATCTTGTGATCGGAAGCAGGGTTTCGATTAAGAGGGGCCCCATGGCGGGCATTGAAGGCGTTCTCGTCCACAAGCAGAACGGGGACCGGTTCATCTTTACCCTGCACCTTATACAGAAAAGTATATCCATTCAGGTTGCAGCAGAGGATCTCGATACGTTGCCAACTGTTGTCATGCCTTGACCTTGCATCACCAGTTTCAAATCAATCGAAGAGCTGTCCTTGCAACACAGGATTCAAGATGCTCTGAACATTTCCCTTGTTGCGCCCCCAACCACGCCGAAAGGCACATGCCCCTGCGCAGAAGAAGAGCCATCCATCCAATTCCAGCCCCACATGCATTGGTTTTCTTCTTGAGATTGATATGAGCTGCGGCCCCGCCAGTGCCTTGGCGTGAAGCGGCTCAATCCCGTGTGAATAAGAGGGTTCAGAATGAACAGAAGCGTTTTCCGGAATCTAGAGAGCCGGGCACCCCAGCCCTGCGGGAATAGGGCGTTGAAGCACCTTGCCGTCGTGGCGTTTTCCATCCTTCTTTGCGGACCTTATATGGCCCGGGACTGTCGAGCCCAGGCTCCTGATGAGACCAACACCCCCTTCTCGCAAGATCAATCGGTCGAAGCAGGCAGTCTCAATCAGTCACTCTCACAGGATGAGCAAGAAGCAGGCAGTCTCAATCAGTCGCTCCCGCAGGATGAGCAAGATGACACACAGGAGGCTCCGAATTCGGTTGGCACATTTGGGCGCATGGGCGTAGGAACAACTCCTGGAAAATCGAATGCACCAAAGATGTCTGCCGACCAGATTATTGCGATCCTTCAGCAGGATCCCGGGATATTGGCCGCTGCGAAGAGCATGGTCGCTCAAAAGTTAGGAACGGACCCAACAACAATTGCAGATGAAGAGATTTATGGCCAAATCCGCAAGGATTCGACACTGCGCGACCAAATCTCGCAAGAACTCGAGAAGCGTGGTTACAGCTCAAATCCGGCGCAAGCGAGGATGGGCTCTTCCAGCACATCGAGTCAGCTTCAAGCGAATCAGACAAGAGCCCTGTCAAGCAGGCGTTCCAATCTGCCAACGCAGCCAACACAGGAGCCGTTGGAACTTAAGGCCGAAAAGCAAGAAAGCCCTTATGGGGATCTTCCCTCGTTGAATGACCTCTACGTTCAGTTCCCAAGCGCGTCACAAAAACTGAAGCGCTTTGGCAGCGACGCCTTTCAATTCGGAACGGGATTCGTGAATGATGTGCCAATGGATCTCCCAGTAGGGCCTGACTATGTGCTTGGACCGGGAGACGGTCTTGCCGTAAACCTGTGGGGCGGACGTTCGGTCAGTCTGAATCGGATTATTGACCGCCAGGGTCAGATCGCTCTACCAGAGGCTGGACCAGTCACAATTGCAGGCCTCACGATTGAGAAGGCCCAACTCGAAATTCAAAAGGCCATGGGGAGACTCTATCAGGATGAGCATGTAGAGATCTCACCGATCCGGCTGCGCACCGTGCGTGTGTATGTTGTGGGCGACGTACAGAGGCCCGGTGCGTATGACATCAGCTCGCTATCGACTCCTTTGAACGCGCTGTACGCTGCCGGCGGCCCGACCAGTCGAGGGTCCATGCGCATTGTGAAGCATCTTCGCGGGGATCACCTTGTCGCCGAAGTGGATCTCTATGACCTGCTGCTGCGCGGTGTCCGATCTGATCTGGATCGCCTTCTCTCAGGGGACACTATCCTAGTTCCTCCAGTAGGATCCCAAGTCACCGTAGCAGGCATGGTTCGCCGTCCAGCGATCTATGAGCTCAAAGGCGATGAGGGACTGAATGAGGCGTTGAACCTTTCGGGCGGGGTCCTCGTGTCAGCCAGCTTGAGGCAGATCCGGGTAGAACGGGTGGAAGCTCACCAGAGCAGAACGATGTTGAGCGTCAACTTGCCCGACGATCAAGCCGGCCAAGCGGAGAAGCTGGCTTCGTTCCATGTGCAGGACGGAGACAGCGTGTTTGTCTTCGCAATCCAGCCTTACAGCGAGAAGGCGGTCTATTTGCAAGGGCATGTCTATCGTCCAGGCAAGTACCCGTACCACGATGGAATGACAGTCAGCGACGTTCTGCGTTCCTATCAAGATGTTTTACCGGAGCCGGCCGATCGCGCCGAGATCATTCGCTTGCGCCCGCCGGATTTTCGACCGCAGACCATCGATTTCAATCTTCCCGACGCGCTCGCGGGCAATGATCCAATTCCTCTGGAATCCTTCGATGTTGTTCGTGTCTTCGGGCGCTACGATATCGACCCACCTAAAGTCAGCATTCAGGGAGAAGTCGTGCGTCCAGGACTGTACCCGATGTCGCAGGGCATGACGGTGGCGGGCCTGGTCACTATGGCCGGCGGCTTCCGGCGCAGCGCATACCGGGAGGAAGCCGACCTATCCAGTTACAAGGTTGAAAACGGGGAGAAAGTGTTGCTCGCGCACAACGTGGTGGCCATCTCGAAAGCATTGGATGGCGATAAGAGTGCGGATGTGCCCCTTAAGCCTGGCGACGTGCTGGGAGTCCGGCAATTGACTGGCTGGCAAGATATTGGCGCCTCAATCTCAATCCAAGGAGAAGTAAAGTTTTCCGGGACTTATGGCATAGAGGGCGGTGAGCGTCTCAGTTCAGTCCTAAAGAGGGCGGGTGGTTTCCGTGAAAGTGCATACCCTGCCGGAGCCGAACTGCAGCGCATTGCAGTTCGCAGTATGGGAGAAAGAAGCCGGCAGGAGATGATCCATCGCCTGGAAACGACCAACATCAGCGTGAAGCCAAGCGTGGCGGGGTCACAGGATCAGGCTGGTTTGCAGCAGTCTTTGCTACAGCAGCAACAACAGATCCTGAATGCGCTACGGAGTCATCCCGCCAGCGGCCGCCTGGTTATACGGATCTCCCCAGAAATCAGCCAATGGGAAAATACGCCGGCCGACATTGAAGTGCGCGCCGGCGACACGTTGGTGATTCCGAAACGCCCGGACTTTGTAATGGTCATGGGGCAGGTTTATAACTCGACAGCAATCACGTATGTTCCGGGAAAGAAGGCCGAGTGGTACTTGCGTCAGGGCGGCGGTGTTACGCAGTCCGGCAACAAAAAGGCCATTTTCATCGTACGTGCAGACGGCTCAGTTGTGGGCCACGGGGATAGCGGATCGGTATGGTCTCGGGGTGGCGTCCTAGATGTTCGCATGAACCGGGGCGACGCTCTCGTGGTCCCTGACAAGATCTACGGCGGATCACAGGCTTGGAGAAATGTGTTGGCCACGGCTCAAGTCATGTCGTCAATGGCTATTACCGCCGCTGCAGTGGGGGCCTTCTGACAGCTCAAGTTACAGTGCTGATGCCTGACCATTGCGAAGCATGGTGGGCCAGGACAGCGATTCACCGTGCGAGTAACGGCCGAACCTCATGAGGAGTACATGTGAGCAACTCGAAGACTGATCTTGAATCGTTCCTAGCAATCGATCCTGACTTTGAAGAGTCGGGCAGACCGCTCCATGAGTCAGTCAGATTATTGTTCGGGAAGATCGAGGTACTGTGGGCGCATAAGCGGTTGCTGATTCTGTCCCCTGCGGTTGGCTTTGGTCTTGCGATGGCCTATTCGATGCTAATGCCAAACAAATATGAGGCTACGGCTTTTGTTATCCCGCCGAGCATGAACCGAGCGTCCGGTATGGACATTCTGATCGGCATGAAGAGTAGTGGCGCAGTTTCGAATTTCATGAGTGGTGCACTGGGTAGTATGTTTGGTGCGAATAGTCCCGGCCCGCTGTATATCCAGGAGATGCAAAGTCGTCCTGTAGAAGACAGCTTGATCAAAAGATTCGATCTGAACCGGGTTTACAAGACAAAATCAAAGGAAGCAGCTCGCAAGGCGTTAGAGGCCAACACAAAGTTTAATGAAGACAAGAAGAGCGGAATCCTCAGCGTGAAAGTGACGGACAGAGACCCGGTTCGTGCAGCTGCAATCGCCAATGGTTTTGCGGAAGAGCTGGGGCGACTATTGTCTGATCTTGACTCAACCGCCGGTCGACGTGAACGCGAGTATTTTGAATCCCAACTCGAGATTGCACGGGGGCAACTTGCGAACTCGTCCAAGGCGCTCAGCGAATTCTCCAGCAGGAATGCGGCGCTGAATCTTCCCCTCCAAAGCGCAGCTATTGTTAGCGGAATGTCGACTGTCCAAGGGCAGTTGATCGCCGCAGAGGCGGAGTTGAAGGGGCTGTTGCCGATCTATTCAGAGAGCAACATACGTGTCAGGCAAACTCGAGCTCAGATTGCGGAATTGCAGCGCCAGTTGGATCAAATCAAGGGGAAGACACTCTCTTCTGATCCTCGCTCTCCCGGCATGCCCTCATCCGACGGTTCTCCTTCAGGGATACAACAACTCGAGGGAATATCCGCGGAGTACATGAATCTGTACCGCAAAGCCAGGACCGATGAGGCTATGGTCGAGACTCTGACCCAGCAATATGAGATCGCCAAGCTGGAAGAGTCCAGACACGTGGCTGAAGTTCAGTTGCTCGATCCCGCGCAGCCGCCTGAGAAAAAGGCGTATCCCAAACGGAGGCTGATCTCCATGACAGGGCTATTCCTTGGGCTTTTGCTTGCAGTTGTATATGTCCTGACCAGTGATTGGTGGCACAACACAAGCGAAGACAATGAATGGAAGAAGTTGCTGCGGCCGATCCGGAATAAATTTGTTTGGCGTAGCAACCCCGCGAGGGCCCCCTCGGAGAGATGAGAGGAATAACGAACATGCCTGGCCGATCTCCGGTGAAGTTTTTCTTTCTGCCAAATGAGGGTGACGAAACCTCGTTGCAGGTAGGGCCGCGCCGCGCCTTGCAAGACCTTCAGAACGACGGGCGGATCTCCGAACTCCAGGTCTGTTCATTTCTGGTGGAGGCGCAGCGTGCAGGCGGCTATGCGCAGGCATGTCGAACGATCCTGGATCGAGTTCGGGCTGCGCAGCCTGATGTCCTGTTCTGGCAACACATCAGTGAGTTTGAGTTAGACGAGGAGTTTGTTCACCAGTTGCGCGTTGTGGCGCCCAGAACGTTGTTGGCCTATCACGAAGGGGATGCTTTTGGAGCTTGGCGCAAGCGTTATACCAAACAGATGAAGGCGCTGATTGGTGGCTTTGATGTGGTGTTTCAGACGTCTCTGGGCCCGATGCGAGACATGAGCGCCAGGGTTGGAGCCAAGCGGATTTACTGGGCGCCATCCGCCTTTGACAAGGACCGTTTTGGTGGTCCGCCACCCGCGTCCACGGTGCGGCAATTCGATGCGGTTATGATAGGCAGCCTGATTCGGCGCATTCCCTATCTGTGGGAATTCCCTGGTGCAACGGGGCGCGTACGCCTGGCCGATCAACTGTCAAGGATACTAAGTGACCGCTTTGCGGTTTTTGGAAATGGGTGGAAAACCTCAAGATGCCGCGGAACCATTCCCTATGCAGAGCAGCACGGCGTGATTCAGGACTCATGGGTGTCGGTAATATGGGACCACTTCTGCGATAACTCCTATTACTTCTCCGATCGATTGCCGATTGCGCTTGCAGCGGGTGTCGCGCACGTGACCAACTTTCATCCCGGCTACGACGAAATCTTTCGTGACTGCCGGGGGCTGATTGCCGTCAAGACCGTGAGGGAAGCCGTCGAGGCAACCATGTACCTGTTGAGCTTGGATCGTCGAGAACTGATGGTTCTCGGTGAACGGGGCCGCGAGTTTGCGTTCCGCAATTTTGAGGTGGGTATTGTGTTTGGAAGGATGTTCCAACAATGCCTTGAACTCCTCGACGAGAGAAGCCACCAGACATCACCGTCTCGCCCATTTGCAATTACCAATGCTTAGTCCTCTTTAAATGAACCCAATCTCAAAGCCAGTTGAGTCGCCGCAAGTTCAGCCAACCTTGGCGCACACCGCGTTTTCGGCGCTGAAGTGGAACTACGCCGGCACAGTTGGGCGCATGGGTGCGAACTTCGCAGTCGGAATGATTCTGGCGCGCCTTCTAGGACCAAGGCCCTATGGGCAAGTTGCGGTGGCGGCACTGGTGATTGGCCTTGGCAATCTGGTCGCAGATGTAGGACTTGGATCGGCCATCGTTCAAAAGGAGGAAGTCAGCAGCGAGGACATAAGATTTGCGTTCACGGTCCAAATGCTCTTTGCAGTAATCGTTGTTTGTACGATATGGCCGTTGACGCCCTGGATCGCAGCATTCTTTCACCAGCCTGAAACAGCACTCGTCGTACGAGCCTTGATCCCGATGTTTATCCTGCAGGCACTCGGACAGACTGCTACCAGTCTGCTGAAGCGTAATTTGCAACAAAAGAGAATCCAGACTGCGCAACTGATCTCTTACCTTGTGGGCTATGTTGGCTTGGGAATTCCATTTGCAGTTGCGGGTGGAGGAGTATGGAGCCTGGTTTTGGCGCAACTGGCGCAGAGCATGGTGAACAGCATCCTCGTCTATGCCAGTGCCAGGCATGCGCTCGTTCCTCTGCTATGGACCAGAAGCGCGCACATGTTACGGTACGGCGGAAAAGCAGTGAGCACAAATGTCGTCAGTTGGTCGATTGGCAATTTAGACAACCTTTTCGTGGGTCGTGCCTTCGGCGCGCTGGAACTGGGACTGTACAGCCGATCATATACGTTGGTCAGTATGCCTGGCGCAGCCTTGGTTTCTACACTCCAAGCGGTCCTTTTTCCAGCCTATTCGCGCAATCAGAGCAACACAAAATCATTGCGGCAAACCTATCTTGCCTCAGTTGCCATTATTGCAATGTTGATGCTGCCACTGTTTGCGGTTGTCGCAGTCATTCCGCATGCCGTCATAGGCGGAATCTATGGGCCAAAATGGTTGGCAGCCGCGCCCGTTGTTGTCCCTCTTGCATTAGCCATGCCTCTGGACTCGCTCATGGCACTTGCCGGTCCTGTGCTCTGGGGCGTCGGTAAGGTGGAGCGAGAAATGTGGGCGCAAATAGCCACGGCAGTTGTAATGGCTGGAATGATGGTAGTGATGTCGCGAATTTCGTTCGTAGCCGTGGGCTGGGGCGTGTTAGGGATCTATCTACTGCGGGCAACTCTGCTCACCCGAGCGGCGATAGGGACCCTGGAACTGCAATGGGCCGATGTCGGTCGAGCGTTGCGGGTGGCCGCGTTCATGGCGCTGGCGACTGCCCTGATCGTGGGTGGCGTGGACCGATTGTTGCTCGTGCAAGTTGCCAGCATGGGGCTACGCCTTTGCCTTGATGCTGCGATCTCATTTATCACCTACGTCTCGTTCACATTTCTGTTTTCTCCGCTGTGGACGGATGAGATGCGATGGGTATTTGCATACATATCGCATGAGTATCCGGCAGTAGCGCAGCCTATCATGCGGGCCACGAAAATACGGCTTGGATGAGAGTTCTTCCTTTGTACCAATGTTGTGAAAGGTCTGATATGCGTGTACTTCATATCCTCGCGGAACTGAAGCCATCCGGTGCGGAATTAATGCTGCATGCTGCCGCAACCTATTGGCGTCGAAGAGGGATCGAAGGGGAAATCCTCTGTACCGGAGAATCAATGGGTGCACTAGCTGCTGTATTGGAGAGTGATGGTTTTCGGATTCATCACCTTCCATTCGCTCGGTCTTGGAGGCATGTGCTTCATGTGTACCGCTTCCTCCGGGTTAACAAGTACGACGCCGTGCACATCCATACGGAGCGGGCCAGTTTTTGGTACGGTTTGGCGGCGTATTCTTCTAGAAAAACACGTATCTTCCGTACTGTTCACAACAACTTTCCCTTCCGGGGTTGGCTGGGCCTGAAGCGTTACTGCGGAAGGATGTTGTTGGCGCGTTTGGGGGTCAAAACCATTTCCGTCAGTCCTTCAGTGTGCGCGACCGAACTCCAGTATTTCCACAATCGTTCAGTGGTTGTGTTTAACTGGTTTGACGATACAAGGTATGTGCCGCCGACGCCCACTCAGCAATTACAAATGCGCGCGAGGCTGTCGCTGGCTCCGGATACATTTGTGTTAGCTTCTTTGGCCGGAGTCTGCACGCAAGTGAAGAACCACGCCGCGATTTTGGAGGCCCTAGCGGCATTGCCACGTTCATGCAATATCTTATATCTGCACATTGGAGCGGAAGACGAGCAGCGAACGGAATTTGAGTTAGCCAAACGGTTGCACATCATTGAACGCGTGCGCTTCTGCGGAATGACCGAAGATCCCGTTTCTTTGCTGCATGCAGCTGACGCTTATGTGATGCCTTCCCTCCATGAGGGGCTGAGTTGCGCCGCAATTGAGGCTATGGGGGCGGGACTCCCCGTTATCTTCTCGAGAGTGGCAGGGCTCGCAGATTTTGCTGAAACCTGCCCTGACATAGTATGGGTACAGCCGACACCTGAGTCGATCGCCAAAGGCATCACCGCGCTTTTAGAAATCACTCCCGAGCAACGCCGCAAAGTTGGCGCGCAATTAGCGCAATGTGCGCATCGGAATTTTTCCGCGGAGAGGGGTAGCAGCAGGTATGCGGAACTCTACGACGCCAAGTGCAACGCGAGTGCAACGGCCATTGTGAACTAAGAGATGGATCTGATACTCAAACTGGGAGGCCTGCTCTGCATCGGTGGAATGGCCGTAGTAGCATCGGTGCCTTTTTTTCGGCGACCACTGGGGGCCGCCGTTGCAGTACTGGTTGTGTATCTATTCGAAGTGTGGCTGTACGATCTGCCTCCTATACAGTTGGGCGTCCTGCTCTATCCGCCGGACATCCTGTTCGGTCTGCTCCTTGTAGCAACCTTGGTGCGATACGGCTCCGGTACCGCCAAGCTACCCATTACTGGGTGGTGCATTCCACTTTTATTTGTTCTCTTCTCCGTTTCTCTGTTGCGTGGAATTAGTGCTTTTGGGATACAGGGAGCTGGTGTAGAAGGGCGAAATTCTTTCTACTTCATCGTAGGTTTGCTTTATTTTTCCAGTTTCAACTATACGCGAAAGAACTTACGCTCGATCATAAGACTGCTGCTTGCGTGTAGTACCGTTATGGTTGCCATAGCGATCATTCGCTGGATAGCAGGCTTCGCGGGGCTGGACGCGTCGTTGAAGTGGGTGGGCAGCGGCGATTCGGACATCCGCGTGCTTTACGCTTGGCAAGCGCTTTTCCTGAGCTTAGGATTCTTCGCTTCTCTTTTCTTGAATATTTCGCGCCAAGGACCGATATGGCAGCGCAATCTTTTTTACGTTCTCGGTCCGATTATTTTGCTGTTGCAACACCGAACGGTGTGGGCTGTGATGATTGTTGGAATTCTGTGGTTGGGGCTACATGATGGCCGTTTCCGAAAGAAGGCGATTGGCGCAATCATCGGCATGGCAATTGTTGGAATTGTGGCGGGTGCGTTTATGTTTGGGCACCGGTCCGAAATCATCGCTGAATCCTTGCAGAACTCTTCCACTAACGACGATACCTTAATGTGGAGAGTGGAAGGATGGTACGAACTGATTTTCAATAATCCGACACGTAACACGTTTGACGACATCATAGGTCAGCCGTACGGCACTGGGTATGAACGGATCATCAGCGGTGGGAAGATTGACTATAGCCCACATAATTACTATGTTGAAACCTTTCTTCGGCTGGGTATCATCGGATTGTTGTTGCTGCTTCGCCTGTATGCACTTGGAATACAGCGCCTGAAGAGCCTGCCGATGCAAGTGAATCGGTATGCGTATCCCGATGCCCGATTTTGGGCGCTAGCCTTAGTGCTGCAGTTCGTCTACTTCTGCACATACGGAGCCCCATATGTGCAGTCGATCTTTATTGGTGTAGCGATAGCGGGTTTCCGATTGAAACGCCCACGGCCAGCGCCGCAGAAGCTGGATGTGCCAGAAGCCCCTTGCTCCCCTGCATAGTGCATCGAGTCGTTGACACACTCACGATCTGACAGAAATTGGTTCTTGCCTTCGCAACACAACGGTTCATGGCTGGAATCAGCAGCGCGGCGCTTGATTGCACAGATGGGATATGGTGGAAACCTTGCCGCGTTCTACGTACAAGAACCTTCCGTTTCAACTGAGCAAAAGGTGTGATGGCGAACAGCATAGCCGCGTTATTGACCAGCTACAACCGCAAAGCCACAACACTGGCCAGTCTCGATCGTCTGTTTAGCCAACAGACGACAGCCGAGTTGACGGTCTTTCTGGTGGACGACAATAGCCCTGACGGCACTGCGGATGCTGTGCAAAAGCAGTTTCCGCAGGTGCGATTGCTGCCGGGGGATGGGAACCTGTTTTGGTGCGGCGGCATGCGGTGTGCCTTCGACGCGGCACTCAAGGAGGGCTTCGACTTTTATCTCTGGCTGAACGACGATACGCTTTTGGAACCCGATGCGGTTGCACGGATGTTGGCAGCCTATCAGTCATTAGCCGCTGAGAATGAAAGAGCAATTGTTGTTGGCTCTACTCGCGATCCGCAGACCGGAGTGCACACCTATGGAGGCGTCGTCCGCAGCAGCCGCATCCACCCCAACAAGTATCGGCTCCAGGAACCTGGAGACAAGCCCCTTCCGTGTGACACGATGAACGGCAACTGTGTCCTGATTCCAAGCGCTGTGGCTGCGGTTGTACATAGTCTGAGCCCGGAATTTCAGCATGGCATGGGCGACTTTGATTACGGCCTGCGTGCGCGCAAAGCGGGATGTGCAGTTTGGGTCGCGCCCGGATATATCGGCGACTGCGCCGCGAACGGCGCCAGCGGAGGGTTTGAGGATGCAAGATTGGCCATGTACAGTCGCTGGCGGCACATGATGAGTAACAAGGGCCTTCCTCCACGTGAGTATCTGGTCTACATGCGGAGGCATGGGGGGAGTGGATGGCCCCTCTATTGGGCCATGCCATACGTGCGTGTGATTGTGAGTTCGCTGTTTGCTCGTCCGCGCAAGGCCTAGGCGCACAACGTGACTGTCACAGTCGATTTCGCAGCTCGAGGCCCGGGCCGCTCAGCAATGATTTGAAATGAGAGCCAGAGCCGGGCTCCGCACTCCAACGGGACCATCATTTCGGCGAGCTCGTAGATTCGCCTTAGATTCCTTCTATGCCCACATCAAAAATAACCTCCTCATCAGAATCCGGATCCTCGGCTTGCTCGTCCCGTATTCGACAGGTGCTTATTGTGAAGAGTGCCCTCGAACAATATCGGCTTTCCTTCTACGGCGGACTTGAAGAGCGGCTCGCACGCGCGCGCGTCCAGCTTCGCGTGGCCGTTCCGGCTGAGCGCTGTGGAGATTGCAAAGCGAGTTGGCTTCTGCCAGTGGAAGGGGGCGATCTTCACCTCCTTGGCAAGACTCTTTCCTGGCAAGGAGTAAGGGGGCATGCCAGAGACGCAGAGCTAATCATCACTCAGCAAGGTGCGCGAGAACTGACCAACTACTGGTTGCTGTGGTCTCGCAGGAACTACGGATACAGACTTGCATTGTGGGGGCACGGAACGGACTTCCAGCGCAAGATTACGACACCGCTCACGCAGTTCATTAAACATCGGATGTTCGGTGGGGTGGATTTCTGGTTTGCTTATACGCCTGCCGTCGCTCGGATCGTCGAGAGTCAAGGGTTTCCCCGGGACAGGATCTGCACTGTTTTCAACTCCGTGAACACGGCGGCCGAAATCGCTTTCCACCACTCGGTTACCGAAGCAGCCAGGGTGGCACTCCGATCCGAGTTAGGCATGAAACCTAGCGCAAAATTGATTTCCTACTGTGGTTCCCTTTATAAGGCAAAACGATTGGATTTCCTGATTAGCGCGTGCAAGTCAGTCCGCGCGACGGGAATGGACCTCCATCTGGCGGTGATAGGGGACGGGGCGGAACGCACGTTAATCGAGCGCCTGGGCGGTGCAGAACAGTGGATACACTTTGTCGGTCCTGCCTACGGAGAGCGGAAGGCGTTGATATTATCCTTTTCGGAATGCATGACAATTCCTGGAGTGATTGGGCTTGCTGTTGTTGACGCATTCGCTCACGAGTGTCCTCTTGTCACCACACGCATACCTGGCCATGGTCCGGAGATTGAATATCTCGTAGATGGCGTCAACGGAATCAAGTGCGATAACGAAATCGATCAGTACGCACAATCCATTGTCCGTGTACTCACCGATCCTCAGCTTCAAAACAAACTGCGACAGGGGTGCCGCGAGGCGGCGGCGACGATAACAATGGAAAACATGATCGAGCACTTTGCATCAGGTATATTGACGGCGATGCAAATGCCAACTCGAGTCTAGCGTACGATCGACGCCTTGGGTGAAAAGGATCATATGACAAACATCGACGATAGACCGAGAGATGCGACGCCTCTCATATCGGTCGTGATGACTGCGAAGAATGAAGAGCGTTATATTGCAACTGCAATCCGGAGCATACTAGACCAAACTTACGATCATCTGGAAATGATTATCGTCGATGACTATTCCGAGGACCATACGTGTGACGTTGTACGATCCTTCCAAGATCCTCGCGTCATCCTGCACCGAAAGACCTCAGAACTCCCCGGGGTTCCGGCATCTCGAAATATAGGCTGCCAATTGGCGCGGGGATCGGTGATCGCCCTCCAAGATGCAGATGACTACTCATATCCTCAGAGACTTCAGTTGCAAATCGCAGAGTTGCTCGCAGGCGACAAGCCTCGGATAGTGGGTTCCTGGATCGAACAACGAATCGGTAACACAATCCGAGTACGTCAGCTCCCAACTTCGCATTCAGAGATTGTCGCCGGCTTAAATAGACTCTTTAATCGCGTCACAATTGTGAGTGGAACGATGTTGTTTCCCCGCAGTCTAGCTCTTGCCGTCCCTTTTCGCGAGCGATTTCCTATCTTTGAGGATTGGGATCTGCTCTGCCGCTTTAATGAACTGGGCACAGTCGAGTTTCGAAATGTTCCAAAGGTGTTGTTTACATACAACATCAGGCCAAAGGGGTCCAAGAGTCAGCGGGACTGGGCGAGGTTCAATGTCTTTGAACGAGCCTGCCGGTGGCATCGACACTCTGGTCTGCCGGAGTGGTCATCGATTGAAGAATTCGAGGCGTACCTCGCGCGGTCACCTTTGGAATTTGCCCGCTGGCGCGGCATGCAGGAGCTACTAGATATCAAACTGAAGATTGAGATTCGCCGCATCCGCAGACTTGCTCGCAAGTGCGATGACGAGGCATAGGGAAACCAATGGATGCGCATGCCGAAGCTGTTCCACCAGGTAACTCCGCCATGATGGCCTTAAAGTTCCGCGTTTTAGGGGTGACCTTCTTTGCTGTTCAGATACCAGACGTGATCCAGCAGATGCAGCGATGGATATATGCTGCAAGCGGTAGCCACTACATCTGCGTTTCAAACGTGCACAGCATTATTGAAAGCCAGTACGAAAGATATGTGAAGGCGACACTCAACAACAGTGATCTGAACGTTCCCGATGGTATGCCGGTTGTTTGGATGGGTCGACTTCGAGGTCACGAACTCTCGCGGCGCGTTTATGGGCCGGAATTATTCGAGCACTTCCTTCGTGAAACCCAAGGCAAGCAATACAAGCACTTTTTTTATGGCGGGTCGTCAGCGACATTAGACGCGCTGATGACTTCGCTGAAGGATTCCTTTCCAGAATTGCAGATCGCCGGAAAATACTCGCCCCCATTCCGTCGCCTCACTCCGGAGGAAGAATCCAATGCCGTTGAAATGATCAATGCGGCCTCTCCGGATGTTCTTTGGGTAGGACTCGGATGTCCGAAGCAGGAACTCTGGATGCGCGAACATCGTGACGTGCTTAATGTGCCCGTAATGGTGGGAATCGGTCAGGCGTTCAACATCTATGCTGGCACACTTAAACAAGCTCCACGGTGGATGCGCGAAAGCGGATTGGAATGGCTGTTTCGCCTGTGTTTGGAGCCCCGTCGCCTTTGGATGCGTTATTTGGTCTACAACACACTGTTCCTTTACTACGTATTGCTGGAATTCTTTGGGCTTAAGTCCTTCGAGTGATGTCTCGACCGCGTGATTAGAATTGCCCATCTGAATCGTCTTGGGTTGGACGTCCAGGATGCAAGATCCTCAGCCAAGGGCCGCTGCCGCAGCAACAAATCAGCGAGCGCCTCGCGACACCGTAGCAACCTGAACTCGCTGGCAGCTGCACACAAGAAGTGGTGAATCGACTTCAATTGCAATTGTGGAAGTTTCGAGGACAATCGGTGGGCGCCAGGAACATCGATTGTTCTCATAGGATCTCGATGATACTTGCATCTTCGCGAACATGATCGGCGCCGAGCTTGCAGCAGGCGGAATGTTCTCTACTCAGGACAACGCCATTCATCGCATACGGTGCAGTGACGTGATCGCACCGATCCGAATCGGAAGGCAAATACGAGATCCTCGCCCACGGACCAGATAAGCTCGCGTTTTTCTCATCTACCCGCAATGCCAGTCCTTATCCCTGCATCCTCAACCAAATGAATAGCAGCATGCTCAATTCGCGCTGGTCCCTACCCGTGCTCACCTACCATCGCATCGGACCTTTTGTGCGTGGGGTGGAACCAGCGATTACCGTCGCTCCCAGACAATTTGAGAATCAGCTAAGTTGGCTGAAGTCTCATGGTTATCAAACGCTCACTGCATTTCATCTGAGTGAGGTTCTCAAGGGCCGTGCCGTCATGCCCCCGAATCCCGTCCTGCTGACGTTTGATGATGGCTATGAGGATCTCTGTGAATACGCCTTTCCTGCCTTGCTTGCGAATCATTTCAGTGCAACAGTGTTTGTTGTTACTGGAAGACTCGGGCAGACCAACACATGGGACCAAGCCGTTGGCTGGAGTGCTTTGCCGCTCATGTCTGCAGACCAAATCCGCGAATGGGCTAAGGAGACAATTGACTTTGGCTCGCACAGCAAAACTCATCCGGTTTTGACAGAGTTATCGGAGGTTGAACTGGAATCCGAGCTCTCCGGCAGTGCGCAGGAATTAAGCCTGATCTTAGGGAGAAAAGCGACTTGTCTCGCGTATCCGCATGGCAGGCACAGTGCAGTTGTTCGAAGGGTGGCCGCAAGGTACTTCGATCTCGCGTTTTCTTGTGAGGAAGGCCTGAATGATGCCGACACCGATCGTTTCGCGATTCGTAGAACCATGGTCCGACCGAAGGGCGGCTTACGGTCATTCTCTCATCGGCTATTGAAAGGTGCTAGTCCGGTCTGCGATCTGCAGCAGTGGCGCGCACAAGCACGCTTAAGATCCCGCTTCAAAAGCATTTTAAGTTGGTTTCATCATGCATAACCGAGATGTGTCCGGGCATGGAGACGGAGTGCATATATTGATTTCGGGACTAAGCAGATTCACGCAACCAACGGGAATCTGCCGTCATGCCGCAAACTTGGCTCGCTGCCTAAGTGACCTACCCGAGATAAGCAAAATCACGCTATTGGTAGGCCAATGGCAGGAGGAGTATTTCCGAACGGCGCTGGGCATCAGCCCGAGCAAGGTCGACCTTGTACCAATCGCGATCACGAACCACTCCTTGACGCGCAACTATTGGTTCACATTCGAATTGCCTCGAATTGTGGAGAAATACAAGCCCTCCATTGTGCACCTAGGCTTCCCGGTGCCTATAATCCGGTCTCGATTTAAATGCCCTGTCGTTGTGACCGTCCACGATCTATATCCATATGATTTACCTGAGAGTCTGCATCGCTTGAACGGATTCTGCAAGCGCATCTTCATCCGGCGATGTGTGCAGGTGTGTGATGGCATCACGTGCGTCTCAGAGAATACGCGGAATGCGCTAGGCCGGCGCTTCCCGTCTCAATCATCACGAGTTCCCGTGCGCCTGGTACATAACTATGCAGAGTTTCCCGCTTTGCCTGATGCGACCCCTCACGATGTCGATCCACGGCCGTTTCTTTTGACGGTTGCACAGCATCAGCCCAACAAGCGCTTGGATTTGTTGATCAAGGCGCTCGCGCAGCTCCGAAGTGACGCTCTCGTAAGCAATGACCTCCAATTGTTGGTTGTCGGCAGCGAAGGGGCAGAATCGGATGCGCTCCATGTGCTTGTCACTTCTTTGAAACTGGACCCCTATGTGCACTGGGTTCCGCAACTCTCTGATCACCAGCTGGTGTGGATGTATCAGAACTGCGAAGTGTTCATTGCCAGTTCGTCGATCGAAGGCTTCTGTCTTCCGCTACTGGAAGCGCTTGTGTTTAACTGCCGCGTTGTGGCTTCCGACATTCCTGTGTTTCACGAGATCGCTGGCGACCGCCCCGTCTACTTCGACATCTCGCGTGCTCCGGTAGAGAACCTGGCAAATGCCATCCTCAGAGCCCTCAATACTTCGCAATGCGCAACTTGCCAAATGTTGCCATTCTCACGAAAGCGCACTGCGGCGGAGTGTATGGCCTTCTATTCGCTCCTAATACCGGAGCTTGCAGATGGAGGCGGTAGGGCGAATGGTCTG
>WSSedB1CaDRAFT_10000453_pt1 | contig 17905 bp, 18 predicted proteins | sample WetSurSB1Cattail_FD_9460 | JGI IMG/M metagenome (IMG submission 9460)
TGAGGAGGAAAAATTTTCCCCGGGGCTGCGGCTCGTATAGGACCTTCAGGTAACATTTTGATAGCCTGCTTCAGAATCCTGTTGCTCTGACGCATCTCTTCGACTCTGACAAGGTACCTTGAATAAACATCACAACCATATTGTACCGGTATATCAAAATCATATTGATCGTATCCACAGTACGGCTCTGACTTTCTAATGTCCCATGCCTTACCTGAAGCCCTAATCATGGGGCCACTGGCTCCCAAGGCAATCACCCTGTCGAGCGGCAAAAAGCCAATGCCCTTGGTCCTATCCATATATATCGCGTTCTTGGTAAGTAAGGTCTCATACTCGTCCACCCGGGCGTCAAAATGGTCCGTAAACGCCTGAAGCCTTTCCACAAAACCTTCTTCCAGATCTTTGGCCACCCCACCGATCCGGATATAGTTCGGCATCAACCGGCCACCGGCGGTGAGTTCGAAAAGATTCATGATCTCTTCGCGCTCGCGGAGCATGTAAAACAGGGGCGTCATGGCTCCCACATCATGACCGTGGGTTCCCAGCCAAAAAAGATGACTAAATATCCTTGAGAGTTCAGCCATCATAACCCGGATGACCTGTGCTCTCTGGGGTATTTCCACATCCAGCGTTTTTTCCAATGTGAGACAGAAGGCCAGAGAATTACTCGACGCTCCCATGTAATCACATCGTTCGGTGAGTGGAATTATCTGATGGTATTTTTTGTTTTCACAGGTCTTTTCATAACCACGATGAAGATATCCAAGATACGGAACCACGTTTTGGACTATTTCTCCATCGAGTTCAACTATCGCGCGAAAGACGCCGTGGGTACTGGGGTGATGAGGCCCCAGATTTATCTCCATGATCTCGCTTCTGATATCGGCCCGGTGGCTCAACTCTTGCGCCATGACCTCACTACCTCAAAATTTTGATCTGAGAGGGCAAATCAGGGGTGTCCTCTGTGCCGAGCAGGGGAAAATCTTTCCTAAGAGGATGCTCTTGCCATTCATCCGGTAGAAGCAGTTTTCTAGGATCCGGGTGATTGACAAAGACCATTCCAAACATCTCCGCAGTTTCCCTCTCGTGCCAGTCGGCGGTGGGCCAAACCTTACACACGGACTCGATGGAAGCCTGGCCTTCGTCCGTTTCATCTATTTTCGTCTTTAATCTGAATCTCTTAACATTAGGAAGTGAATACAACTGGTATACCAACTCGAAACGAGGACTCGACGGATAGTAATCAACAGCGCCGACAAACGACAGAAAATCGAATTGAAGTTCCGGATCATCTCTCAGAAAGAAACATATGTCCAAAATTAACTCTGGTGGGACGCAGACACTCATCTGATCAAAGACCGTTTGGAATTGTAAAGTGTCCGGCCCGAACTTTTCACTGAGTTTCGCCCTAATTCGATCGTCGTTCATCGTCCAGCCACCTTAATCTTTCCAACTCTGGGATTCCGGATCGACTGTTCTTTCATGACTTTGGCATGAAGCTGAAGTATACCGTCAAGCAGAGCTTCAGGTCTCGGTGGACATCCTGGTATATAAACGTCAACAGGCAAGTGACGATCAATGCCCTGAACAACCGCATAATTCTTGTATATACCACCGGAACAGGCGCAAGCTCCCATAGCTACCACCCATTTCGGCTCCGCCATCTGCTCGTATATACGAAGAACTGCCGGTAGCATCTTCTTGGACGCGGTTCCTGAAACTATCATCAGATCCGCGTGTCTAGGTGAAGGGCGTGCAACCTCCATACCGAAACGCGCGAGGTCATAGCGACTGACAAATGTCGCTATCATTTCCAGGGCGCAGCAAGCCAAGCCAAATCCGAGCGGCCACATAGACGATTTTCTCGCCCAGTTTACGAACCATTCGAGATTCGTTACATGAACAGTGTTATCGAGGTGATTTTCTATTCCCATTCAAGAGCACCTTTTTTCCATACGTAGACTAAACCAACCAGGAGAACAACGACAAACAAAAGCATCTCTACAAAACCAAAAAACATCAGTTTATCGAATACTTTTGCCCACGGGAATAAGAATATAAGTTCTATGTCAAAAACAATAAAAAGCATGCCGATAATAAAAAAACGAACAGAAAAGCGCTGTCTCGCCCCACCAATCGGGTCCATCCCACACTCATAAGGCATAAGTTTAATAGGCGTAGGAGTACGTTTAGCTAAGACGGTCGAAAGCACTATAATAGCCGAACCGATAAATGTGGCGACTAAAATGATAACCAGAATTGGAACGTAACTCTCAATCATCCGACTTCTCCGTTCAAAGCCGATTCCCCCGGGGAGTTCAAACAAATTTTCTAAGCTTATCAGCCTGTTTTGATACGCATTTTGATTCTTGACGAATCAGACGTTGAATAGCTGAACTTTAGTTTATTGAGATTGTGGAGTCAAGCTTTTTGTAATCAGGTTTTTGGAGCAACGACATCCGGACCAAAATTGAAAACCATTTCAAGCCTGGTGCCTTGGCCTGGCTCTGAAGTGATCTTCATAAGATCTGAAACCCTTCTTATATTTGCCAAACCCATTCCGGCTCCAAACCCCATGTCACGTATCCACTCAGGAGCTGTGGAGAACCCTGGTTGAAGCACTTGCTTAAGGTCCTGTATACCTGGCCCGTGATCAACCGCTGAAATATTCACGCGGTCCTTTCGCGCTTCAACGACTATTTCTCCACCGATATCGGTATGAATCACCAGATTCATCTCAGCCTCATAGACAGCGACTCCAATGCGACGAACGATCTGGGGCCGAACGACCAACCGCTGTAAAGATCTTTTTATGAGGCTAGAAGCTTTTCCGGCGTTGTCAAAATCTCTTTCATTTACAAAATATCTCAGCGTCAAGCTTGTATCATCGGATGATATATCCTGGAATATGTGGCTTGCTCTATAGGTATACAGTTTTTCAGCTTCGTTTTTCTGAAAACTTTTGTCCATCTGGAGAAGAAGCGATTTCATGAGCGTGCCGGTAGTGACTATGCCAACCAGCTTTCCATCATGATCTACAACAGGGAGCCGACTAAATCCCCTGGGGCCGAGGCTGTTCACAACGTCAGCCACCATGGCGTCCTTGAGAACCGTTGTCACTTCGGAAGTCATAATTTGTGTAACAGGGGTGTGGAGTCCGGAACCCTCAATGGATCGGATCACGTCTGTCATTGTCACAATCCCGATTACATGGCTATCTTTGACAACAGGAGCCCCAGATATACGTTTGTCACGCATCAGATCTTTGACCTGAGACATGGTCATGGTAGGGTTCACAACAATCACATTCGTCGCCATGACCGATTCTACCCGCGTCGTGTAGATCAGTTCTTGAACTTTTGTGATTTCTTGAATGGACATATCACCACGAATCGTTCTCTATTTTAACTAGACCAAGGCCAGGGAGCCCCTCTTTATACAGTCTTCCGCAGGCCTCATACATCGTATAACCCGTCCGGATCAGTGTTATCCCCAAATCACGCGCCAGATCGAGGGTTTCAGGCGGAGGAGTTTTGTCCCGAACTATAACGATTACGTTAATTCCTGCCATCTCAGCCGTTCGCACGACCTGAGGATTGGTAAGACCTGTGAGGAGAGCCATGCCTTCCGACCCGAATGCCAGAACATCGCTCATAAGATCAGCGGCTCCCCCAATGGGTAGTTCTTCATCCGGGCCGTGATTTTCGACAAGGACCTTCCCCTGCAGTATTTTGATCATCTCCCGGATCTTCATAAACTCTCCATCATGGAATGGGCTAACAAAGCGAATAATTGAAACATTCCGGCGCGATGTTGTCAAGATCCAAAACAGGGTCAAAACTCAATTCCTCTGATTTCGCTAGTACGTTGCCCAAAACCACCCTCATTATCCTTCACTTTATGCTGGTCTCTTAGGTCCAGATCTCAAAAAAACATGTAAACGCGCTTGTTTGATATGAATCGTCTTGCTAATCTTAGTTAAATGGCTCTAATTACAAAAAAATATAATTTTAGATCTTGCTTCTAAAAAGGGATGTTTGACCATGCGGGAACAAACTGAGGGAAACTTTCATTGCAACAGGTTTAAGGGAAAGGTTGGGATTGTGACAGGAGCAGGTCAAGGGATAGGTCGCTCCGTTTCGTTAAGACTTGCGTGCGAAGGAGCGTTTGTCGGTGTCCTTGACTGGAACATTAGCTCTGCGGAGGAAACTCTCGAACTGATTGAAAACGCTGGCGGCGTCGGCCTAGCCTTACAGGCGGACGTATCGAACTCTCAACAGGTTCATGATAGTGTTCACAAAATATTTTCAATCTTCAACAGGTTCGACATGCTTGTGAACAACGCCGGGCTGGACCGGCCCGGAGGTTTTTTAAAACTATGTGACAAGAGTTTTCTGGAAGTATTCGGTGTTCACATAATGGGCACGGTTAATTGCGTAAAGGAATGTGTCCCTCTAATGATCAAGCAGGGTGACGGACGTATCGTAAATCTCTCATCGATTTATGGAAAAGTTGGGACAAAAGGGGAAGCGCCGTATTGCACAGCAAAGGCTGGTCTCATAGGACTCACCAAGGCGCTCGCAAGAGAATTCGCGTCTAAAGGGGTAAGAGTCAACGCCGTAATGCCGGGATTGACAGCAACCCCGACAATCAGGGACATGATGAGCGCAAAATATCAGGAAGCCTTCATCAGGGAAACCCCCATGGGACGTATGGCTGACCCCGATGAGATTGCAGCGCCGATCTCTTTCCTATTGTCCGATGAGGCCGGGTTTATAACCGGAGCGGTCCTGGAGGTCACTGGCGGTTGGGGAATGTGACCCAATTATTTTGAACTAACTCACTGAAAAAGGTCGAGCGCAGTGCATATGAATCATTTTTTAGTCAAAAGAAATAATGTCTTTCCTGTTCGTGTTCAGTTCATGCAATAAGGTGTGGGGTCAAAATCGGGCTGCGCAAATTTAAGTTGAAGGGAGTCAAAGACACCCAGATCTAAATCCGGTATTTTTCTGAACTCGGGGTCTAATGTATCTTTGTTGCGGAATCTTTGAATTGAATAGTGCGAAACATCACCCAATTGGTTCTTGATTAGCTTGAGTTCTTTTTCGCCTATGAGCCCAGGAATTACTGTGGTTCTAAAAAAAACGACAATATCCGATTTCTTCAGAATCTCAATACTTTTATTGATGCTCCCCATGTTGACTGAAACGCCCGCCAATTTTGAGTACAAAAGAGGGTCAAGGGGCGCTTTGATGTCCATTGAGATGGCGCTGATCAAGTCCTCCTGAAGCAGGCGGTCCAGCATCCCGGGGTTCGAGCCGTTTGTGTCGAGTTTCACTGACAGCCCAAGATCCCAAAACTTTTCCAGGAGACAAGGCAAACCCTCGTGGCACGTTGGTTCTCCCCCAGTAACGGTGATCCCGTCGATCCACTGGGCTCTCTCCTTAAGAAAGCTGACGACGTAATCCAAAGGCTGGTCCGGAAACTTTTCAGGAGAAAGCACCAATTCATGGTTGTGGCAGGCAGGACACCGAAAAGCGCACCCACCGAGAAAAATGACTGAGGAAACCTTTCCGGGCCAATCGAGCATGGACAAGGGCAAGAAACCCTTTATCTTCGGGATGTTCATTGATCCCACCTATTCAAGATTTTGTTCCATCAAACTTGCCTATCCTGGGAAACGAGAGTCATCTTCAAACATTGCTTCAGATTCGTTTAACAACGGGAAATCACGCATTCAAGTTAACAAGATAATTCCTTATCTCTCCAACACTCGTAATAACCGCACTGTCTTCCGATACCAATATGGGTAGCTTCTTCTCTGAAAGAGCCACACACTCGTAGTAGGCTAGAAGGGCAAGCGCCTCGGAATTTTGAGAATCGAGTTGCATGACCTTGACGTCAGATAATTTATCGAAGTCAACCTGGTCCTTAACCCAATCACATTTACCACATCCCTGTTTCGTAAATAGATATGTCAAAACTCGCCTCCTCCTTTTGGAGAGTGCGGCCTCCCCATCGGCGGCCGCAGTTTGTTCAAGGGTGGCTAAGACTCTTGAAAAGGCCCTGAAAGTTCTTCACAAGAGTTAACGATCATCCCAGAATAGTGTTCTTGTGCCTATCTTTAAGCTCGCCCCTCTTACCCTTGTTCCAGCTAGATACCTTGGTGAAGTATCCAGTGATGCGGGTAATCTGTTCCACCTTTGTCGACTGACAGTACTGGCAAGAATCATGGAGCCCTCGGGTAGTTCGTCCGCATGAAACACAGGTGGTGAGTTCCGGAGAAAACGCGACCTGATCGTTCTGCGTATGCCTAAATATCTTGATCACAAAGTTGGCCAAAGAATCCGGATTGGGTCTTGTTTCACCCAACCAGATATGAGTCAAAGACCCTGCTTCTATCAGTGGATGAAATAGCCCTTCCCTCTTTACCCTGGCTATAGCGTCCAAAGGAGCTGAAACATTGAATAGAGTGGAGTTGGTATAGTAAATTTCTTCGGTGTTCAAATTTCCCTTTACCACTGATTCAGCTTCACGAAATTGCTTCATGTCAAGTTTGGCGAACCTGTACGCCGTACTTTCTGCTGGAGTCTGCTCTAGCACAAACCTCATGTTGTGTTTCTTGCCAAGCCTGGCTGAAGTTAGGTTCATGTGAGCGATGACCTTCAAACCGAACTTCAGAGCAGCTTCACTTTCATGCAGTTCTTCGCCGGTGTGAAACTGAACCAACTCGTTCAAGCCCACCATACCAATCAAGTAGGTCACCCTTCGCATTCTCAAATAAGGCTCGTCATCCTTATCCATTGTCAATAACGCCAGGGGACCGGTTTCACCCAAAGCCAATAGTCTTTCGATAAATCGCTTTTTCTCCATGTGAGCTTCTGCGGCGATACAGATTCTCTCAGTCAAAATAGAAAACAGCTTGGAATCATCTCCTTTAGCCTCGTAGGCGATCCGCGGAAGATTCACAGTCACATTCTGCATAGCTGAGTATCGCATCTTCCATGGCTGTTTGGCGTCATCAAGATCGCTCTTTTCCAGCTTGAAGGATAAGCGGCAGCATTCTGAAATTTTCGCGGTTTCTCCCCGGTCAAAAACAAAATACGTGTTACCCTTTTCCGACGCTATGTCACAGATGTGGCGTAAGAAAGCCTCATGACCAGGAGTCAGGAAGAATTTCTCTGTTATGTGAACCAACGGTTTTGGAAAAAAGAAAGGTCTTCCAGCTCCGTCCCCTTCTCGATATACGTCAAATAGGGTCCACACGAACTTTTGCGCTTCCGGCAAATAGTCCGCGTATGTGAGACCGGTGAATACCCCACCTGGTCCAATAGCAGGGACGTTCTCAAAGTGTTTTGGAATCTCCCAATATAGATTGATGTCCGTAAAGATCGCCTGTCCACCTCGAGCCACAGCCTGCTGAGAAAACTCAAAAATCAACATTTGAGCCAATTGTCGCACTTCCCTGTCGTCAAGACCCCTCAAATACGGAGCGAAAAACAGGTTCACGGCATCCCAGCCTATGGCTCCCGCAAAATGACTTTGAAGAGCCGCCGCGAATTTCACCATGTGGGCTAAAAGGACTTCAGGATGCTTCGCCGGGTTGGCCATGGCCAGCGAATTTGGCAAATTTAGGCCGAATTTCTTAATATATTCCAAGGATTGACCGGAACAGTACGGCCTATCAATAAAACCAAGGTCATGAAGATGAATGTCTCCACGCATATGGGCGTCCCCGACAGTTTGATCGAATACCGTCAACAACGCATACTCTTTTTTTATGTTTTCGGCTAAAGTCAGGTTTGTGGCCTCCGGGCCATGGGGTACATTTGCATTTTCCTTGTTGGGCCTAGTGATAAGCTCATCTACATCATAGAGTGGAGATCCCAATCGTGTGTGCAGCCTGCGAGCCGATTCCAAACCGCGCTCCAGCAACTTAGCGTTAACCATTTCACGAATAAGCGGAGCGGTTATAACCTTAATTCCGCTTCTCTTGATGTCGTTTTCGACTTCAAGACTGATCTGTTCCGCGGTGCCCTCGTCAATGAATGTCTCTTTCAATAGAGCATCGACTATCCGAGTCGTATCCCAGCCATCCATGGCCTCGCTTGAGGTCCGGACAAAAAGCGCCATGTCAGTGGTTTCGTATCTTCTTTGTGAATCTTTTCTGAATTCATTCAATTCTGCCACGCTAGCCATATGATTCCCCTTTCTTGGGTAAATTATGTAACCAATTAATTCAGTGATAATAATTTGTTATAATGGATGTATATCTCTAGAAACCTACCCATTGATTAGCTTCATGAAATAGCAAGCTAATCAACGATGGTTACCTACTCCTATGTTTTCAGTCAGAATACCTATAAAGCTGAAAGTGACTCGAGGAAACTACCGGAACATGTTGAAAGCAATCCAGTAGCAAGCGCCGCATTCGCCCACCAAAACAGCTCATTTTGTGGAGCTAACTCTTATTACCACAACATATAGTGTGTCAAGAACAAAATCAGAGTGTTTTGTGTCGCGAGACCTAGGTGGGTGATATTTCAGCCGATATTTTTTTTGTTAAGCAAGTTAACCTAATACGCATATCATACTGATTTTACTAATTCTTAAATGAGACAGGATTGCCACTTTCTTGCCTATTTGGCGCGTTTTACAGCCTTTTGGAATGCAGAGGATAACGCAGCCATAATAAGGACTAAAAGCTCACGCTAAACAGATATAGTCTATTTAGTCTATTTATTACTTTATGTTACACCTAATTATTCATGTTTAGACATGGACTCTCGTGTCTAAGTAAGGCGTTTCATCTGCTTGGGGAAACACCAAACTTAATTAACTCCTAAACTTGCGATATTTTAAAGTATAGCAATATTAATCTAATCTATTACTTTATGTTCTATTGATAACATTCTGTTGACACAGGATATTTGTTATGCTATGCCCCTCCTATCGATCGGGGAGGAGGGAGCATTCAACCCACCCGTCAAATTCCAATTTTTCAAAAGATCCCCCGTCAGGGAGGTCTGGCGAAAGGAGACATTCTCATGTTAAAAAAATTGTCATTTACCGCGGTCATCCTGATATTGACGGCGTCGTGGGTTTGCGCCGGGAATCTCGGGGCGCTAGCGAGCGCGGCGGCGAGTCAGGCGGCGACTCCCCAGTATCTGAAACCTGGCGCTCTAGTGAAAGCAGAGTATAAATCAGGTCTCAAGACCGTTGCAGATGAGGACACGCAGTCAATAAACCTCAAGGCCGAAAATGTGGCTGCAAACTCCGATCAACGAATAAGCGCTCGCCCAGCTATCGCGTTCAAACCAAAGTCAAGCGCAGCTATGGCGCCTCCGCCCCGTGTAGAAGCAGTTGGACTAGGAACTTCCGGCCTTGTGGCGGAAGCGAGGCAGGATTCCATGGATCTGGAAGGTGATCTAGAGAAAGACTTGGTCCTTTCTCCGCCACCGCAAAAGTCTGAGCCGACCAAGGAGATTGAAGCCAAGCCTGTGGTGACAGAGGCTAAACCCATCAAAGAAAAAGTGACGGCAGTCGCAGAACCAAAGAAGACTTCGAAAAGACCTGCGACGACTAAGATAAGGAAGGTTTCGCCGGGACCTCAATATGCCGGTTCGCCCAAACCAATTCGTAAGGTTCATCCGTTGACCCAGGATTCCTGGAGACTACCGGCAGGGACATATGAAAACCGTAATTTTCCTACATCGCCTACAATCTGCGCCCCTTCCCGTTTCAACGCATCTACGAACGTTCCCAGCGGAATGGTGCCCTCCCAATATGTAACATCAGCTCCTAGACCTTCGCTAGGAGCGCCTGGTATGGGTGACAGGATTGTCAGAGATGGTGTCACGATAAAACTCGCCCCAGCGAGCGCTCCTGTTACGGCGCCGGCGCCATACCCCTCAGACCAAAGAGACGACGCGTCAGGGGCTGATCTACTGTCAACAGCAGTGGAAATCATCGGGCTGCCTTTCGCGTTCATAAGCTCACTTTTTTAGTCCCATCGCCATCTGAAAAAAAGGACGTCGCCCTAATAGGACCGACGTCCTTATCCTTTTTGTGCCCAGTATAACGGATTTCCCCGGTTCTAAACGCGGACCCCATACGTGGATTCCAGGGATTTGATTAACAAAGCCAGAGTCTCATTCACTGGGGCGTCCAGTCCAAGCGCCTTTGCTTGAGAAGCCACGGCTCCGTTTATAAAGTCAATTTCTGTTCTTCTGCAAGCCATAATGTCCTGGAACATAGAATTCAAGTTTGCAGCGGTCCCCTCGCAGACTTTGATCACCTGATCCTCAGGATCATCAAAAATCAGATTGATTCCTTTAGCTTTTGTAAGGTTTACACATTCGAGAACAATCATCTTTATCAAGGTTCGTCCTTCGTCAGTAATCGGCAGGTCACCGTTACGGAGCCGAAGCAATGTTCCGGGGGCATTAATGGACGCGTTGATTATAAGTTTCGACCAAACCGAACCCAGGGCGTTGTCGACAACGTTAACTGGCCCCGCCTTCATCATTTCAAGAGTATGTCCTACCGCAACCGCCCGTTCCGAGATTCTACCATCTGCTTCACCGATGTGTGTGGGGCCAAATCCAGTGTGCCGAACCATGCCCAGTCCTAACGTCATTGCCCCCATCGTAGTAACGCCTATCAACACTTGGCCTGGGAAAGCCTGATTGAGTAACTCGAAATTTCCAACTCCATTTTGAACTGTTATAATGGCGCTTTGGTCGGACACCAGTTTGCCTATGGTTTGACAGGCGGCTAGAGTATCGTAGGATTTTACCAATACTATTACAAGATCCGCCTTCTCCAGCTCGACTGTGTCTACGGAAATTCTAGGCTTAACAAGTCGATCGCCAGAAACTCCCTCGATCCATATGCCATTTTGCCTCACATGGTTTACTTCTTCTTGGTTCCGTTCTATGAGAATCGGGTCCAGCCCAGCTTCCCACAGCAACGAGCCCATTACCGACCCAAGAGCGCCGGCGCCTATGATTGCGATTTTCATACAATAAATCCTATATAATGACTCACTCTTGTTTGCATAGTCCCAATCATGCAGGGTTAATGTTCCGCACGACAGGTCAGTCGACCTTAGATACGTCTTAAGGGCTACTACTTGTAGAGACGATCAAGTTCCTCGGCTACTTCCTGTGGCATTGAATAGCAGTGTTCTTTTGCTGGAAACGTGCCTTCGGTGACGTCCTTTTTGAATTCTTCAAGAGCCTCAATGATTTGGTTCCCAATCTCCCGATATCTCTTTACAAATTTAGGAGTGTACCGATCGAACATCCCAATCATGTCGTGAATGACCAAAACCTGTCCGTCACAATGTGGCCCGGCTCCTATGCCAAATGTCGGCACAGATGATTTCCTGGTGATTATTTCCGCCAGTTCGGCAGGCACACCTTCCATGAGGAGACTCGACACTCCCGCTTCTTCAAGAATCCCGGCGTCTTCAATGAGTCTTTGAGCCGTCTTTAAATCTCTCCCCTGGGCCTTGAATCCTCCCAACTGGGCCGCCGCCTGAGGAGTAAGACCAATGTGCGCCATAACAGGTATGGTAGCGTCGGTAAGACTCCTAACAGTTTCAGCCATCTCACGACCACCCTCAAGTTTAACTGCGTCGCATCCGGCTTCCGCCATAAACCTTCCGGCGTTTCTGATCGCTTCAGACTTGGATACCTGGTAACTCATATAAGGCATGTCACCTACTAGATATACATCCGGGGCGCCCAACCGGACGGCTTTAACATGTGGCATCATTAAATCCATGGTCACAGGTAGTGTAGAGTTATACCCTAGAACAACCATGCCCATGGAGTCACCAACCAAAACCACATCTATCCCTGCTTTTTGCTCAAAAATCGCGAAAGGATAATCATAGGCCGTGAGAAAAGTCATCTTTTCACCCTTGGCCTTTTTTTCTCTAAGTGTGTGAATCGTAATTTTCGCCATAGTCCCTCCGTTTCAAGGACTTTTTCCAAGTTTAATTTGATCACGAACGATACCCGGCGCCAAAATTTCTTGGACTTGGATAACATTCTACAATCAAAAAATTTTTGCAGAATCCCAATTGTAAGTCAATGACTGAATGGCTCCGTGAAGGACAGGAGCAAAAAAGGCTAGGTAAATCAGTAGCGATGACAATTCGATGGGAAAAGTTATAAATTGGACTTTTTGGCGCGAATTTAGATGAGGAACCTAATCCGCGCCAAAAACGTCTTCATGACGAATGATGATTTCTAGGCCTGGCACTCGTCACGCCAAGCGCATTCCAGCTCACCACAATTTTCGATGCCCTTAAAACATGGGGCGTTACCTTCAGCCTGCTGTATTTGCCGGATCAACCCATCCTTTTTGAATCTCGTGTAATTCTTGACACCCAAGTCTCTGGCTTTTGCCCTGATCTCTCGTAAAGTCATTATAATTCTCTCCTGACTGAAAGACGTCCACTCGCCCGTTATTGGACTATCTGAATACTAATAACATCAATTCAACAAAGCTGCATTTTCACTAAAAACGTTTCAACCAATTAGACAACGTATTTCGCGTTACGCGCCAACCTATTCAGTTTAACGTATTCCGTACAAAATCGAAACTCTATTTCTTCAGATGCGTCTTTATGAACTCCACTATATCGTCTGTCCTCGTCCCTGGTCCAAAAATCTCCGAGATTCCAGCTTTCTTGAGGGCTTCAATATCTTCTTCAGGAACAATACCGCCCCCCAGAATCAAAACATCCTCCACTTTCTGATCTCTAAAAAGATTGGCGACACGTGGGAAAAGATAATCATGAGCCCCCGACAGAGAACTTAGACACAAAGCGTCCGCATCCTCCTGCACACAGGTTTTGAAAATAGCTTCCGGAGTCTGACGCAACCCAGTGTAAATGACTTCCATACCCGCGTCCCTAAGGGCTCGCGCTACAACTTTGGCCCCACGATCGTGCCCGTCCAGCCCTGGTTTAGCCACGACAACTCTGATTTTTTTTTCCATATAGCCACCTCGAGTATACTCTAGCAATTACAATGGTATGTTTCCGTGTTTTCTTTTGGGTTTTTCTTCGACCTTGTTTTCCAGTTGGGCGAAAGCCTTTATTAGAGTAGCCCTTGTATTTCTAGGGAAAATTACCTGATCTACAAAACCAAGCTCCGCTGCTCGATAAGGACTCGCAAATTTTTCGATATAGTTCTGAATCAATTCGCCACGTCTAGCCACCGGGTCCGGGGAACTTTCTATCTCTTTTCGGGACAGGATCTGAATTGCGCCTTCGGGTCCCATGACAGCCACTTCAGCAGTAGGATAAGCTAGGTTTATGTCTGCGTGAAGATGCTTGCTTGACATTACAACATATGCTCCGCCGTAAGCCTTCCGCGTAATAAGAGTAACTTTGGGAACCGTAGCCTCAGCGTAAGCATACAGTATTTTCGCTCCATGCTTAATTATGCCTCCATGTTCCTGCTGCGTGCCAGGCAGGTATCCGGGTACATCAAGCAAGGTCCACAATGGAATATTGAATGAATCACAGAACCTCACAAACCTGGCGCATTTAACTGAAGCTTCGGTGTCCAGACATCCCGCCAGCCAATTGGGTTGGTTTGCGACTATTCCGACAGTCTTGCCACCAAGGCGACCAAAACCCGTGATAAGGTTTCGAGCATAATGAGCGTGAACCTCAAGAAACTTCTGATCATCCAGCGTAGGCATGATGATTTTTTTCATGTCATAAGGACGTCGGGAATTTTCAGGTATCACAGTATCTAATTCAGGAACTTCGCGGTCCACCGGGTCATCGGTACCCTTAGTTGGAGCTTTTTCCCTGTTGCTGTCCGGAATAAAAGAATGGAGTTCCCTGACCTTGTCAAGAGTTTCCACCTCGGTCGGATAATGAAAATGGCAAACCCCTGAAACCCTTCCGTGAACCTTGGCTCCGCCGAGACTCTCCGAATCGATTTCTTCGCTTGTCACCTGTTTGATGACCTGTGGTCCTGTAATAAACATGTAGCTGGTTTTTTCAGTCATAAAGATAAAATCAGTAACGGCTGGAGAGTAAACGGCTCCACCTGCGCAAGGCCCCATAATGACTGAGATCTGCGGTATGACTCCCGATGCTCTGACATTCCTGTAGAATACTTCCCCGTAACCTCCAAGGCTCTCGACGCCCTCCTGGATTCTGGCCCCACCGGAGTCGTTGATGCCAATTAACGGGAAACCGTTTCTATAAGCCAGGTCCATAACCTTGCATATTTTTTGCGCGTGAGTGAATGACAGACTACCGCCAAAAACCGTAAAGTCCTGAGCAAAGACATACACTCCCCTACCGTTTATTCGACCGAACCCTGTAACCACTCCTTCCCCAGGAATATGGGTTCTTTCCATCCCAAAATCTACGCAACGGTGTACAACGAATTTGTCTATTTCTTCAAAAGATCCTTCATCAACAAGTTGTAGAACCCGTTCACGCGCCGTCATCTTTCCTGCTTTATGATGCTTAGCGGTTTTTTCAGGGCCCCCTGCCGTGTCCGCTTCTTCCAGTCTTTTTTCAAGCTCCCGGAATTTCTGATCTAAAAGTGACATAAACAGCTCCTCTGGACTCTTTGAATATGCTGAATTCAGGAAAGGACTTCCCTAACAATCTGACCTACCCTGGTAAGATTTTCCACAACGGTTGCTCCTGCTTCGGCGAGCGCTTTGATCTTGCCCTGTGCGGTACCTGATCCCCCAGAAATTATGGCGCCAGCGTGTCCCATCCTTTTTCCCGGAGGGGCGAGTCGTCCAGCCACATAGGCTACAACAGGTTTATTGAATTCGTTCTTTATGAAATCGGCAGCCCGCTCTTCAGCGGTTCCACCTATTTCTCCAATGAGAACAACTGCTTCGGTCTTTGGATCATTGTTGAACATTTTGAGACAATCGACAAAACTAAGACCCACTACGGGGTCTCCCCCGAGTCCCAAGCATGTGCTCTGCCCCATCCCAGCCTTTGTCAATTGATCAACAACCTCATAGGTTAGAGTCCCGGACCTTGAAATAACTCCCACCGGCCCCGGTGAATGAATATATCCGGGCATTATTCCTACTTTGCATTTTTCAGTCGGAGAAATTATTCCGGGAGTATTTGGCCCAATCAGCACTCTACCTTTCTCTTTGACTGTATAAAGGGCTGAGGCGGTGTCGAGTGGTGGAATACCTTCGGTTATGCAAACAATGACCTCTATGCCAGCTTCCACCGCCTCCAATATCGGATCCTTAGCCCCGGCGGCCGGTATGAAGATCAGAGATACATTGGCTCCAGTTTCCTGGACAGCTTGCTCGACGGTGTTGAATACCGGTATGCCGTCGACAAACGTCCCCTGCTTACCTGGAGTGACTCCTCCAACCATATTCGCCCCGTAATCCCTGCAAGCTATGGAGTGAAACGTCCCATTACGACCGGTTATACCTTGGCAGATGACTCGAGAATCTCTATTTACAAGGATTGCCATTGTAGCTCTCCAATTTATTAACTTACTTTGAGTTCTTTGGCTTTAGCCACCACCAATCTCGCGGCTTCATCCAGAGAAGGAATCATCTCGATGGGCAAACCGGAATCCAGAAATAGTTTCCGGCCTAACTCAATGTTGGTGCCTTCAATCCGGGCAATTACAGGCAGTTTTAAACCTCTTTGATTGATGGCTTTAATCACTCCACGAGCCAGGACATCGCATCTCAGAATGCCACCGAATATATTTATAAAAACAACTCTCACCCTCTTGTCATCAAGAAGAAGGTTCGTAGCGTCCGCTACAACCTGTTCGCTAGCTCCGCCCCCAACATCCAGGAAATTAGCCGGCGCCCCTCCATGAATAGAGATGAGGTCCAGGGTAGCCATTGCCAATCCGGCGCCGTTAACCATACACCCTATGTCACCGTCCAATTTTATGTAACTTAGTCCTGCCTGACGAGCCGAAAGCTCAACCGGGTCCTCTTGAGATCGGTCACGAAGTTCAGCCATTGCTGATCTCCGAAACAAAGCATGGTCGTCCAAATTAATTTTGGCGTCCAACGCGAGGACTGTCTCACCAGAAATTACAAGCGGGTTTATCTCTGCAAGGGTGCAATCATATCCGATAAAGATTTCATAAAGGGCTGTTACCGCTTTGGCTATCTGGTTCGCAACCAAATTCCTGTTGGTCAGCTTATAAGCTAGCCCACGAGCCTGAAACGGACACAGGCCCCTCAAAGGATGAGCCTTGACGGTAAAAATCTTCTCAGGAGATTCCCTTGCTACAGTCTCTATATCCATGCCGCCGGCAGGACTGGCCATAATAGTGACATGCCCATCGTTTCTATCCAGCACCACTCCCAGATACATTTCCTCATCTATACGAGGGGCATCCTCTACCAGGAGAGCGCTGACAGGCTTTCCTTGAGGCCCAGTCTGATTCGTTACGAGCGTCATCTCTAGAATTCTACGGGCCTCTGACCTAATATCGTCATCGATTGACATTACAGCCACTCCGCCGGCTTTTCCCCGGCCTCCGGAATGAGCTTGAGCTTTTAGAACTACTTTGTCGGACTTGAGATTTCTGGCGGCCACCAAGGCTTCTAGGGCATCATACACCACTGTTCCTCGCGGCACACTCACACCTTTATCCATCAAAATTCTCTTTGACTGGAATTCGTGCAGGTTCATTGTAGAACTGCCCCCGGCGTTTTTTTTGATTCCACTGCCTGCGTCATTTGACTCNACTCCTGACGCACTAGTTCAACATAAACAAGTAAAGATCTCTTNAGGGAATAATAGGCGGTTACANTGAATTTACCCTTAGACGCCCGTCTTTGCAAGNTAAAAGTTCCNGGANTTTNCNNTCGNTNAGNNATGANANAAANATAGGNNAATATAANANGTTATNGCNNTTTACTCTTATATTATTTGATATTTAGTNTATTTCATGNTACAATTACATTGCATATTATTATAGCTAAATGAATCTTCGTCTTATTATTCCAAAATTTGTATTGGACGACCAATTCGTTCAAGGATGTGAACTGAACCTCCAAAGTGAAATTGCACACAGGCGAAGCATGAGCGACTTAATGCATAATTTCGTCATTTTTCAGATTGATGATCAACGCTTTGCCCTAAACCTTCTGGACGTAGAAAGAGTTGTACGTGCCGTGGAGGTCACGCCTTTACCTTCTTCGGAACGATACATCTTAGGTGTTGTAGACGTGCAGNGCTCTGTGCTGATGGTTGTTAATACTCGAAATGTCCTAGGAACCCTGGAAAAGGAACTTGAACTTTCTGATCAGTTTATCATATTAAAAACCCCTCTCAACAGAATTGTCCTGGTCGCTGACTCTGTAATAGGCGTAGCTCCTCTGACGGCGCAGGACTTAGGCCCCCAACGCTATGGGGACAAAACTGGCTACATAGACTTTGCCGCAAGATTTGAAGATTCCATCGTACTTGTCATAAATCCCGACAAATTAATTGGTCAGTTCGAACTTTCCAGCGCCTCGATCGCCGTTTCGGCGTCGGGCAAGAACGAATTCGAGTTGTGACTGATTCCGAATTAAAGACATTTTGCGATTTCGTTCGGACCCAAATGGGGTTAGATTTTCAAGAGAAGAATTGGGGGACCCTGAGAAGAACATTGTCCCGGGCGGCAGCGGGTCACGGCTTTGAATCTCCGGCAGAGTTTGCGAAATGGGTCAGGGAGACCTCTGAGATTCACAAGAGTATCGATATATTAGCGAGTCTCCTTACGATAGGTGAGACGTTTTTCTTTAGAGACATGATGGCGTTTGAGGCTATAGGGTCTACGATCATTCCGCAACTCATAGAATCCAAGACAGAACCGAAAAAGACACTGAAAGTATGGTGCGCTGGCTGTTCAAGCGG
>WSSedB1CaDRAFT_10000454_pt1 | contig 17880 bp, 16 predicted proteins | sample WetSurSB1Cattail_FD_9460 | JGI IMG/M metagenome (IMG submission 9460)
TGAAAAAGGGTCGATTACTGTTGCTGTCGCCAGAGCGAGTCCTCCAAGAGCAGCACTTTTCAAAAAAGACCTTCTGGATAATTTTTTTGTTTTTGTCATAACTTAGTTCCTCCCTTATCTAAATGGTTTTCTTGCTTTTGTTATAGCTTTTTTCTTTGTTACCACAGGATCATTCTAAATACATCGCTCGTAATTGTGTTATATCTTGTTTTGTAAGACCAATCTCGTTTTTAAGAAATTCATCCATAGAACCATACTGTTTTTCGATAGCGTCATAAAAGCTATTTATGATTTCCCTGTCAACGCCTACAAGCTTCGGTACGGTTCTAAGGATAGCCTGATTTTGTGTAAGTTTAGCTGCTTCTGCTGATATATAAGCGATGGTTTGGGCACTAAAGTCATTCGTCAGCAAATAATCCTTGATAATTGTTTCTTTATCTACGCCTAAAGCTGCAAGCGTCAAAACAGCAGCCACACCGGTTCGATCTTTGCCTCCGGTGCAATGCCAAAGGAGAGCACCGTCACGAGATTTAAGCAGTTCCATAAAAAAAGCGTGATACTGTTTTCGGGAATAGTCTGAGTTGACTATGGGCGTATACATAGCAGGAGAATAAGCTCCAGCCTTTATTGCCTGCACGATTCCATAAGCAGGATTTGTGGATTCCGGTATACCGGTTGCCGGTTTCTGAAATATATTGGCAATCATGTTGTTCGAACTGCTTTCGACGTTTTCATTCAGAATCTTTAACCATACGGCATTCACATCAGGTAAGACAGGATCCATAGCCTGCGATCTTTCTGCAGTTGTTCGCAAATCAATGATTTCTTGGAGGTGATATACCTCCAAGAGCTGTTTTTTATCCTTTTCTGTCGCCTTATCCAGCTTGCCGCTTCGTAAAAGAACTCCTCTTTTTACATGGTGACCGTCCATTGTTGTATAGCCGCCAATATCCCGAGCGTTTTCGATACCTGTAAGGCCTAAGCCTGCATTGTCTATCGCAGGCAAGGCAGCGCCCTTTTCAGCTAAAGCAGTTGCCATACCTCCGACTAGTATCAATCCCAATACCGGTACAATAAAGATCGTTTTCATCAAATTATCAAATTTCATAATATCTCCTTTCTGAGTAGTATTTTATGTGATTTATTATATATGAAATTTTCCAAATTGTCTCTATGTTTTACGCGAAATGTAATGAATTTCATATAGTACTATTGGCAGCAGGATAAAATGGGGCTGGTTTTTTATTATTATATTCTACCACTAATAAAAATTTTAAGCATGGGGGTTAATGGTGCCAAGCGTATCCTCTCATATCAATGGTTTTTATTAATAACTAGCATCGTTGTAATTGGGATTAAGTATATCGCTTGTTACTATATTTTAATTGTATTATTGATATTTATATCAAGGTGTTTGGTCGGCATTTTGTAATATGTACTGCAAGACCAGAGTAGTATATGAGAAACTTGAAGGTTCCTAGCTTAAAAGATATTCTTCACCGTCGTGGAGTAGCTTGATTTTGTCATTTTCGCATATATTCAGCCTGAGTGAGACCATTTGCCAGCCTTGTTTTAGGGTCATGCTGCCATCGATAAATTTTGTTGAAATTATAGATGGAGAGTCTCTGCCCGAACTGCCGAAAACAGTTGGCATTGTTTACAGATATAGGAGTTGGCGATCATAGAAATATTATTGTTTTTTGCAGCCGCATGAAAGCAAGCGAGTGTGTCGAGGTTTGTCGATGAACAGAGGAAGAAGGCATGCAGGTGTTTTGACAATAAAGTATCTGCTCGTTTTTGCAGCATCTGTTCGGATAAAAGAGGCTGCCCCTGACTACGTCCTAGCATGGTTCCTTCGCTGATGAGAACATCGACTGGGTGGTTTGCAGGAAAGAGCCTTGCTAGTAATTTGAAAAGCCCCTTTCCCAGGCGTCCGTGTGTACGGAAGTCTCCCATATGTAGAATGCGTTTGCCGTCAGCCTCGATAAGAAACATATAGGCTTCGGCTGCGAAATGATCGGCGAAATAGGGAGTCACCTTTATATCGCCGATATATATGGGCTGGGCAGCTGCGATGATTTTTAGGTCGTCACTTTGCAGGCGGGTGGCTCCGGCTTCATCGTGTAGAGCTTTTTTGATATTGTACAATATCTGACGAGCAGTCTTGCCGATGTAAAGAGGAATGCCGTCAGGGATTTGCTGGATGAGACCAGTATGGTCGCCATGATAATGGCTAAAAAAATGCCATCACACTTTGTGCTAGTAAGCATGGATAGCATTTGTAGAAAGAGTTGAACAAAATGGAATTGTGTCTATGCTAAATTTGTCTCCGGAAAATGGTGGGTAAAATACAAGTGATATTCAAGGAAGAATTGTTGTTGCTATGAATGCAGTTTATGGAGAGGCAACTCCTACTGGTGATGGGAACTATATTTGGACAGAAAACGGGTTAACCGGGGCATATACAACACAATCAGGCATGATTTTCATGCAATCCAGTTTTAGAAGATGATACATTTCTAGAAAATTAATTTAGAAAATAACGTAAACTTCGAAGCTGAAAAATAACTTCAACCTCCTGAAAAATCAATAATAATTGGCATGAAAACAGCGTGGCATGAGCATTGTCGCTAAAAACATTATTTCTCTGCGAAAGGATGCCCGTGTGAATGTTCTCATCGTCGACATTAAAGAGGTCACGGATTCGAGTTCTGCTAGCCCCACCAGTACATTCAAGGCTTCGCTGATTGCGGAGCTTTTTTTGTTTGCCTTTTGACGACAATTTGACGACAATAAAAAAGACGCCCTCGGCAATGTTTTTGCGGAGAGCGCCTTGACCGGAGTTATAAAATTTCTTCGAGCAGTTCAGCAACCTGCTCCTGCATTTCTGTTATGATGAGCAATATCTGTATTTACTGCCGACGGCGTTGTTTAAAGCGATTCAAGAACATGCCAGCGCTACGGGAAATTCATTTCCTATTGGTGATAAAATTCTTTGGAAACATCTGAGGGCAGAGGGGATTATTGAAACCAGCAATAGCCGAGCAAGAAATACGGTTCAGTTAAGGCTCAATTATTTTGGTGGCAGAAATGTCGATGTGCTCAAAATTGACCGGAAACATTTTGAGATAACAGAATAAAAATTGACTACATTGCCTACGGAAACTGATGGAATATGCAGTGTCAGCGATGTAGGCGATTTTTTGTTTATAATCATAATATGGATGTTCAGTGAGGATTTACCAGCACGAGGGCAGGATTTCTGTAAAAAATATGGAAACGTATAAAGAGTGTATTTATAAATAAGAAGACAGAAGTGAGGAAAACATAGATGGCAGATAACAAAAAGGAACAGGAACGGGCAGAACTACACCGTGTGATATGGGGGATCGCCAATGATCTCAGAGGCAGCGTCGATGGCTGGGATTTCAAGCAATATGTGCTGGGGATGCTCTTTTATCGTTACATATCGGAAAACCTTACGAATTACATAAATGAAGGCGAACATGAAGCGGGTGATGCTGCGTTTGATTATGCGGCACTTATCGACAGCGATGCGGAACAGGCTGAAGAAGATCTTGTAAAAACAAAAGGATTCTTTATCCTGCCAAGTCAGCTGTTTCAAAATGTATGCAAGAAGGCAGCAATAGATGAAAATCTCAATGAGACGCTGGAAAAGGCATTTAAAGGCATTGAGGATTCGGCCAGCGGCAGTGATAGTGAGGATGATTTCAAAGGCTTGTTTGCCGATATGGATGTTAACAGCAATAAACTTGGCAATTCGGTAGCAGAGCGCAACAAGAAGCTCGCCAAACTGATGGGAAGCATTGCCCAAATGCAGCTTGGCGACTATAGAGATAATACGATTGATGCATTCGGTGATGCCTATGAATATCTGATGGGCATGTATGCTTCGAGCGCTGGCAAAAGCGGTGGCGAATATTATACGCCGCAGGAGGTATCGGAGCTTTTGACGCGTATTACGATTGTTGGAAAGACGGAAGTCAACAAGGTCTACGATCCGGCCTGTGGATCGGGTTCGCTGCTGCTCAAGTTTGCCAAGATTCTTGGCAAAGATAAGGTTCGGCAGGGTTTTTATGGGCAGGAGATCAATATTACGACCTATAACCTCTGCCGTATCAACATGTTTCTGCATGATATTGACTACGATAAGTTCAATATCTCACTAGGGGATACACTGATGGATGCCCATCACTGGGATGATGAACCGTTTGAAGCCATTGTATCCAACCCGCCGTATTCCATCAAATGGGAAGGCGATGAAAATCCACTTTTGATCAACGATCCGCGGTTTTCGCCAGCGGGTGTTCTGGCGCCAAAATCCAAGGCGGATCTTGCTTTTATCATGCATTCTCTTGCTTGGCTTGCGACGAATGGTACGGCAGCGATTGTCTGCTTTCCGGGCATCATGTATCGCAGTGGAGCAGAAAAGAAGATTCGTCAGTATCTGATCGACAACAACTATGTCGACTGTGTGATTCAGCTGCCGGGCAATCTTTTTTTCGGTACGAGTATCGCGACTTGTATCATGGTGCTCAAAAAGTCTAAACAGGAAAATAGCACCTTGTTTATTGATGCATCGAAGAATTGTGTTAAGGTCACGAACAACAACAAGCTCACGGCTGAAAATATAGAATATATCCTAGCTTCCTATACGGATCGCAGCGACAAGGAATATATTGCCCGACTTGTGCCGAATGCCGAGGTTGCCGAACAGGAGTATAATCTTTCTGTCAGCACGTACGTTGAGCAGGAAGATACTCGTGAGAAGATCGATATCATCGAGCTCAATGAAGAAATCGGGAAAATCGTGGCTCGTGAACAGGTTCTGCGAGAGGAAATCGACAAGATCATTGCGGAAATTGAGGTGGACGCATGAAAAACGAGTTTCAATTTCTTATATATCAGGCAATAGATGAAGAAGTCTCCGTTAATGCAATCATTAAAGATGAGACGATATGGTTGACACAGAAAGCTATGGCTGAGTTATTTGGCGTGAATATACCAGCAATCAGCAAGCATCTCAAGAAAATTTTTGACGATGGTGAGTTACTAGAAGAAGTGGTTGTTTCCAAAATGGAAATAACCACAGAACATGGCGCAATTCCAGGGAAAACGCAGAAAAAAGAGACGCAGTTTTATAATCTCGATGCCATTATATCGGTGGGGTATCGTGTGAATTCCAGGCGAGCAACGCATTTTCGTATCTGGGCAACCGGGGTTTTGAAAGAATATATGATAAAAGGTTTTGCCATGGATGATGAACGCTTGAAACAAGGTAAGACGGCTTTTGGCAAAGATTATTTTCGGGAACTTCTGGAACGGGTTCGTTCTATTCGTTCAAGCGAACGAAGAATTTGGCAGCAAATCACGGATATATTTGCTGAATGCAGTATGGATTATAACCGACAGTCGGTTATTACGAGTGATTTTTATTCTATGGTGCAGAATAAATTCCATTATGCCATCGCAGGAAAAACAGCCGCAGAAATTATCTATGATGGAGCAGATAAAGAAAAGGAACATATGGGGCTCACGACATGGAAAAACTGTCCAGATGGACGTATTTTAAAATCGGATGTTACGATAGCCAAGAACTATTTGGATGAAAAACAAATCCGGCGATTGGAAAGAGCCGTGAGTTCTTATTTTGATTATATAGAAGATCTTATTGAGGATGAAAATACTTTTACCATGGAAGACTTTGTATCTAGTGTTAATGAGTTTTTAGCCTTCCGTCGTTTTGATATTTTACAAGGCAAAGGGAAAATTTCAAAAAAAGAGGCGGCTGCGAAAGCCGCCATTGAGTATGATGATTTCAACCGAACGCAGCAAATTACATCGGACTTTGATAAAACAATTCGGAAAATGCTTGTTAAAGGCGGTGGCAAGGGATGAGTAAGCTAGATACTTTGATTAAGGATCTTTGTCCGGATGGGGTGGAATATAAAACATTAGATCAAATTGCTGAAAACCATGATAATGAAAGAAAACCTATAACCAGTGGAAATAGAGACTTTGGTCAATATCCATATTATGGCGCATCGGGAATTGTTGATTATGTAGAAGATTATATTTTTGATGGGGATTTTTTATTAATATCGGAAGATGGAGCAAATCTTATTGCTAGAAATACACCAATTGCATTTTCTATTAACGGAAAAAATTGGATTAATAACCACGTACATGTTTTGAGGTTTTATTCTCTAACAACTCAAAAATTTGTGGAGCATTATTTGGAATCTTTAGATTTAACCGCATTTATTTCAGGTGCAGCACAGCCAAAGTTGAATCAAAAAAATTTGAATAAGATTCCCATACCGGTTCCCCCACTGCCCGTCCAAAATGAAATTGTCCGCATTCTGGACAATTTCACGGAGCTTACAGCGAGGAAACAGCAATATGAATATTATCGGTATCAGTTATTGACGTTCAGTGAAAACGATAATAAGGTGAGATGGATGAAGTTGGGAGAAGTTTGTAAAAAAGTATCTTCTGGTGGAACACCTTTGAAATCAGGTGAAGATTACTATGGCGGCAATATTCCGTGGTTGAGGACGCAAGAAGTCAAGTTTGTAAATATACTGCAAACAGAGAATACGATTACGGAATTAGGGCTTAAAAACTCATCAGCTAAATGGATTCCTGCAAACTGCGTTATTGTAGCAATTTCTGGTGCTACTGCTGCAAGGTGTGCAATAAATAAAGTTCCGTTAACGACTAATCAGCATTGTTGTAATCTTGAAGTTGATCAATCTGTGGTTTTATATAAATATGTTTTCTTTTGGATTGTAAGTCAATATGAGCAATTAAAAGCTCTTGGGCAGGGGGCTCGTTCTGATCTTAATGTAGGAATAATAATGCAATATGGCATTCCTGTTCCTCAGATCAACGAACAACAGCGTATTGTTAATATTCTTGACCGCTTCGATTCCCTTTGCAATGATATCACGACTGGCCTGCCAGCCGAAATCGAAGCACGGCGTAAGCAGTATGAATATTACCGGGACAAATTGCTGACCTTTAAGGAGCTGGGAGCATGACGATTACCTACAATATGGTTGCCAGCATGGCGGAAAGTACGGTCGTAGCGGAATATGTGCGCGAAGCAGCCGCAGCCTATGAATATCAGAGCGAGGTGGCACTGGAGCAGGAGTTTATCAGCCAGCTCGAATCGCAGGGCTACAAATATCTGCAAATTCACGATGAAGCTGCACTGATTGCGAATGGGATGGATTCTTCAAAGAATCCATTGCCAATGCGAACGAGGATATCGTGACCAAAACGCGGACGATTCAGGAAGATCATGTAAAGATCCTGCACCGCGACGACGGCACAAGCAAGAACATCAACTTGATCGATAAAAAGAATATCCACAACAACCGCCTGCAGGTACTGAACCAGTATCAGGAAACGGGCGGCAGCCACGATACGCGCTATGATGTGACGATTCTTGTAAACGGCCTGCCGCTTGTTCATATTGAGCTCAAGCGGCGCGGTGTTGCCATTCGTGAGGCATTCAACCAGATCAAGCGCTACCAGTGCGACAGTTTCTGGGCAGCCAGTGGCCTTTATGAATACGTGCAGATCTTTATCATTTCCAACGGGACGCATACGAAATATTATTCGAATACAACCCGGCTGAGCCATATAAAGGAAATGGATAAGGGCAGCAAAAGCAAGAGCAAAAAGACCAGCCATAGTTTTGAATTCACGTCATATTGGGCTGACGGGAAGAACAAAGTTATTGCCGATTTGGTCGATTTTACCAAGACCTTTCTGGCGAGGCACACGCTTTTGAATGTCCTGACCAAATACAGCGTGTTCACGGCAGAACATCTCTTGTTGGTCATGCGTCCTTATCAGATTGCAGCCACGGAACAAATTCTGTCGCGCATTGAAGTTTCTACCAATTATAAGAAGACTGGCACGATCGATGGGGGCGGCTACATCTGGCATACGACTGGCAGCGGCAAGACGCTGACGTCATTCAAGACGGCGCAGTTGGCAACAAAGCTGCCTTATATCGATAAGGTCCTCTTCGTCGTTGACCGCAAGGATCTGGATTACCAGACGATGCGGGAATACGACCGCTTTGAAAAAGGTGCGGCCAACAGCAACAAATCGACGCGGGTGCTGCAAAAGCAGCTCGAAGATCCGGCTGCGAATATCATCATCACGACAATCCAAAAACTCGATGTATTCATTAGTAAGAATAAAAAGCACGATGTCTATAAAAAGCATGTGGTCATCATATTCGATGAGTGCCATCGCTCGCAGTTTGGCAATATGCACCAGCAGATCACGAAGCACTTCAAACAGTATCATTTGTTTGGCTTTACCGGCACGCCGGTTTTTGCCGTGAATTCCAGAAGCGGCGGCAATCCACTTCTTAAGACGACGGAGCAGGCATTTGGCGAGAAACTTCATACCTATACGATCGTCAATGCCATCAGCGATTCTAATGTTTTGCCATTTCGCATTGATTATTTTGATACGATTCGGGAAAAAGAAGGCACGCAAGATAAAAAGGTTTCAGCCATCGACAAGGCAAAAGCACTGGGCGCGCCGCAACGCATCCGTAAGATTGTTGCCTATACGCTGGAACATTTTGACCAAAAGACTAAGCGCAACAGCTTTTATTCACTCAAGGGGCAGCGGGTAGCCGGGTTTAACTCGATTTTTGCCGCGAGCTCCATTCCGGTTGCGATGCAGTATTACCAGGAGTTCAAACGCCAGCTCGAAGAAAACGGACGCAAGCTGACGATTGCTACGATATTCAGCTATCAGGCAAATGAAGAAGATCCGGATGATCTCATTGCCGATGAGGATTTTGATACGGACCGTCTGGATCAGACCTCACGGGATTTTCTGGAAGCGGCTATTGCTGATTACAATGAAGATTTCCATGTCAATTTTGATACTTCGGCGGACAAATTCCAGAACTACTACAAGGATCTCTCACAGCGGGTGAAAGATCGTGAAGTTGATATCTTGATCGTCGTTGACATGTTCCTGACCGGTTTTGATGCGACGACGCTCAATACCTTGTGGGTTGACAAGAACCTGCGTCATCATGGGCTGATTCAGGCATTTTCTCGGACAAACCGCATTTTGAATTCGGTTAAGACCTATGGGAATATCGTCTGTTTCCGGAATTTAGAGAAGGAAACTAACGATGCGATTGCCTTATTTGGTGATAAGGATGCCGGCGGCATCGTTCTACTGAAAAAATATGAGGCGTATTACAATGGTTACGATGAAGACGGCAAGCATCATGATGGCTATACTGAACTTATTGAAAAATTAGGGCAGGAGTTTCCGCTGGGAGAAGCCATTATCGGCGAGCAAAATCAAAAGGATTTCATCGCCTTGTATGGATCAATTCTGCGGCTCAAGAACATCCTGACAGCCTTCGATCAGTTTGCCGGAGCGGAAATGTTGTCCAGCCGGGACTTCCAGGATTACCAGAGCATCTATATTGATCTGTATCAGGAATTTACGAAGGATAAGACCAGTGATAAGGAAAACATCAACGAAGATATCGTTTTTGAAATTGAACTCATCAAGCAGGTTGAGATCAATATTGATTACATTCTGATGTTGGTGGCGAAATATCACGAATCCAACTGCAAGGACAAGAGCATTCTTACGACGATTACCAAAGCCGTAGATGCGAGTCTACAGCTGCGTAGCAAAAAAGAACTCATCGAAAACTTTATTACGGGGATAAACGCATCGAGCAAGGTGGAAGAGGATTGGCGGGGCTTTGTCAAAGAACAAAAGGAATCTGATCTAGCAAAACTGATTGCCGAGGAAAAACTCAAGCCGGAGGAAACCAAGAACTTTGTCGATTTGTCGTTTCGTGATGGCGCGCTCAAAACGACTGGCACGGATATCGATAAGATACTGCCAGCGGTATCGCGTTTTGGCAGCAGTCACAGGGCTGAGAAGAAGCAGGGGATAATTGAAAAGCTGAAGAAGTTCTTCGAGAAGTATCTAGGGCTAGTGTGAGAATGTTTGTCAGAGAAAAATCAATACATATGGTATAGAACTTATCAAAGAAAAGAGTGGCAGTGTAGAGGAACGGCAGAGTAGACGATCAAAAGGAATTATTGCAGTAAAGAATTGCCGAAGAGCTAATTCAAGGAAAGTATGTTGAAGCGGTTTAAAAGGACTGGAAGGGGTGTTGGTATGTTGGAACTAGAAAAAGAGTTGGAAATATTGCGCAGCGACTTCTCGAAATATTTGGCTAAGACAAATGAAAAATGGAAAGATAGTACCATTTTGACTATTGTTTCTGACTCGTTTTTTGTGGCAAACAATAATATCGGTATTCGTTTTTGGGAATGTTTTGAAAATGAAAGAGCTCTCGAAAAGGCACGAACCGTCATCGCACATTTTTTTCAGGGTGGAAAAAAACCTTTGACAGCAGCAGACAGAGCAAAGGGTTACTTTAAGGCGATGCAGCATTTGTATGCGTTTTTGCAATCAGAAGGCGGTGTGGATCGTTATAGAGAAGCTTTACCGAAACGCCATTTGAGTAAAATGGCATGGATATTCCAGGCCAATCCGAAGTATTATGACATTTTGCGAGCGGTTGATAAGGAAAGAACCATTACTTGGGGTGTCAAGCAGTCTAAGAATCGTATTAAAGCCGGTCATCGTGTCTACATATGGATGTCTGGAGCGGAGGGCGGAATTGTTGCAGTGGGAACAATTTTAGAAGATCCTGTAGAAAAGGAGCCGGTTAAAACTCCGTATGACTTAAATGAGGAAATTGGTGCAGTGCCTTATCTTGGTGTAGATATTAAAATTGAACAGAATTTGACGAAAAACATCATAACGAGAGCACTGCTGCAACAAGAAAGCAGGACAAAAAACTTGGAGATCCTGCGGTTTGCCAACGCAACAAATTTTTCGGTCAGCATGATGGAACGGGCAGTCATTGAACGAATGATTGCTGGTGAATATCAATCAGGGGAGAATGTGCCAGAAGACAAGTCTTTATTTGCAGGTACTGATAAAAAATATTGGATGTATGCACCTGGTGAGAATTCTCGCTTGTGGGAAGAGTTTTATGAACAATGCATTATGGGGATTGGCTGGGATCAGTTAGGCGATTTAAATCAGTATCCAGACAAAGCGGCGATGAAAGCTCGCATGAAAGAAGTTTATGGAGATGAAAGCTCCTATGTGAATGCCGGACATGCAACGTGGCAATTTGTGCATGAGATAAACATAGGAGATGTCATACTCGTTAAGCAGGGTTTGAAAAAGCTCATTGGACGTGGCGTGGTTACGTCAGAATATCGATTTGACGATTCGAGACAGGAGTATTTTCATATCCGCTCCGTCGAGTGGACGCATAAAGGTGAATGGGAACAGGATGAACAGCTGGCAATGAAGACATTGACAGACATTACCCCATATACAGATTACTATAAGAAAATAGAGCGGCAGTTTGTTGATATTGTCGAAGTGGAAGATACAAAGAAAAAAAGCTATAGTTCTTATATTGAAGAAGATTTTTTGGATGATGTGTTTATGAATCAGCAGCAATACGATACGGTGAAAAAGCTCTTGCTTCGGAAGAAAAATTTGATTTTGCAAGGTTCACCGGGTGTAGGAAAGACCTACGCTGCTGAACGGCTGGCTTATTCAATTATGGGAGAAAAGGATATCAGTCGGGTGATGATGGTGCAATTTCATCAGAGCTATAGTTATGAAGATTTCATTATGGGTTACCGCCCTACAGAAAATGGATTTTCTCTTGGCAAAGGACCTTTTTATGAATTTTGTAAACTGGCAGAACCAGATGACCGCCCATATTTCTTTATCATTGATGAAATCAATCGGGGCAATCTGAGCAAAATTTTTGGCGAGTTATTGATGCTGATTGAAAATGACAAACGTGGGAAGACATTGCGCTTGTTGTATTCTGACGAACAGTTTGCTGTACCGCCGAATGTCTATATTATCGGCATGATGAACACGGCCGACCGCAGCCTTGCCATGATTGATTATGCTTTGCGGCGGCGGTTCGCATTTTTTTCATTTGAGCCGGCCTTTGATAGCAACGGATTTAAGTCAATGCAGGCAAACATTGATAACGCTGGATTTAATGCACTGGTTAACTGCGTAAAAGAACTAAACGAATATATCAGTCAGGATGAAGCACTAGGCGAAGGTTTTAAGATTGGCCACAGTTATCTCTGCAGTGATGTTTTGGTAACGGATGAATGGATTGAGAATGTTATTCGTTACGAACTGCTTCCTCTGCTTAAAGAATATTGGTTTGATGAACCGGACAAAGTAGAGCAGTGGAAGCGGAAATTGTGTGGGATATTAAATGAGCAGCATTAAAATCCAAAACATCTATTATATGCTGGCATATGCTTTTCGGGTTCTCAATGAAAAAGGCTACGGGAAAATAGCAACAGAGAATTTTAATCATATGGCAGAGCTCTGCGCAGCAATTTTGTCGAAAGGAATTTCTAATCAGATAAAGCGCGGGCTGGGCCGGGAGTATATCCGAAAAAGGGATTCTTTGAGCTCTCCGCATGGAAAAATGAATATAACTGCTTCAGTGAAGCAGCAAAGTTTGCTGCAAAAACGGTTGATCTGCGAGTTTGATGAATTCTCAGAAAATGCTTATATGAACCAGATACTGAAGACGACAGCATGGGTATTGATTCGTTCTGCTGATGTCAGCTTCGAGAGAAAAAGAGCTTTGAAGAAGTTAATGCTCTATTTTCAGAAGATTGATATACTGGAACCACAGGTGATTTGCTGGTCTGGAATATGTTATCACAGGAATAATGCTACGTATAAAATGCTCATCAATATCTGTTATTTGGTAATTCATGGTTTGTTGCTTTCAGAGCAGACCGGGGAGCAGAAACTGTCGGAATATGCGGATGACCAGTCAATGCATCGGCTCTATGAAAAATTCATTTTGGAATATTATCGTTATCATTATCCAGAGCTTAAAGCCAGTTCTTCTTATATCGAATGGGATATGGAAGGCAACATGATCAATTTTCTGCCAGCCATGAAGACAGACATTACATTGCAGTATAAGAATGATGTTTTGATTATTGACGCAAAGTATTATCAGAAGACAATGCAGCTTAACACACTCTATGACAGCCGTACTTTGCATTCGCATAATTTGTATCAGATATTTACTTACGTTAAGAACAAAGAGGCGAAGACGGTCGGAGCGGTCAGTGGGGCATTGCTTTATGCAAAGACAGATGAAGTGATTACACCGAATGAAGACTATGTTATCAGTGGAAACAGGATCAGTATTAAAACACTGGATCTGAATGCAGACTTTTCAGCGATAAAAATGCAGCTGGACGAGTTGGTAGGCAAGTTTTTCTCTATGAAGCCTAGGAATGAGCTGGGGAGATAGACTTTCAGAAAAAAGCTCAAAGCATATGATTAAAGGACTCATGGGCTGCAGACCAATCAGTAAAAAGGGCGTGTAAGAAATTTCACTGAGAAACGTTTTGGTTTTATGAGAATTGCCTGCGACCCCTTGTGTGTCAATAGCTGTAATGATTTTCTATAGCTAAAAGGGTACATTTAAGAAGATGAAATTAATAGATACATCCCTAAAAGTATACATTGATCAATACCTAAAATTAGGCTGAAATGATGTTTTTAAAAGTGGTATTATCTATTTGCAAACGTTTATAAAACAATATATACATTTACAAACCCTCCTGTTAAAAGCATAACAGGAGGGTTTCAGTATGAGCAAAATTGCATATACTCGTGTAAGTAGTAAAGATCAAAATGTCGATCGTCAGCATCAGGCACTATCGCCTTATAGAATAGATCGTTTTTTTGTGGAAAAATCAGCGGGGAAGATATGAACCGACCGGAGCTCAAGGAGCTGATGGACTGGGTACGTGAAGGAGATACTGGTTATGTTGAAAGTTTCAGTTGATTTGCCAGAAATATGCTGGATTTGTTAAACTTAATTCAACTTATATAGGGAAAAATTGTAATAGATAAAGGGATTTTCTGAAAAATATAAAAATAATTTAAGTTGGGTCTTTTGGCTTAATAAATTATTTTATACTTAAAGGAAAGTTTTTTATGGCTATGATTAAATGCGAAGAATGTGGAAATGAGTATTCAGAGCGCGCAGAGAAGTGTCCGAAATGCGGTTGTCCAAATCAGGATGCTACTGTACTGGTAGCGGCAAGGTCAAAAGCAATATGGTCAAGTGGGCGGCTTATTATTGGAATTATATCTATGGTTTTATTTGCACTTATCGCATTTCAGTCATGTGCGGTCGGCATGAGTAACACAATAAAAAATAATCATGCGACAAGTGGCACGAGTGGTTTCGTTTTGGCTTTTTTGATTTTGATTGCCGGGATTGTTGCTGTTTGTACACGCAATTCTCGTTCAAAAATCACTACAATGATACCGACATTGTTTTATTGGTTTGGAGCATTGTTGACAGTCGGAGCCGGGGCTACTTATGGTGATTTGCCAATCTGGAGTAGTCTTGCCTTTATTTTTTGGTTGGTCTTCATAATTGCTGGTTTTAAAACTAAAAAAGGTTAAGTTTTGCACGGTAAAAGGGCTCATCTAGCAATAGTTAGGGCAGGGTGAGTCTTTTTTAGCTACACGCAAAATTTTTAATTGCCCAGTAAGAAGAAAATTCCGTCTAGTTTGACCATGAATTTAAAATTGATTGTTGTTTAATGGCTTTAGGGTATTGGATAAATAGACGATTTTTTGTCTGAAATAAGAGTATTGAGAGATAAGTTGTTAAACAAATAGAGCATGGACAAAATTTAAAAATAACTTGACGTATACATGTGCTAGTTTTTTATTTCTAATGTTTAACAAGAATTACTTTATTTATCAAGAGGTTAACAATACGGTCAAAGTTATCCTATTTCATTGTGCCATAAACAAAGTGTAGCTATTTATAGCCTTATAAAAATGTGCAAGACTAATAAAATAAACGAATAACAATATTATTTGAAACGCTCATTGGATGTAATTCAAGCAAATTGAATTATTGATGTACAGTGAATTTTATTAAACAAATTTTTAAAGAAAGTCCTGACCATTTAAGAAAATCGATAGAATAGGCTATATTTATATCCATGGCATACAATACATAGTTAGTGTATAAGTATTAATTGCGAAATGTTGTATACTTATAACGGCACAAGGTGCTTTTCAATGGGCACTCATTGCATAGTTTTTATTTTTTTATTACAGGTTTTTTTAGAAAAAGAGCGAAGAGTGTATTTTGTAGATATATTCTTATAAAGGTCGTGAAAAAATGGCAATTTTCTCATTTATATTTTTTATTGGATTAATCCTATTTGTGGTGGGGATGGTCAAACCCGAGCTAGTCATTAGGTGGGGGGCAGAAGAAAGACGGACGAGAAAACAAGTTGCAAAGACTTATCTAAGTATAGCTATTGTATCATTTATTGCTTTTGGGTTAACAGATGATGGATTAGCTAAACAAAAGCGCGAGCAGGCTGCTATTGAGCAACAACAAAAAAAGCAGTAGATGATGCAGCGATAGTAGCTGCTGCAGATGCTAAAAAAGATCAAGAAGAGCAGCAAAAAAAAGCTGATGTTGTTGCAAAAGAAGCAGAAAATAAAGCAAAAATACAAAACACGATAAAAATTTTGTTATTGGCTACATCCGAACCCAATAGTGCCAATGGCGTTGATTTAGAAATAGTGTTCAAAAATGTATCAGCAGATAAAACTATCAAATACTGTACATTTTCGGTGGTTCCTTATAATGCAGTAAATGATGCGGTAAATTGTACGATTAGGAAACGAAGTAAATTTAATGGAAAAGTCACTGGTCCAATTGCTCCTGGGCAAACGGAAGGTGAAGGTAGATCATGGAGCTGTGCATGGTATAATAATACAATTAAGCGTGCCGAGCTTACTGGTGTTAGAATTGAATATACCGATGGATCGATTGTAGAGATTGGGCAAAATGACATACCATTAATTATGACGCAATAAAAATAAATTGGTTAGGACTTTATTTTATATGTTAGGCTTGATAAATTCGTCAATTTCTATTTTTTTATGAATTTAGACTGAGCTAAGACATAATCAATTATACACTGTTTTTGGATTTTCCAAACGCGTTTCAAACGGAAACATTTTAAGTCGCTAGAAGCCAAAAGTGTATAGGCAGCATTTTTGCCAATGGGAGGCATTTCACAAAGATCTTCTACAGTTACTAAATCGTTATAGTCATCAAATGTGGTGAAGTCACTCTTTTTAAGGTTTGTTTATAGTATTGTCAGGTACAAAATAAGAATAGAAATACGCATGTGTAGAGAGCTTAGAAAAGGCTCTCTATTTTTTATTGTCCAAAAGCAATACCAGATAAGCATCAAGAGAGCTGCGCGGGATGTAATAATATTTCTCGCGTTTTAAGAACCAATGCAAATAAGGTCATGAACAGCTTTGATGAAGCTGTATCGGCAGAAGACATCTCAGGAGATAACAGCATCGCCTTGCAGGTGGGAACAAAATCCAATAAGATCATCAAAGTGAGTTTTGAAGATATGATTGCTGTTGGTCTTGGATTGGCAGGCAGTGAACACAAGCTTCAGATTACCACGCGAAAAAAAGTGAATGCTGCCATCAACGTAGTAGATCGTGCATTGCAAAAAGCATTAGGACAGCAGACTGACATAGGAGCTTTGCAAAGCTCTCTTTCCTATACCGCAAAGAACCTCACGGTGTCGGGAGAAAACGTTACAGTAGCAGAATCCACTCTTCGGGATGCGAATATGGCTACGGAAATGACGGCCTATACAAAACATACCATTTTGGATAGGGTGCCAAAAGAAAATAAAAGAAATAGCATGATGTTTAGATGCTTGGCAAAAATATAAGCGTTGATAGATTAAGGTGCTATAATAATGTTACTTTGAAATGATTTGATGTGGAATTTTGCATAAACCACAAATTATAACAAAAAGGAGTTGCTTTTCAGCAACTCCTAAAATTTCCTCTGGAGCGGGCAAGGAGAATCGAACTCCCATAATCGGCTTGGGAAGCCGGTGCTCTACCATTGAGCTATGCCCGCGATAATAAATATTATAGCACACTTTTTCGTTGATGGAAATAAAAAAATTTAAATATAGTGATGGTCTGCTGTAGGAACACTCTGCTAGGACAAGAATGTTTTAGCAGGTTGCTTCTATAATATATAGGCGTCATATACATAAAAAGTCAAAATGCTGTTTTTTTAGCAAAATATTCACGATCAAGGATGCCAAGAATCACGAGGTTTTCGTAGATGCCATCGGTAAGGATTGTTTCGCGGATAAGGCCTTCACGGACAAGACCTTCGGATTCGTAGACATGAAGAGCTCGTGCATTGTGGTCTTTGCAGTCNAGCCAGCCACGGTGGAATTTAAGATCATCAAANGCCCAGGATTTAAGCATTTGGAGCGTTTCATGTCCGTAGCCTTTCCCCTTGGTGTTGAGGATGATTCTTGTCCACTCGATTTCCTTTGATGGATTGTCAAGCCCGGCAATCATAAGAAACCCTACTTTTTCATGCGTGTCGTTTGTTTCGATAATAAGGTGGACTGCACCCGGAGTATCCAGTGTCATCATGTGGACTTCGCGTGTATAAGGGATAACATATTTTGCATTTTCCGGGAGGTATTCGACTTTCATGATGTAGTCGATATCTGCTGCTGCTGCCTGACGGAAGCGGAGACGGTTGCCTGTTTTAATAATTTTTTCCATGTGAAGTACCTGCCTTTCTAATCTATTGTAGTATGTTAGGCAAAAACAGAGGAAATTCCTGCTAATAAAAAAGAT
>WSSedB1CaDRAFT_10000455_pt1 | contig 17868 bp, 17 predicted proteins | sample WetSurSB1Cattail_FD_9460 | JGI IMG/M metagenome (IMG submission 9460)
ACCTGGTTTTGAATCCCGCCAGCCATTGCTATTTCCTGCATTCTTATCCCATTCAATTCCAGGAACGGCTTCCCGTCAGCCGTTTCCGTGATGGTCGCGGGGGGTGACTGATAAAGATCTCCCCTCACGCGGAGAATGGTATTATCCCCGGCACCACTCGACAGGTTGAGCAGGCCGCCTTCCTGTATAAAATCTCCCTCCACCTGCACGTTTCCACTGGCACCACCCAGGTCCATGCTCATACTCACGTTGGCGCCTATGCGCAGATTTCCCCGGATATGCAGGGGATTCGACCCCGTGCAGGTATAGTTGACCGGCGCTCCATAAGCACCGGCATGCAGTTCCAGGCTGCCATAAGTCCGGTTACTCACAGAAATGGTATAGGATGCCCTGGGTACATCAAAATCAAAGATGCCCTGTTCGGTGCCGGGGGCCGTTGAAAGTAATCTCAAAATACCGTTTGCATGGGAAGTCCTTGTCTGGTGTATATACCGGCCCCCGTCATGAATGATCATGGAATCGGCAATGAACAGGGATTCACCCGAACTCATACCCGAGGCATTCCGGAAAATGGCTCCGGCATCCAGTTCAATGCCATAACCCGGACCTGTAACTGAAAAAGCATCAGGGACCAGGTTCGAAGGAGGCAGGATCAGTTCAATATGACGCCCCGGGTATGGGTTGATATGCAGGGTCCTGACCGTAACAGCCCAGTCAGGCAGAGTTACAAGGAAAGAAAAGGGCATATCGCGGTTATCGAGTAAAACATCATCGAAAGACCCGGGAATAGTGGCGCCGGACCAGTTCAGGGGATTCGACCAGTATGAATCGCCCCCGTTTCCCGTCCAGGTTTTGGTTTCACCCAAAAGAATGGCCGGAATGAAAAAGCCGAAAATAATTAGCCGGCAGGCCTTGTATGAGTTATGAAGTATCCGGAAGCACATCCTGCAAAATAAAATGCCGGGCTGCCGGAATCAATACCACAATGCGGGGTGTTAAGTGCAAAAAAAATCCCTCCCGTTTTTTACGGGAGGGACTCCATTCGGTAAATAAACTATTTCTTCACAGCCTTCTTAGCACTATCTACAACGGCCCCCATTTTAGCTTTTGCTGTATCTACAACAGCTTTAACAGTAGAATCAACTTTTACTGCGGCTGAATCAACAACTGCTTTTGCACTGTCAACCGTGGTTGAAACAGCAGAATCAGTCTTGGCAGCGGCATCACCGCTTCCGCTGCAGGATGTAAAAGCGGCAGCGATAACGAGAACAGTCAGGAACTTTTTCATTGAAGTTATTTTAGTTGGGCGCAAAGGTACATCTTTTTATCATATAAACCAAGGCTTATGGCCGTTTTCAGCAGGGATCCTATTTTTTCCGGAAATAGATCCGGATGGGCACCCCTTCCAGGGGAAAGTTTTTACGCATCTGGTTTTCCAGGTAGTTCCTGTAAGGCTGCTTGATATCGTCCGGATAATTGCTGAAAAAAGCAAAGGAAGGTACGGGTGTGGGCAACTGGGAAACGAACTTAATTTTAATGGAATGGCCCCGGACCACGGGTGCATGGTAATTTTCAACAGCCTTCAGCATCACTTCATTGAGTTTGGAAGTCGCGATTTTCCTGCTCCGGTTTTCAAATACTTCCAGCGCGGTTTCTATCACTTTGAAAATGCGTGTCTTTTCTTTGGCTGAAATGAAAATAATGGGCAGGTCGGTAAAGGGTGCAAACCGCTCCTTGAGTTTCTCCGCATAATCCCGGGACGTATTGGTTTCCTTATCCACCAGGTCCCATTTGTTTACAACCACCACCAGTCCCTTCCCCTTTTTAACAGCCAGGCTGAATATATTCAGGTCCTGCGCGGTTAGTCCTTTCTCTGCGTCCAGGAGCAGCAGACACACATCGGCTTCATCCATGGCCTTGATGGCACGGATCACGGAATAAAATTCCAGGTCCTCATGCACTTTGGTTTTTCTCCGGATACCGGCTGTATCAATCAGTACAAATTCCTTTTTGAATAAATTATAATGGGTGTGAATACTGTCCCGCGTGGTACCCGCAATTTCACTCACAATGGTTCTTTCACTGCCTACCAGGGCGTTTAGCAGGGAAGATTTGCCAACGTTCGGCTGACCGATGATGGCGAATTTGGGAAGGGGCGAACCCGTTTCTTCCTCTTCTGTTTTCGGGATGAGTTCAGTTATGGCATCCAGCAATTCCCCGGTGCCGCTGCCGCTCATGGAAGAAATAAAAAAAATATTGTCGAAGCCCATGCTGTAGAATTCAGCGGCCTCCAGCAGACGGTCGCTGTTATCTACTTTATTGACCACCAGGAATACGGGTTTTACAGAACGGCGAAGCAGTTCGGCCATCGATTCATCCAGAGCCGTGATGCCGGTGGCCGTATCGGTCATGAAGATGATGGCATTGGCTTCTTCTACCGCAATCAATACCTGTTTCTTGATTTCCTGTTCAAATATGTCTTCACTCTCCGGAACAAATCCGCCGGTGTCGATGACGTTAAAATTTTTCCCGTTCCAGTCCGCCACACCATACTGCCTGTCCCGCGTTACACCGCTCTGGTCATCCACGATGGCTTTGCGCTGCTCGAGCAGGCGGTTGAATAATGTGCTTTTCCCCACATTCGGCCTACCTGTGATTGCTATCGTAAATCCGGACATATATAATACTATTAAAATTCTGAATCAATACCCGTATTCGCGCAGCTGCCACTCGTTGTCGCGCCATTTGGGCCGGACCTTTACAAAGAGTTCCAGGAATACTTTTCTCCCTATAAATGCTTCTATTTCCTTTCTGGCATCCGTACCCAGTTGACGAATCCGCTTTCCGCCCTCCCCGAGTAAAATGCCTTTCTGCGTTTCGCGCTGCACGATGATATCCGCCTGAATCTTGGTCAGTGTGTCCTTTTCTTTGTATTCCTGCACCAGCACAGCCGTATGATAGGGGATTTCATCTTCAAACATGCTGAAAATTTTTTCCCGGATCATTTCGCCAACGAAAAATTTCACGGGCCGGTCGGTCATTTCGTCGCCGTCAAAAAATGCTTCTCCCTCCGGCAGGTAATGTATAATGCGTTCGAATAATTGATCTGTATTGATTTTTTTAAGGGCAGAAATGGCCAGTACTTCAGTAGCATATTTTTTCACCTTAAAGAATCCGGTAACCGCAGCGATTTCCGGTTCGGTCAGCCGGTCACATTTATTGATCAGTACCAGCGCCGGCACTTTCAGGTGCAGGCCGGTGAAAATCTGGTCGTTTTCTTCCAGATTGTCCTTTCCATCCAGGAGCAGCAAGGCCAGATCGGTGTCGGCAACGGCCTGCTTCACAGAGTCCATCATCTTTTCATGCAGTTTATACCGCGGATCGATGATACCCGGCGTATCCGACAGGATCATCTGGTATCCCGGGGCTGTCAGGATTCCTTTGATCCGGTGCCGGGTGGTCTGAACCTTATGGGATACAATTGCCAGTTTCTCGCCCATAAGGGCATTGAGCAGGGTACTTTTCCCTGCATTGGGCTTCCCAAACAAATTGACGAATCCTGATTTCATAAAACGGCTGCAAAGGTAACCAATCACAAGCCAATTGGGGGTGCTATATGGCCCTTACCGAACAGATTAACAGGATTTGAGGAATTATCTGGCCGTTTCGAACAAATTCCGTAATTTCGTTGTTTAAACACTAATTTACTAAAATACATACCATGGCCAGCACAAAATGGGTTCTGGACCCGTCACATTCAGAAATTCAGTTTAAAATCCGTCACCTGATGATCACCAACGTGACCGGTTCCTTCGGAAAATTCACTGCAGACGTTGAAACATCCGGCGAGAATTTCGAGTCTGCTAAAATCAGTTTTACAGCTGAAGTGGATTCCATCACCACCAACAACGAACAGCGCGACGGCCACCTGAAAAGCGCAGATTTTTTTGAAACGTCCAAATATCCTGCCCTGACTTTCATCAGTACGACATTTGAAAAAGTTTCCGGAGAAGAGTATACATTAACCGGCGACATGACCTTTCACGGCATTACTAAAAATATTAAACTGCATGTGGAGCATGGCGGTATCATCAAAGATCCCTGGGGAAATACCCGCACGGGTTTTACAATTGAAGGGAAAATAAGCCGTAAGGATTTTGGCCTGTTATGGAATGCAGCCACAGAGACCGGCGGCCTGGTGGTGAGTGATGAAGTAAAACTTCATGCCAGCGTGGAATTTGTGAAACAGGCTTAATTTTTTGACGGGGACTTCAATATATTTGAGCCCATGAAATTATTCCTCGTCTTGTTTCTGACCGGATCTGTAATTCTTGCCAATGCACAGAAAAAAACAGATCCGGTTGTTTTTGCCAATACGATCAGACCGGAAAACCTGCAAAAACATCTGTACCAGATTGCAGGTCCCGGTTTCGAAGGTAGGGAAACCGCCACCCCTGGCCAGCATCAGGCAGCGGCTTATATAGAAAATTATTTTAAAAGCCTGGGACTGCAACCCGGGAACAAGGACAGTTTTCAGCTTACCTACCCGGTTTACCAGGACAGTCTCCTTTCGGCCAGGATCCGGATAAACGGGGATTCGTTTGAATTATATAAGGATTTTGATATCAGCCTGACAAATATATATAATGTTTCGTTTGGCGTATCCGAAGTTGTTTTTGCCGGATACGGACTATCGGATTCCCTCCGGGATGATTATAAAGGCCTGAATACAGCCGGTAAGATCGTGTTGGTTCTGAACAGTTATCCTCCCGGTTATCTGAAGTCGCAGGTAAACAGAAAAAAATTCAACCCCTTTGCCAAACAGGATGCAGCTCAAAAACACGGCGCTGTGGCAGTTTTTATAATCCAGGAAGATTTCCCCCATCATAGTATTGAGGACAAGGGAAAGATGTACCGGAAATATTTTATTCCACAAGTCCGCCCCAACAGTTTTTATATATCGGAACAAATGGCCCGCATCCTGATGGGTGCAGATTATGACCGGTTAAAAAACACCGGGCCGCAGCCTAAAACCTATCAAACGGAAGTCTGGCTCTCAATTCTAAAACAAACCACCATGTTGCAAAGTTCCGATGTGCTGGGCTACCTGGAAGGAAGCGATCTCAGAGACCAGCTCCTCGTTATCTCAGCGCACTATGATCACCTGGGCAAAAAGGGTTCTGTTATCTACTTTGGCGCGGATGACGATGGTTCCGGAACGGTCAGCCTGCTCGAATTAGCCGCTGCTTTTGCAAAGGCACGGGAAGCCGGAAAGGGCCCGCGCCGGAGTATTCTTTTCCTCGCCAATTCCGGGGAAGAAAAAGGGCTCTGGGGATCCGAATATTATACCGATCATCCGCTCTTCCCGCTGGATAAAACCACTGCAGACCTCAACATCGATATGATCGGACGGAAGGACCCGGCAAGAAAACAGGGCGATTCCAATAATTACGTATATATCATAGGCGACGACAAACTCAGTTCAGAACTTCATCCGATCAGCGTCGGTATGAATAAAAAATATACCGGACTTGAGCTGGATTATAAGTTCAATGATCCCAAAGATCCCTTGCGGATCTATTACCGGAGTGATCATTATAATTTTGCCAGGAAAGGCGTTCCCATTATTTTTTATTTCGACGGGATTCATGCCGACTACCACCAACCGACGGATACCCCGGATAAAATCAATTATGATCTGATGGCAAAAAGGGCAAAGCTGGTATTCTATACAGCCTGGGAAATGGCCAACCGCAGTAATATGCTGAAAAGAGACCTACCGGCGGTTACAGGTGAACGTTAGATGTTCTGAAAAATAATAAGCCCCGGCAAACGCAGGGTCCACCGGGGCCTGAAGAAAAAACGGTTTTAGTTTTTATCTGACTGCGAAGCGGCTGGTTTTGGTGGCTCATTCATGCCGTTTTCAAACTCCTGCTTCACGTTATTTTTTGCATCATTGAATTCACGCATTCCCTTTCCCAGTCCCTTCATGAATTCAGGAATCTTTCTTCCTCCAAATAATACAAGTACCGCAATAACGATCAGAATCCACTCACTGCCTCCCGGCATGGATAATAAAAACAAATGATTTGTCATGATAAATCCGGTTTTGAACATTAAAAGTACCCTTTAATCACCACCTGCACAAATCCGGTCTGGAGGGAAGGATACGGCAGGTTCAGAAACGACAGAGGTCGGATCAGGAAACAGGGCGTCGTAAATTCCGCCTGCTCCCCCCAACAGACTGATCACGGTAAAACAAGCCGGGTTTGTCCGGTGCGTTTACAAAGGAACAATTTCAGAAGTCAATGTAAATCAGATCGGTGTGTACTTTTCGGCCGTTATCGGTTCTTGATTTGTTTCCGTCCCGGAGGCCTTGAACAGGCCCAAGACACCGGATGAATTTCTGGCATCTGCCTCCCCATTTTTGCGGCAAACTGACCACCATTAAAAAAGAATCCGGATTGAAAAAGGGTGGCTCCTGCCGGTCTAATTCCCCGCAGTTTGTCTTTTACTTGAAACCCCGCCCAATTCATAGGCCATTTATCAGATAATTATTTGTAATTTACCTGAAACGATTGTTCACCAAAAAATGGCCCGGCATGAAAAAAGTATCTGATATTTTTCTCCATAAAGAAAGAAAAATCACCGCAGTTTCTCCGACAACCACTGTTCTGGAAGCCCTCCGCATTATGTCGTTTCAGAATATCGGTTCGGTTATGGTTATGGAAAACCAGACCTATCTCGGCATTATGACTGAAAGGGATTATTCGCGGAAGGTGATACTGAAAGGAAAATCCTCAACCGATACGCCGGTATCAGAAATCATGTCGAACGACCTGCCGGCTGTAAACCTGTACGACAGTATTGAACATTGCATGCAGTTAATGGCAGATAAGAATATCCGGTATCTTCCTGTATTTGAACAGGATAAAATTTTTGGGATTATTTCCATCCATGACCTTATCCGTGAAACCATACAGCATCAGCAGGAAACCATTTCCCAGTTAAAAGATTACCTGCACGCCAGCATGTAGCTGCCTGAGTATACCTCATGAGCAACACAAGTCGCTAAAAATTCTCAAAGCCTAAAGCCGAAAGCTGAAGGCTTTTTTTATAACGGTCATCAGCCAACGATTATAGCCAGTTTCCGGGCAAGGGATTTCAAACTTTCCTCTTCCGCTACGATGCGTTCGGGCTTTCCGTTTACCAGACTCCATTTGACCAGTCGGATCAGGCCGTCATAAATTTCAATACCCGTGATCGTCCCGTCCTCAAAACAACAGCAGCCGGAATTGAAATAAGTCGGCTTCATTTCGCCGAAGGACTGATTTACAAAATTGTACTCGCGTTTCCGCCGGGGGATTTCGGCTTCAATTTTTTTCAGGGTATCCCTATCATTCAGCGTGCGTGCTTTTTCGAGTTGCTGGTAAAGTCTTTCCAGGTGGGTGAGGGAATTAAAAACAGGCTGGTGGGTATGTCCGGTAACCAGCAATATATTTTCCTGGGCCGCACTCCAGTCGTACATATACCTATTATGCAGCGTTTTCAGATTATCGTTAGCCGAAGGGCTGTTGATATTGATCTCCAGTAATTTCTGCAGCGGGCCCCAGATATAACTCACAAACCATTTGCTGAACCAGTTGCCATCACTTTGCTTATCGCCCTGGTGTCCATGGGTACAGAATATTTCAAGACTTGATTTGGCCGAACAATCCACCCGGATCAGCACCCCGGTATAAATCCGGATGGCTTTCCCCCCATATATCTTCTTCAGCCAGACCGGGGCCAGCGGATCATTATCCCAGAAAAGATCATGGTTACCGAATACCTTGCAATATGCATCCCTTGTTATAAAAAGCTTTTCTTTGGCGAATACTTCCTCATTATGTTTGACAATTCCAAACAGGGAATTCTCCCAGAGTTCCTCACAATCGCCCAGGTTTATAAAATAAAACTGTTCACTATTGTAATATTCCAGNGCCTTGAGATAACAGGCTTCGCAAACCGCAAAATCATCGGCACCATCGCGGGTACCGCGGTGCTGGTCACTGAAAATAATAATGCGATGGCCGACCGCTTCCAGATCAATCCTTTTCAGTTTTTTACTTTTCGGTTTGCCCGCCTCTTCATATAATTCAGTGAGTGCCTCCAGTACCGCATTTTTGTCTGGCGCAGATGAAACCCGCGCTGCGAGCCGGGTGACCGGCTTCTTCAGCAGGAAGCGGAGGGCTTTCCCTGTAAACCGGAGCATACCGGAAAAAATCATGACGGTACGATTTATCTGCTGATAATACGGGTTTCTCCGTTTTTGAAACCAAGAACCAGCTTAGTGGCGATCCGGATAAACAGTCCATTGTCCACTACCCCCGTGATGGTGTTGACGGATTCATGCAGGGATGGCGCATCTTGTATTTCCCCGAATGCGCAGTCGATTATATAATTCCCGTTGTCTGTAAGATACGGTCCTGCGCCATTCATCCGCCGTTCGGCCTTACATCCCAGGAGCTCCAGTTTTTCAAAAGTCCGCTGCCATCCAAAATGAATCACTTCTACCGGCAATGGATAACTGCCCAGGGACGGGACCCATTTGGATTCGTCTGCCACTACGATCATTTGTTTGCTGTTGGTGGCCACAATTTTTTCCCGGAGCAGGGCACCCCCTCCCCCTTTGATGAGCTGCAATTGCGCATCCACCTCATCAGCCCCGTCGATGGTCACATCAATCAGTTGAACGGATGAAAAATCCACAATGGGTATGCCGAGTCCGCGTGCCTGTTCTTCAGACCGGATGGAGGTGGCGATGGCTTTCACTTTCCATCCTTCCTTATTTACTTTTTCTCCAATTTTCTCAATGGCCCAATAAGCTGTGGAGCCGGTGCCGAGGCCGATGGTCATGCCATTGTCCAGGAAGGTAACCGCTTTTTCTGCGGCCAGTTGCTTTGGATCCATAAAAAATTATTAAACAGGCGTTTGGGGAATGACTTTTTCCCGGATCAGCACCAGGTCTGAAATATCGATGGTGATGGGTATCAGGCCCACCTGCACCACCGCTTTTTTTCCACGCAATTCCTTAACCGTTCCCAGCTGGTGGCTTTTTTTCATTTTCACGGCCGAGCCCGCCTGAATATTTCCTTCCACCTCCATATATTTCGCGTCGAATTTCTTTTTTACTTTCTCAGTCACGGGTCTTTCCTTCTGGTTAAAGAGGAGCGCCTGCATCTGTTTGATCACTTCCTGTTTGTTCTCCGCCTTCCGCCAGTCGAATATAATCTGTTTGAGCTTTCTTTCCATTTCCTTCAGAAAGACATAACGTTCAGCTGAAATTTTATTTTGTTCCTGCAGCATTTGCAGCTGTTGCTGGTGTTTTTCCTTTTGCAGGGTTTTTTCGAGTTCCGTTTTCAGCTTTTCATTTTCCCTGAGCATCTTCTGCAGTTCTTTATCTTTTTGCTCAAGGTTGCGCAGATCCTGCTCGGTCCGGTTGAGTAATTTATCCAGCCTGAAATGATCCTCATCTACCAGCCTGCGTGCATGCTGAATCAGTTCGGGTTTCAGGCCGATCCGCTCGGCAATGGAAAATGTATAAGAACTTCCCGGCTTCCCAATGATCAGCTGGTACAGGGGCTGAAGACTCTTTTCATCAAAAGCCATCGCACCGTTCACGACACCAGGTGTTTTATTGGCCATCACTTTGAGGTTCAGGTAATGGGTGGTCACAATGCCAAACGCATGTTTTTTAAGTAGCTCCAGCAGGATGACTTCTGCAAAGGCCCCGCCCAGGTTGGGATCGCTGCCACTTCCCAGTTCATCAATAAAAAAAAGGGTGCGCCCGTTGGCCTGCTCCATGAAATGTTTCATGTTGATCAGGTGCGAACTGTAGGTACTCAGTTCGAATTCCAGGCTCTGGGTATCCCCGATATGGATCATGATCTGTTTGAAGATGCCCATCGTGGAATGTGGATGCACCGGGATCAGAAGCCCCGCCTGTACCATACATTGCAGTAACCCCACGGTTTTCATAGTTACTGTTTTACCGCCGGCATTGGGACCGGAGATCACGAGTATCCGGTTCTTATCATCCAGCTTCAGGTTGACGGGAATGGTTGTTTTCCCGGATTTCTTATGATAAAGTAATAAAAGCGGATGGTATGCCTGGATCAGGTGGATATGGGACCCGTCCTGCAGGTTGGGATGAATACCCTGGATATCGATGGCAAGCCTGGCTTTCCCGTTGATAAAATCATATTCGCCCACGATATCGTGGTAAGCCTGCAATAAGGGGGCATGGACAGAAAGCCGGGCAGTCAGTTCACGCAGGATGCGGTTCACCTCCCGGCTCTCTGCGTGTTCCAGGGAAAATATTTCGTTATTGAGCCCGATAGTTTCCTCCGGTTCAATAAACGAAGTCTTGCGGCTGTCACTTTCCCCGTGCAGGATGCCCTTTACCTGCCGTTTGTGTTCGGCAAACAGGGCCACCACGCGACGTCCGTTCAGGAATGCTTCTTCGGTCTCGGCCACAAAGCCGGCCTTATTGAGTTTGGCCACGATCCGGTCGAATACCCGGCGGAGCTCATTGCGCTTCCTGAACAAGGACATTCGGATCTCAGCCAGTTCGGGCGATGCTTTGTCGCGCACCTGGCTGTTTTCTTCCAGAATCTCGTCTATTAACTGGATAATGGTTTTTTCGTAATAGGTATCTTGAATCACAGAAGCGAGCCCTGTATATGCGAGGCGCCGTTCCCGGTCGAACCAATGGAAAACCTGCCGGAGGGCATCAGCCAGTTTCCGTATCTGCAGGAATTGTTCTCCGCTCAGAACCGCTCCGGACAGGCCAAGCAGTTTAAGTTCCCGCGAGAGATTGAGACTTTCTTCACTGGGAAAATATTGTCCCTGTTCCAGCAGGCTTTTAAACTCGCTGGTGCGCTGCAGTTCAATCTGTATAAATTCAAGGCGCGTATGGATCCGGAGGGAAGCAGCTTTTTCCCTGGCATAAGCAGATTTACATTTTTCAGCAAGCAAATCCCTGATCTTATCAAATTCAAGCTGCCCCAGGGCGGATTCCGGGAAATATCTTATCATTCAAAACAAAGTTAGTTAACGAACATTTAAAAGTCTTCATTTGTCATATATCTTGCAATTCGGCCCCGGGTTCCACCCGTACATTGCAATAGAAAAAGAATGAAAATCATTATGTTATCCGCCATTTTATACAGCGCAATTTCGCTGGTTTCCTGTAATCAATCATCATCACAACCTATAGCTATGAGCGAAGAGATCATCCCGGCCGGTGTAAAGACCGATACAGCTACTTTCGGAACCGGCTGTTTCTGGTGCACGGAAGCTGTTTTCCAGGAATTAAAAGGCGTTTTAAAAGTGACGTCCGGTTATTCCGGAGGAACCGTGAAAAACCCTTCCTATGAACAAGTCTGTACCGGAACTACCGGGCATGCCGAATGCCTGCAGATCATTTATGACCCCCAGTTGATCAGTTTTGACGAACTGCTGGAAGTATTCTGGGAAGTCCACGATCCGACTACGCTGAACCGTCAGGGCAATGATGTGGGCACTCAGTACCGCAGCGTGATTTTTTATCACGACGCCCGGCAAAAGAAAAAAGCGGAAGAGTACAAAGCCAGGCTGGACACAAGCGGCGCATATAACAATCCCATTGTCACTGAGATTACCCCTTTCAGTTATTTTTATGCTGCTGAAAACTATCACCAGGATTATTACCGTCTGCACGGATCACAACCGTATTGCACATTCGTGATCCGCCCCAAAGTGGAAAAATTCGAAAAAGTGTTTAAGAATAAATTAAAGGCCCCGGCCAAGCCTTAAGTGTCTTGTTTTTGTGAATATGGTAATACCCCGTCGCCGGGGTATTTTTTTTTCAACTGGCCATACTCAATATTTTTATTTTATAATTTCCCGGAATTGACAATACCCCGGTGAATTAATTGGTATCATTCGTGATTTACATTTTATCACTTAAATTCGTCTAAATTTTTCCCCCATGAATCTGCATGAATACCAGGCCAAGGAACTTCTCAAAAAATACAATGTACCCGTCCAGGAAGGAATCCCCGTTGATACCGCCAATGCGGCCGAAGAAGCTTACAAACAGATCAAAGTGAATACCGGCAACTCTTTTGCCGTTGTGAAAGCCCAGATCCATGCAGGAGGCCGTGGAAAAGGAAAGATCAAGGGAACCGAACAAAGGGGCGTATCGGTGGCCAAAAATGCGGAAGACGTACGCAATTTCGCCTCCAATATGCTGGGAGGCACCCTGGTCACCATCCAGACCGGCGAAGCCGGAAAGATCGTTCACAAAGTGCTGGTTGCCCAGGATGTTTATTATCCCGGGCCCAACCCGGTAAAGGAATTTTATCTTTCCATACTACTGGACCGTTCCCGGGGACAGAATGTATTCATGTACAGTACGGAAGGCGGTATGGATATCGAAGAAGTGGCACATAAAACTCCTGATAAAATATTTAAGGAATGGGTTTTCCCCGGCGCCCCCCTGCAGGGTTTCCAGGCGAGAAAGATCGCTTTCAACCTTGGGCTGACCGGTGAAGCCTTCAAGAACTGTGTAAAGTTCGTTACCAACCTCTATAATGCCTATGTGGGTCTCGATTGCAGCATGCTCGAGATCAACCCCCTCTTCAAGACCAGCGATGAAAAGATCATCGCGGTGGATTGCAAGATGAACCTGGACGATAATTCCCTCATGCGCCACCCCGATCTGGAAGGGATGCGGGATATCGGTGAGGAAGATCCGACAGAAGTGGAAGCCGGCAAATACAATCTAAATTTTGTAAAACTCGACGGCAATGTGGGATGTATGGTGAACGGGGCCGGACTGGCCATGGCCACCATGGATATGATCAAACTCAGCGGTGGCGAACCAGCGAATTTTCTGGATGTGGGCGGAAGCGCCAATGCACAGACGGTGGAAGCGGGGTTCCGGATCATCCTGAAAGATCCTAAAGTAAAAGCCATCCTCATCAATATCTTCGGTGGTATCGTGCGCTGCGACCGTGTGGCACAGGGTGTGATAGACGCCTATCATTCCATTGGCACCATCCATGTGCCCATCATCGTGCGCCTGCAGGGAACCAATGCCGAAGAAGCAAAAAAACTGATTGAGGAAAGCGGTCTGAAAGTGCAGTCTGCCATATTACTCAGCGAAGCAGCGTCGCTGGTGAATAAAGCCGTTGCCTGATCGGTCGAGGGCAATTCCTTCAGGGGGTTTCCTTCCAAGCAATTCCACTTTGACGTGCGCCAGACCGTAACCGGTAAAATTTAATTTCCTGGCGGCTGATTTACTCAGGTCAATCAGCCGCTTATTATTTTTATGCATGCGGTCGGTGATGCGCACTACCACGAATTTTTTATTACGCATATTCGTAACGCGGACCCATTGGTTCAGGGGAATAATATTGCTGGCGCCCGTTAATTTCTTCTGGCTGAAAATCTCCCCGTTTGCCGTTTTTCTTCCTTCAAATTTATTTGCATAAAAACTCGCCGTGCCATAATGAATTTTCTCTTTACTGGTTTCCCGTTTTGACTTTTTTGATTTATGATGCTTTTCCGCCCTGGAGGTTGTCCCGGTGTCTCCCTGTGCTTTCAGCAGGAGGTTGCATGCAATGAAGGCCACGAGGAGAAGGTATTTTTTCATGATGGAAGCGTTCAGCGTTTTATGCCAGGCCTTAGGCTTTACGCCATACGCCTTTAGCTTAAAAAACGCTTTTATTCATAAAATATTTTTGAATCAGACCCCGGTCTTCATCATAAATATCTTCATAAAAAACGATTTTCCCCTGCTTTCCTTCACAGGTAAAATAGCGGAAGTAGAGGGGCAGCTTATGAAACCCGCTGACGATATGCTTCTCACCCCGCTTGATAAAAGCTTTCAGGGTATCCGGCGGATAGCGAAGGCTGTCGTTCCGAACCAGGAAGTCAGCGAGTTTACTCCATTCTTTTACCCGTACACAACCATGACTGATCGCCCGGTACGACTTACTGAACATCCAGCGCACATTGGTGTCATGCATGTAAACACTATATTTATTCCTGAAATTAAATTTGATGACACCCAGTGAATTATCGTCTCCCTGCCGCTGTTTTAACTGGTAGGGGAAATGCGTTTTGTTGAGCTTTTTCCAATTGATGGTTTTCGGGTCTATCACGCTGTCTTCATCATTAATCACCATCAGGTTTTCCTTGGCCAAAAAATCCACATTCTGTCGGATCTTAGGCAGCATCTCTTTGAAAATAATACTGAAAGGTACCGTCCATTGCGGCATGGTAATGAAATTCGATATCTCGCTGGTTAATACCGGGGAGCGGGTCTGGGGCCCGCCGACAATCACTTTAGAAGAAAAAACAACCGTATCATGATCGAACAGAGACAAGGTATACGCGGGCAGGTTCACCCATAAATAGGTTTGCGGCAGGGAATCAGGCAATTGTTTATACCGGTCAAGGGTAACCGCAATCCGTTTGAATTTTTCAAGGTCTGTATTGTTGAGCTTATCAACAATGGAATTGGAAATATAGCCGGTGATCTTAAATTCATTTTTTTTCTGGAAACGGCGGAGAACTGATTTGAATTTAACTGTATCCATCGGTGGCACCGTATCAGAAAGGTATCCGGTTTCCACCAGGCGCTTCTGCAATAAATGGTAAAAACCGACTGAGTCCGTGTAAGGATAAGGCAGGTAGGTATAGGGCGAAAAATCTGCCGAATCCAGGAAAACGCCAATATAGGCTTTCAGAGAATCATATCCCCTCGACCTGGGTTCGAGATTTTGCAGTACCTGGCTGATATTGCCTGTTTGAATGGCCTGGTTCAGGGCTGTTATGTAAAAACTGTCCTGCAAAAGGGTGTCGGTCCGCAGGGTAACACTGTCGAAGGGAATCCTCCCCAGTTTCAGATCCTTAGCCATCTGAAAAAATGCGTCCGTCAGCAAAAGGTCTTTCCGGGCCCATAAAGCAGCGTTCCTTGCCGCATTGGTATCCAGAGAAAAAGCGCGGTCTATAAAAGACAACATGTTGTAGTGATAATCATTAGGGAAAAGTCCCCATAACCGGCTGTTCTGCATGAGATTCAGGAATGAAGTGCCTTCGTGTATGATCTTCCCGCCGCGGATCCAGATGGGCTTGTATTGATTGGCGTCATACAGGCTATCCATCAGGGCTGTAAAATGAAGTTCTACGGAATCATTGAGGCGGCCCTGGTGCGTCTGCAGATATTCAAGTGTATGGCGAATATCCCCGGCTGTGTTTTCAGCCAGTTTAGCCGGGTTGAACACGATGTCTTTTTCAGGTGGCGGATCCCTTTTTATTTTACATTGCGCGAAAGAAATACCTGTCAGCAAAATCAAAAAAAACGATCTACATTGTTTCATCAGCGTGAGCCCGGTTTGTATATGATTCAGGAAGCCGCCATGTTAAAGCTTTGCCGGCAGAAAGCCTTTAAAGAAACGACATATTGAATGAATAACAAAATAGGGAAAGCAGGGATAAAACCAGCATTTTTAACAGGCATTTTTCTGGCAGTCTCCTGCTGGCTATCCGCTCAGCAGCTCCCGGTAAGTCCCTATGGCCTGCCATTTATAAACAGCGTGTCGTTCTACCGGGAAAGTTTAATAAATCATCCCGAAAAACAGATGGTATCCCTTTCGGATATTCCCGGAATCATCCTGGACCTGCGTTATGCCTCCCATAATAATTTCATGCTTAGAAATTTGTACCCTGAAAATACAATAACGACCTTCCTGAGAAAACCCGTTTACCGGGCACTGAAACGTGTGGCCAGAGACCTTGCCGGGCAGGGGTTGGTCCTGGTTATTTTTGATGCGTATCGACCGTATGGAGTTACGGAAGAATTATGGAGAACCGTGCCGGATGAACGGTACGCCGCCAATCCGGCAAAAGGAAGCGGGCATAACCGGGGTATCGCCGTTGATCTGACGATGGCGGATGCGAAAACGCAGCAGCGGGTTCCCATGCCTACTGGTTTCGATAATTTTTCTGATACCGCGAACCAGGATTTTATGGGACTTGATACGAAGCAACTCGCAAACCGGGAATTATTAAAAAAGGAAATGAAAAAATACGGATTTATTCCGCTATCCACAGAATGGTGGCATTTCAGCTGGCCAAACCCTGAAAATTTCGAAGTGCTGGACCTGGATTTCGAAGAACTGAGTAGACTTCAAACGAAATAAAAGCAGGACTGACATTTCGTTTATCGCAGATCAGTATACGAACTACGACCCGCTTTCAACCGCTAAAAGATTGTTATTTCAAAATGCGCGGGATCTTTTGTTCCAGCATGAGTAAGTCTGCCAGTACCAGGGCTGTTACGGCTTCCAGCACTACCGGCACGCGTAGGGCGATACAAAGATCATGGCGGCCCTTCACTGAAAAAATTTCCGGTTTCCCGGTATCCCGATTATAAGATTCCTGTTCTTTCGGTGTGGAAGACGTGGGTTTGACAGCAATCCGGAATATCAATTCATTCCCGTTACTGATGCCGCCCACCACGCCACCGGCATGATTGGTGACGGTTCTGCCTTTTTTATCCGCGATCGCATCATTATGTTCGGATCCAAACATACGGGCTGCCGCAAAGCCGGTTCCGAATTCGATGGCGCGCACGGCAGGTATGGAAAACACCGCATGTGCAATCAGGGACTCTACGCTGTCAAAAAAAGGTTCACCCAGGGACGCCGGTAGTTTCTGTACGCGGCATTCCACAATACCTCCCACGGAATCCCTGGCATCAATGGCTTTCTGAAGTCCTGCATCCAGGTCTGTGAGGCCGCCGATCTCTTTTATTTCTGCACGCACCTCTGTATCCGTGAATTGCAATAATTTTTTTGCGATCACACCGGCTGCCACGAGAGCCACCGTAAGTCGTCCGCTGAAATGTCCACCTCCGCGATAGTCTTCAAAACCGCCGAATTTTTCGTGTGCTACAAAGTCCGCATGACCCGGCCGGGGAATAGCCCTTAGTTTTTCATAATCTCCAGAACGGGTATTATTATTTTCAAATAGGATGGTGATGGGAGCCCCGGTGGTTTTTTCGTTAAAAACACCCGTTTTAAAAACTGGCAGGTCGGACTCCTGCCGGGGGGTGGTACCCTTTTGTATACCGCCTTTTCTTCTTTCTATATCGGTATTAAAATCTTCCGGCACAAGTGACAGCCCGGCAGGACAACCATCCAGGACCAGGCCCACACCGGCTCCGTGCGATTCACCAAAAATAGTCATCCTGAAAAAACGGCCAAATGAATTCATATTAAAATATCTTATCTAATACATGAACGGATGCGCCCAGTCCGGACAGATCATCAAAAAAAGCGGGATAGGATTTATTGATGGCGTCTGCCTTTTCAATCTGGACAGGTCCCTCCGCCCGCAAAGCTGCAACTGCCGTTGCCATGGCAATCCGGTGATCATGCCGGGAATGAACCGTACCTGCTTTTAAAGTATGCCCCCCCTTAATACCCATCACGTCCCCGTTAATCAATATATCCACGCCCAGTTTCCCAAATTCTTCCTGCAGGGTAAGGGCACGGTCGCTTTCCTTATGCGCCAGCCGGCTGACGCCTTTCAAAAAACTGGAACCATGGCAAACAGAAGCCAGGGCCACTAGAGGTGGAAAAAGATCGGGACAATCGGTCGCATCAAAATGAAATCCTTTCAATTGAACCGGCTGCCCATTCCCCACCTGGATTTCATTTTTTCTGGTAAACACCGGAACGCCTGCGTCCTGCAAGGCCTGCAGGATCGCTTTATCCGCCTGGGTGGAACCAGGATCCAGTCCGCGAACCGTTGCCTGTCCGGCAATAGCGG
>WSSedB1CaDRAFT_10000456_pt1 | contig 17861 bp, 13 predicted proteins | sample WetSurSB1Cattail_FD_9460 | JGI IMG/M metagenome (IMG submission 9460)
CGCCTGGATGCAGAACTACAGTCGACTGGTCACGCGGTGGGAATACCACATCGAAAACTTCCTCGGATTCGTACACCTCGCCTGCCTGCTCATGCTCATCAGACATTTATGAGATGGGTTCTACAAAACCTGCACACGTGTTGACCGACCAATTGCTGCTCTTCCAACGTAGTGCAGAAGGCGTCAAAACGTCCTTCTTGACCTACTCGCACAAAGGTTTGTAATCGGCAATTAGGCAGCATCTGATTGCCGTATCCGAACTGCGCCCGACTCAAAAGCCTCAATACATGACACCTACCCCATGTGCCTATAGAACAATCTCCCAGATTCGATCAAAACCGTATCCGGCACTTTTGAGAATATGTATTTCCCTATCCTCGCCAGATTTCCGGGGCCTGGACGCCTGTTCGGCCTTATGCTTGGGTAACGCCAATATGTCACGGTGCTCCTTGTTGCTCCTAGTCGACCCTTAAATGTGATTAATCCTTCGTTGTCCATATCAGATCGTCCCAGATCAAACTTGCACATCCCGTTATCTTTCGCCTCTTGAATTGTCCTCCAAAACAAAAAAGGTGTAGCGCCGAGCTGATTGAACTGTTCGTCCGAACATCCATATTTGTAAGTAATCGTATCTTTATGGGATAGAGTCAGAATCGCAGCTACCTCTCGATCGCTCTTGAAAGCGATGTGAATTGTCAAATTGTCGCCAAAGCAGCTAATGAGATTGCGAAACCACTCGATTGGCTGAGGAGGCAAGCCTTGGCGTCGTCGAGTGCGGAGCATGAGTCCATAGAATAACTGCAGCAGCTGTTCAGAACGCCCTTTTTCGTAGCGTAGATCTTCTCTCTCGGCACGGCGCACTTTCCGCTGAATACAATCCTTGTGAAAGTTCCGAAATAGTTGATCTGAGGGTGCATCTAGGGACAGCAAATGAAAACAAAACGTGCTGCTAGGCTGCCAGTTGCCAAAAGCCGCACCCTCATGTATCTCCAAGGGGCGCGCCTCGGCATAGCTAAATTCTCCGCTAACGTGCTCACCCAAGCGAGCCAGAAGCTTCATCGCACTATCCGAAGAATCGCTTAGCGGCTCGCAGTGATCGGAGAATGGCAAGGAGACCAAACGACGTCCCGTGATCCAACTCTTGACTTCGCAAAACACGAGTCCGTCAGCCAAGGGTTCTCCGGGAGGAGTGGTCGTAAGCACAGCGGGTTTATAGCCGTAGGTTTGCTGCAGTGCCTTCAGCCATGCGGACGTGTGAAATACGCTGGATTTTAGATGACGACTTAGGAATGTCTCCCACCGTTCATCAGCAAGTGCATCGATGCAATAAGCAGAGATCATACTTTTTTATCACTTGCGATTTAGGGCGAATTCTGCTGAGTTGGCCTGGTTGTTCTGACGGTTTCTGTCCTGATCGACGCATGGACAACGGAAGTGATTACCAGTTCTTGGATACGGAAACAATGTCACGACAAAATGACGGTCGCACTTCCTGTGAAGTGTTGAAAATACAATCTGAGTCTCAGGTTCAGCTAAGTGAAATCCCGCATGCAGTTATACCGGGCTTTTTGGCTAGGTCCGAGTGACAACGCGTTTTCTGACCAGCCAACGCTTCAGCTCGACGGCTTGTGGTAACCACGAGTAACCACCCAGAATCTTCAGGTGGAATTCGATCTGCCAGTCTGACGGGTCAGCCTTAACTCTACCCTCCGCAAAGGCGCCTGGGAATTCGAATGCTCTTCTGTGTTGTGTGGTGAAAACACGCTGATACCCTGCATCCTGACACCAGCGAACTGTCTCATCGCTTAAGTCACCGTATGGGAAGCTGAAGGTGTTGATTCCGTAGCCCATGAGAACTTCAAGCTTGTTCCTAGATTCACAAATCTCGTACTTTGCATCTCTTTCATCGAGTGCGGTCAGGTATGGATGCGTCATCGTATGAGAGCCAATCGTGACCCATTCCTTGGGCAAAGCCTGAAGTACTGCAGCACTGGCGATGCGTCGTGTCCGCTCCGGAGATGACATTGGCCACCAGTCAGCATATCCTCCAAGAACATTCACAGTAGCAAACATAGTACAGCGAATACCTCTCTTCATTAGCTCTGGCAGAGCATTGTCGATTACATCCTGAAAGCAGTCGTCAAACGTGATTGCGGTGTAGTGTTTTTCTTCGGTCAATCTCGCTGGATCCGCAGCATTGACGGTCGAAGTGTGCCGGAGCACAGTATCCATCTGCCTGGCGAAGGCCTCACGCTCCTCTCTGGCGACTGAATGATAGTAGAGGACTATGCAGGTAGGCTTCCAACGTCTGTCAAGGAATTGGAAGAACGCCCTTTGAAGGAATTGTCCAGCAAAGAACACTATACTGATAAGAAGCTTTGTGAGTCTTAACAGGAAGACGCGTGTGTTTTTCATGATCTCTATTGCCGGCGCAAGCCTTCTTCTCGCTTAATATCGCAGTTCAGGGATGGAATCTGAGCTGTGTGACGGCTCCGAGAGGATAGCCCAAATGTGCGAAGCAATCTATCCCATTGTTCTCTTCTCAGGAAGTGAAGAAATTCCTCTGGAACACTTCTTGGCTCCCGGTGGTAGTACGAACTGATGAAACCGGCACACCGGGCAATCGCTCCCTTGGCATATGGCTTTGATGGCACCCTTCGAAGCAGTCTCAACACTTCAAAAACAGGGAGCGTGCCGAGAGAATAGTCCATCTTTCCCTGCCTAAAGCAACCGCGTAGCATGCCTTCTGCAGAATTGGTTGGTCTATGGTGTAGGACTCTCAGGTCGGCATAGGACACGACCCTCCAGCCTTTCATCCGAGCCGACACTTCAGCGTATGTGTCTGGGCCGCCATAGGGTAATGGGACATAAGAACCGCCGATCGATTCAAAGCAATCGCGTCTAAACAATTGGCAAGCATGAGCCACGGCCTGGAGGCTATTTGCCTTGCGCGGTCTAAATTCTCCGTCCCAGCACGCTTCGTAGATCGTGCCTCCTCCAAGCCCTAGCCGGGGATCGATACTGAATTTCTCGAGCAGGCGAGCGAAGTAGTCCGGATCAAACGTGATATCAGCATCAAGATTCCCTGCAAACTCGTAATCGATCCCTTCTACCTGTCGAAGTCCGAGATTAATGGCATTTACTTGAGCCGTGAAGTTCCTGGGGTGATCTTCTGTGTTGCGATACAACTGGATAAAGGGCGCCGAAGAGATATAGGATTTCACGATCTCATCTGTTCTATCGGTGGAACCGTCACTTACAATGACCCATTTCAGAGGGTGAACTGTTTGCGCAATGATTGAGCTGATTGTCTGCTCAATGAGCTTGTCCTCATTGTATGCTGCCGTAACTAACACGTAGCCCTTCATATCCCTACACACCTCGTGTGTTGACTTCGTCATGCGGGAAGAGATTCCTGGTGCGCTACCCATCTCAGACAGGCAAGGCTTCTCTTCATCTTGAATGCATAGTCATCTCGTTTGCCTGGACGAATGCAGTAAAGGATGCAGTTTGCACAGATCCTTAGAGTATCTCGGATCGCCGTGGCCATCAGGAAACCATAATGTCCAATCCGTCCATGATGCTTATCGAAATATTGAAGGTTTGCCCTTACCATCTCTATATAAAACCGGATCGGTGCTCTCCCGGAACTAGCGCCGCCATAATGCAGAGCCTCTGCGTCTGCATAGAAGACCACGCGCCATCCTGCCTTCCGAAAGCGATAGCTCCAATCAATGTCCTCTCCATACATGAAGAATCGCTCGTCCAGTCCACCAACTTCTTCAACTGCTCGCCTCGGAGACATCCAGAACCAGCCTGTCAAGACTTCAACGTCTTCTGTCTTGTCATGAGGGTAGGAAGGCATCTCAAAGCCCCCAAGCCACTTGGACTCAGGAGCAATTCGATGCAATCCAGCTGCACAGCAGAAATAGTTCCACAGGGTTGGTAAGCGGTTCACTGACTGTCCGATTCCGCCTGTTGGAGTAATCATCTTAGGACCGAGCAGCCCAATCCCAGGATTCTGGTCCAGGAATGTCACCATTCTCTCGAGGCAACCCTGGGGAACAACGACGTCAGAATTTATTAATGCGATGTATCGTCCAAAACACGCTTTGATTCCGATGTTGTTTGCTTTAGCGAAGCCAAGATTTTCTGAGTTACATAGCAATCTCACTTCTGGAAACTCTTTGCGTATCGCCTCTGGAGTGCCATCAGTAGACGCATTGTCGACCACAATGGTCTCAAGAGTAAGGGGCGTCCTCAATCCGCGCAACGACGCAAGGCACTCTTGCGCAAAGTGTTTTCCGTTCCACGTTACGATTACAATGGATATGTCTGGGATAGACGCAGATAAGGTCATTGCGTAACCCGCGAGCCATAGAATGGCGAAACAGCGATGCTTCTCTCTGTCTGCTTCTGCAATACGCCGATACCCCTGATACCCTGCGGCACTGCTTTGCTATTCGCGACGAACACAGCCGATGCGGAGACCATTGCAAGGACACAGTACCAGACAAGAATACTCTGATCAAAGTACACAATTCCGAAGAATCCCATCGTGTTGGCAAATACACATGCGCCAATGGTCCAGATTAACGGTTCCTCTTCATGCGCCTTGTGTGCTATTACTCGAGATTTTCCAATCCTCTTGAAGATCTGCACGATCAGCGCAATCAGTAAGGTAAAGCTGATAAGACCGCCGCCAATACCTGCGTCAACATATATGTCATCTACATCCCACATGTCGTAGCCCCACATTACATTGTTTCGAGTACCGAAGAGCCACCACTCGTCAAAATGGCGGATAAAGTTATCGATGAGCATTGCTCGATGGTACCCACTGCCCCCAATTCCACCACTAATACGTGAGATGAGGAACCATACAGGAGCTTTCATGAATATCTGGAGCACGATGATTCCCACTACAACCGCCCATCTAAGTAAACGCATATTTCCGCGCAGGCGCCAGAACATAAGCGCAGCGAATCCTGCTGCAAGTGTCATTAGCGGAGTACTAGAGGCAGAAGACACAGCCAAAATTGACGAACTCAAGACCGCTAGCCCGGCAAGGAGCCTGTCCTTCTTTCCCTGCAACCAAAGACCTACGAAAAGTGGCGCCAGCATTGCGCCCACTGTTCCTGCGATGATTGCATGAGCAAACGGTCCCTTGGCCCTAATCATTCCGTTACGAACGTCAGCAAACGGTGGGGCACCTAGAATAGAAAATACGTTGAAGCGAGTCAGATGTTCATAGGCCACTGCAGGGGCAATGATCAGTGTCATATAGGCGAGGGTACGAATTGTAAATAGCACGTCCTCCTTATTGCGAATTAGTGCTCGTGCCAGAAAATACCCTCCAAGTGAGTTCCATAAGAACCCGAGTCGATTTGTCACTGCACCGAGCGTACCCCAATGAATACAATAACATACAGAATAACTTATGCTATAGAGCAAGAATAGCCTGTCGATCGACGTAAGTTTTGGAACTGCTAGCTCTCGTCGAATGGCAAGACGCAGCCACACTGCCCCGATGAGCAAGCGAAATGCAGGTAGATGAAGCCCTGAGATTACGATAGTGATTCCGAAGGGAAGCAGCACCCCTGCGCCAAGCAGCACTGCTATGAGACGACGCCGCGGGAGGAACACAACCATCAATATCGCCAAAATCAGGCACGCGAGTGCCATGGGGACTATGAACGTGTCTCCGCCGCCACCGAAGTAGTAGTTGTCGGGCAGATCGTATCGGGTGTTCAATTATTCACCGCGGGGGGAATTCAAATAAGATAGAGTTCTAAGCTCCCTAAACACTTCGCGCGCTGTTCTATTCCCATTAGACTGGCGATCTGTATTCTTCCCCTTGTCTACGGAATGAACGATTTTGTAACCCAACCTCACACACTCATTTGCCGGGTACGGCAAGCCTCGCCACTCCAGGCTAAGTGGACCATCTGGCGCAGCAAAATGCCCTAACCTGTGCCCTGCCCCAACAGCAGCCATCGAGAAGTAGACATCTTCCATTAGTGAACTGTGCCAGTTGAATGGAACTGTCAGAGCCCCAGCCCTATCCATAGAGGCGAGGCAACCTCGGGTTATGAAGTATGCGCCTCCAAAGACATTGTCGCCACGTCTGTAACCGAATTTCTCAGCAGTGAACAGCAGTTGCTCCCAGGCAGGAGCGAGTCCCATCAATTTCCTATGCCAGCGAAGCTCCCTATTGATCTGCCGGGTATGTTCAGTGAACGAACGCGGTCGATCATAGTCGTGAGCATAGACACCAAATAGCCCGATGAGAGGGTTCTTAGAGGCATATACCGCTGCATCACTAAGCACTTCAGGGCCTATCAGCAGAGCGTCCTGATCCAGACGCAAGACAAGATCGCACTCAGTATTGGCAAGAACGAATCGGTATGCTGCGGAGAGTGTGTGAACAAGTCGTAAAACGCCTAGCGGCTGACTATTGCGAAGAATGTACCAATTAGGACGTTTCTTTGCACAGAGCGCTTCATAGGTCCCGTCCTGCGTGCAATCGTCAACGAGCACAACAATGTGCGGTTCTGAACAGAATTGATCGACGCTATCGAGTGTATCCAGAGCTTCATCTTTACCCGGCCCAATCGGGATTACGACGGCAAAGCGCCCGGTCTCGTTTGTGCGAATACCATCTTGGCCTTTAGGTCCAACTCTTGTAGAGCCTGTCACATTTCCCTCATCATGAAGATACGAGATGGTAGGCAACAAGTATGACAGCAGTGATAGCGACGAAGCCTACTAACGTAAGCAATTCTGTCCAAAATACAAATCGGACGTTCTTCCTGAGGCCCCAGAGCATTGCGGCGTAGTAGACAAATGGTGACAAAGCTAAGACCCAGATTGCTTCTTTCAAACCGAAACGGCTGAATGCAACGGTTAGTCCAAGCGCGATGAATAGGAGTTTTGCTGCGTTCCCAATCGCTGCGTATCGAGTGAGGCCTACAGCGAACAGCATGCTGCTTGCGGCCGAGCCGAAGAGCTCCAATGCCGAGCGAAATCCTAGGAGCTGCAACATCCACGCTGTTGCCGCATACTGCGGACGGAGGACAAAGTGGACGACCAAATTACTAAGACAGATATAGCCAGCAGCGATAACAGAGCTGGCAATCAGGAAGACTAATCGGAATTTTCGAAACTGCCTGGCGGCTACAGCGGGGTGTTCCCGGGCAGCATTGGAAATCATCGGGAAAAAGACGTTGGATATGATTCGCTGCATGATGCCGAGTGGCGGGTAAGACATGCTCAAGGCGAGGGAGAAGCACCCCAGTTCCGCCACTGTTGCAAATTTTCCAACAATCAGTCGATCGGTCTCGCTGGAAAAGAAGTAGGTGGCGGACGAGAGGAAGAGCCCACTCCCGAACATGAGGATGTCGCGCGCCGCCTTAGTGTCCCAGCAAAGCCTGGGCAGCCGATCTGACAGAAGATGCGAAGCGACTACGTACGCAAGTGCCGTGGCAATCCTTCCACCCACAAGCGCCCACGCTGTTGGTGAAAGAAGTGCCCACACGATCGAAACGACTAAGCCTGCTGCATCACCGACTACATTGATTCCGGCGATTTTTCCGAGCCGGACTCGTCGGGTTAGAACCCATACAGACATGCTCGAGAAACCGCGGATTGCGATTGAAAGGGACCCGGCAATCGCAAGCCAACGAACTTCTGGTTGGTGATAGAAGGAAGCAAAGGGAACGGCAAGGGCTACTGCAATCAGAGAGAGAAGTACACTGCGCAGAAGTTGGAAGAAAAACGCTGTATCCAAGAAGAGAGGCTCTTCCCCCCTTGGGTGCTGCACGATATCCATTCCCAACCCAATGTCTGTGATAACTTCAAGGCCACCCAGGAAGACATTGACAAGCGCCATTAGTCCAAAGGCTTTAGGGTCAAGCAAAAGCCTAGCAAGTACCAGGGTAGAAACCAGCTTCAGTACCTGGCTCATTCCGTAGCCAGCTACTGTCCACATGCTTCCGTGAACTGCGACAAGTAGCCGATCTGACAGCGAAGTACTGCGAAGTCCAGGAATGCTATTCAGAAGGCGTACTGCGAAGCGCGTCAGAAGAAGCTGTTTCGCCCCACGGTCTTCATTGGCAGATTGTTGAAGGGGGAAGGACTCGCTCATTATTTTACTTTTCTCGTAGCACGCTGTCTCTAGGAACTTGTTGAAAAACTATTGACGGGCAGCAAAGCCGAAAACATGATCGCGCCAGAATGCCCGAGAAACGATCGGAAGACGCTCGGTGATGGTTTTGGTAGACCTTTTTTGTCGTATTCCGGGACTTCGAATCCTTTTTCAACAAGTTCCTAGAGCGCTTTCAAGGTGATGAAACCGCAGACTATGCGGCCCAATCGCTTAATTCAGCCAATGAATTCCTCTCAAATGGATTCACACCCGTTTGGAGAGTCGACCTCGCACGCCCAGGGCGTTTCGAAAGCCAGATTGAGTCGGGATGAAAAGATTCGGTGAGCCGAGTGGCAGTTGCTTTGGCAATCTATGGTGCGCGTAGAGGAGATTCAGGAAAGTCGTCGAGGAATTGAACGGCTATCTCTAGCTAGCGCTACGAAGTTTCAAGTGGGCGCTGATACAGGATCGAACCTCATCTGGAGAAAGGTCACGTTGGTCTGTGAGTAATTCTATTGCGATTATCGATCGCATATCTAATCTTGTGGTTATTTAGAAGCGCAATCATTAGTTCCAGATGAAAGGGGCTAGAGAATCTAGCCCCCTAAGGCGCCTCGGGACTGCTCGCCTGAACGGTGTTTTAAGGTACAACGGTTCCGGTAAGCCCAGAGGGAGCAGGTACGCTTGTTGTGAACTCATATGCGCCGATATCCCATGCTCCGGACGTGGGCCGTGCAATCCCTGCCTTGTCCGTATTCAGAGCGGTCAAGCCCAAACTGGTCAGATTCGTCCCCGTCTGGTATGCTCCGCCACTAGCCGATGCAATCCTATAGCTGCCATTCAGGTTCGGAGTGTTGCTGTTGCTGTTTGCGTCAAAGCCGTTGCCTTTCCACGTCGCCCATGTCAGGTAGGTACCATCATTCGTGCTCATCGATGGAGCCGAACCGGCAGCGTTTCGGAAGACATTGTAGTTTGAAACGCTCATATCCGCTGTTAACGAACCGTAATCATTTATTCCAACATTTGGGCCAGAGAAGATATTGTTTTCAACGACCATCGTTCCAAGTGACTGCGGGCAAGTGAGGTTGCCGATAGTCAAACCGAAGTCACCACTGAGTCCAACAATCGTGTTGTTATACAGGTGATTTCCGCAGTTGGGATTGTTGATCCAGACGATGCCGTAGATCGCGTGGCCCGTGTTCACGAGCACGTTGTTGTAGAACTGGCAGCTTGTCGAGGTCGAGCAGTAAATGAAGCCCGTCGGCGAACCCACACCGAGATCGCCATAGATGTAATTGTTCGTGAAGGTCACCGTCTCAATGTTGGTCGATCCCTGGTTGTAGACGATCACGCCGTCCTGGTGATAGGTATTCGTCGGGAACTGCCAGTTCGCCCAGTTGGTGATCGTGTTGCCACTAATGAGAACGTTCGTCATGGTGTCGCCGGAGTCGCCACCGCTGACAGTGATTCCCCAATCCATGTCCGAAATCGTGTTATTGGAAACCGTGACGTTGGAGGCATCTGCGTTGGGATCAGCTGAAACGGAGATTCCGATCTTGGCGCTGGACACTGTGTTTCCAGTGATCGTGACTCCAGTTGAGCTTCCCGCAAAGTTGATGTCCGCAGTGTACAAACCAGCGGTGTCTGTCGCGCTACTGCTGCTACCCTGGTTGATGTAGATGTTCTGTACGGTCAGGTTCTTCACCGTGGTGTGCGGGCAGTTCTGGCCGTTTACACCGAAGCTGGACTGGTGATAGGTCAGACTGGTTCCATTGGCCGTGTTTTGGATCAGGCCGTTGGTGCCGCCGTCTATGACGATGTACTGCTTCCCCGAGCAGGAAATTGCCCCATTGGAAGACCAGTAAGGGGCTGTCAAGATCGCGCCGGAATCGAACAGCAGCGTGATGGGACTGCCGCTGGCGCCGCTGCCATTGAATTGAAACTCAGTGGCCCCCGCGGCTCCAGTGAAAGTTCCACAAATGAGGATAGTCGTTCCGGGTCCAATCTGGCTTGCTCCACTGCCCCAATTAGCCGCGCTATTGAAGAAGGCCGGAGTCTGCACATTTGTGGTGCAGTTGCCAACTGCAGTGCCGGACTGCGTAATGGAAACGTTGGCGGTAGACCCAAATGCCTCTGCCGCAAGCATTAGCAGCGAAAAAGTCGAGACGATCAAAAAACGGTTCATGTACTTCATTGCAGTCCTCGGAGGAAAAGGGCTTTTGTCCTGAACAGGCTACCGGAAGACGTGGTTACAGCGTCCGGAGCCTATCGGGGAAATCATGGACTACAGTGTTCCGCACGTCCACTCTCGAAAGTCATTCATTGACTCTCAGAACCCAAGGCACCAGCAATGTCGCACAAGTTGAACGGCTTAGCTGTGTAGTACCTCCGTAACCCGGAGGCGAATCAACTGACTTTAAAAGGCATCCGCGCGATCCATTCCGTTGATGGCGCTCTCGTGGGGGGCAAGGGTGAGGCTTGCCGGAGCGAAACTTCAACTCCACGTGCGGGGCCTGCAGGCCATTATTTGGTCTTGCTCGTTCAGTTTACCACGGGTGACAGTGCAGGCGCTTGCTGCTCTGTCTGCTGGGATTCGGCATGAGTGAACTGCTGGATTGCCACGGCGACACGCTTTTGCTGTGCTTCAGTAAGGTTCGGGAACATGGGGAGCGAGACGATCTCCGCAGCGATCTTTTCAGACACTGGAAAGTCGCCCTGCTTATAGCCCAGGTTCGCGTAGGCCTTCTGCAGGTGCAACGGAATGGGATAGTGGATTGCCGTGCCGATCTGCGCTTTCTTAAGGTGCTCCATCAGGCCTTCGCGGTCGGCGGTTCGGACGACATAGAGGTGGTACACGGCACGGGACCAGGACGGCTCGTGGGGCAAGATGAGTGCATCGTTCGAGGCGAGCAGGCGGTTGTACTCGACGGCGTGGGCGTGTCGCTGTGCGTTCCAGCTTGCTAGGTGTGGCAGCTTGACGTCGAGGATGCCGGCCTGAATAGCGTCAAGGCGACCGTTGTAGCCCTCGACATCGTGGTAGTACTTCTTGATCTGTCCGTGATCGCGCAGGATGAGAACTTTGGCTGCGAGCGCGGCATCGTTGGTGGTGACTGCGCCGCCCTCGCCGCATGCACCGAGGTTCTTGCCAGGATAGAAACTGAAGGCCGCTGCCGTTCCCATGGAACCGGCGCGCATCCAGCGGTTTTGCTTCTTGGAAAAGTATTCGGCACCGTGCGCCTGGCAGGCATCCTCAATGACGGCAAGACCATACTGCTCGGCGAGCGCGAGGATGGCGTCCATGTCAGCCATCTGTCCGTAAAGATGAACGGGAATGACAGCGGTGACAGGTTTACCACTGCGCAGGCTGATGAGCTTGCCGGTGCTGTTGCGCGTGCACTGAGTGGAAAGAAACTCTTCGAGCAGCGCTGGCGAGAGGTTCGAGGTGCGTTCGTCAACGTCGACGAACTCTGGCGTGGCGCCAGCCTGCGAGATGGCTTCGCCGGTAGCGATGAAAGTGTTGGGAACGGTGACAACCACGTCGCTCGGCTGAACGCCGCAGGCCATGATGGCAAAGCGCAGCGCATCCGTACCGCTTGAGACGGCGATGCTGTGCTCGGCGTGGCAAAAGGCGGCGAAGTTCATTTCGAAGCGCTCGACGACCGGGCCGCCTACGAAGCCGGCGGTGTGCAGCGCGTGCTGAAACACGGCGGTCAGTTCACGCTCGAGTTCGTGATGTGTCGTGATGAGGTCGAGGAAAGGAATGGGCGCGGTCGCTTCGGCGGCAGGCGCGGCGAGCGAGCGCAGCACTCGTGCGGGGTTGCCCGCAACGACCGTGTTAGCAGGCACGTCGCGTGTGACCACGCTGCCTGCGCCGACGATGGCGTTTTCGCCGACGGTGATGTTGGCGAGAATGGTGGCGCCGGAGCCGATGGAGGCGCCCCTCCGGATCAGCGTGCGTTCAACCTTCCAGTCAGCCTCAGTCTGCAGGCTGCCGTCAGGGCGGGTGGCGCGGGGATAGGTGTCGTTGACGAAGGTGACGCCGTGACCGATGAAGACATTGTCTTCAATCGAGACTCCTTCACAGATGAAGCTATGGCTGGAGATTTTGCAGCGCTTGCCGACCGAAGCATTCTTCTGGATCTCAACGAAGGCGCCGATCTTGGTGTCGTCGCCGACGGAGCAGCCGTAGAGATTGATGAACTGAGAAAGACGCACGTTGGCGCCGAGCTGAACATCGCCCGCAATGCTATTGAAGTTATTCATAGATAAACCAAAGCTCCTTTCTTGCTGAGCGATTCGCTGGCGGCCTCGAGCATCTGCACCACACGCAGGCCTGCGAGGCCATTGTTGAAGGGTTGTTGGTCGCCGGAGATGCAATCGACAAAATAGGCGAGTTCCTGGCGCAGGGCTTCACCCTTTTCAAGTTGCGGTGCCCACATGTCGCCGGAGCGATAGCTGACCAGCAGGTCGTAGACGCCTTCACGGCTGGAGACGCTGACGCCTTTGTCGTAGATCTTGATCTTCTCGTCGGCCTCGAGATCATTCCAGACAACCATGCGCTTTTCGCCGCCGATGAGCGTGGTGCGCACTTTGACCGGCGAGAGCCAGTTGACATTGATGTGGGCGATGACCTTTTCAGGAAAGTAGAGCGTCATGAAAGCTACGTCCTCGTGACCATTTAAATGCCCCTGGCCAGTGGCAACGATCGCCTCAGGACGCGCCTTGAGCAGGTAGTCCATGATGGAGAGATCGTGGGGGGCAAGGTCCCACAGCACGTTGACGTCGTGCTGAAACAGACCCAGATTGACGCGGGTGGAATCGTAATAGTAGAGGTTGCCGAGGGCGCCGTCGTCGATCAGCTGATTGATCTTGCGCACCGCCCCGGTGAACAGGAAGGTGTGGTCGACCATGATCTTCAGATTCTTCTGCTCGGCGAGATTGATCAGCTCTTCAGCCTGAGTGGTGTTGCTGGTAAAGGGCTTTTCGACGAAGACATGCTTGCCGTTCTGGAGCGCCGCCTTGGCCAGTTCGTAGTGCGTCCACACGGGCGAGACAACGGCGACGACATCGATGTCCGGCGCTGTGACCACTTCATTGGAGCTGTCAGTGACCCGCACGCCTGGGCAGGCTTTTTGTGCTCTGGCTCGCCCAGCCGGGCTAATTTCAGCAATCGCCTGAACGTGGGAACCTTCAAGACTCATCAGATTCCTGACAATGTTCGGGCCCCAATAACCGTAACCGATCACACCGAAGTTCATGTAATTCACCTATCTCTAGATCACGAACGATCTGACTTTCTAAGCTAGTGCGGCTGCCTGACTTGTAACTAGATGACGCGAAGAAGACGTACCGCACGCCGACGCGCCAGGGGAAGAATCAGTAGGCTCCGGATCCCTTGATGACTGCCATTGGCGTGCGCAAGAGGATCTTCAGATCGAGCCACGGCGTCCACGTCGTGGCGTAGCGCAGATCGAGCCGGACCATCTCGTCAAATTTGACGCTGCTGCGGCCGGTGACCTGCCACAGTCCGGTGATGCCGGGGCGGACTTCAAGCACGCGGCGGCGATGCCAGGTTTGATATGCAGCCAACTCATACGGAATTGGCGGCCGCGGACCAACGAGTGACATATCGCCCATGAGCACGTTGAGCAGCTGGGGCAATTCGTCGAGGCTGGTGCGGCGCAGCAGCTTGCCGATGGGGGTGATGCGCCGATCGTTGGTTAGCTTATAGACCTTGGCGTTGCCGCCACCCTGCGACAGGTCGGCCGCGTCGCTCTCGATCAGCTTGCGCACGTACTCCTTGTGCACCGTACTGTCGTTGTTGACATACATCGAACGGAACTTGAGGAAGGTAAAGTTCTTTCCATATTGTCCAACGCGCGTCTGGCGAAACAGTATCGGACCGCGCGAAGACAGTTTGACTGCGAGGGCTACAACGAGCATGACAGGGGAGCACAGCAGAAGCACGCAGGAGCTGCCCAGAATGTCGATAGCGCGCTTGGCCATGAGCCGGGAATTGCTCATCTTCTCCTGGTTCTCGAGGTCAGGATAGAGCGCGGAATTGCTAGGCCGATCCGATCCGTCGTCCTCCCAATCATCGGGAAAGAAGTGGAAGGTGATGCTGATCTGGCTGAATTGCTCAAAGGTGAGTTCGTCACGCAGGGCGGCGCTGACCCGATTGAGAATGGCAGTGAGAATCGAGTTCTTGTCGTCTACAACCAGGCCCGTAAACATGACGCCGACAATGGCATCGTCCTTGTACCAACCGACCAGGTCAGTATCACGGCACGAGGTGACGAGAGCATTCATAATCGAGTTCAGGGCTTCTCTACTTTTTTCCTCGCTCTGATGATTTCCCACTTCAAGCAACATGAGGACGAACGGGGCCTTAGAGCGCTCCGTCCGCTTTCGTTCAATTGCAACGAGCTTTTTGAAAGCCCTCTCATCGAGAGCCGTCTGCTCCACATCTGTAGATATGTCTAGCTGGGGAGCAACGAGATGGGGGGTCCGTACCTGGGACATGGCGCTGACTATCTCTCTTTCTGACTTTCCGTCAGTTGCAGCCGCATGCGGAGGCGCTCTCTAGCGCCAACATCCATCGCAACTTTAGCGGCAACGGCCGAATGGCCTGTAAACAAAGGGTGATTCAATATCTCTGTCGGGAAGTAGTACCGCTTTCGGCGGTCGATCCAGAGTCGAATGCATTGTTTAACTCGAACCTAGATAGACAACCGATGTGGCTATCTCGCCTCAGTAGTAGTAGTAGGCATTGGCCGTGGACTTAGAGCAGTTGAGAAGCGCACCGATCAACTTTTCCTTTTCGATAGCCTCAAGGCCACGAACCAACTGGCGCTTTTCAGTTTTGCCAGCGCGCGCCACAAGAAGAATGCCATCGGTCAAACGAGTCCAGACACTGGTGTCGGCCATCGGAAGGATCGGCGGAGAATCGATGACGATCATGTCAAACAACCCTTCCAGCTGATTCATCAGGGACGTGACATTGTTCAGTTGGAGCAGACTGATGGGACTATTTGCAGAACTGCCTGCTGGCATGATCCAGAGGCCGGATTCCTTGAGACGGAACATGCAATTGGCGAGGTCACGATCACCCTGGAGCCAATCGCAAAGTCCCGGATGCGCGGGGAATCCAAAGATGCGCGCCTGTACCGGTTTACGAACATCGCCTTCGATGAGCAGAATGCGCTCTTTACCGGTCTGCGACAGCGTGCATGCCAGGTTGGCAGCGACTGTGCTCTTGCCCTCCTGCGGAATCGTGCTGGTGACAAGCACCTTTTTCAGAGTGCGCTCACGCCGCAGATCTCTCAAGCGAACACCTAACAGACGAAACGCCTCAGCAGTCGGACTCTCAGGCTGAGTGAGAGTCACCAGCCGGCTCTCAACGGGCTGTCTCAGCTCGACCATATCCAGAGAATCCAGAAGTGCGGTTCCCTGCTTAGCAGTGAGGTGATGGGAAGAACCCAAGGTAGTACCGGTAAGATGGGCCACAGCAGAACGCAACTGAACATTTGAATCGTCGTGGGCACGATCTGGATGGGACACCTCAACTGCGCTGTCGGCCTTTTCCCACTCAGAAGTCGCGAGGCGTTCGGCACGCGCCAGGACTTCAGTCGCGTTCAAATGCTTCTGGGGGTCGCCTCCATTGCGCTCGTCTCCAGCTGCTCGTTGCAGTGCATCAAATATCTGGCTCATCGTTTCTCATTTCCATGCTGCGGGCATGTGGGGAATCTATGCTCTTGCGCTCGAACTAACGTCCAATGCAGAAATGTTGCCCGGGCTGATGACAGCCCCTAGTTCAAAGTCCGGATCCCTAATTCATCGTCCAGATGCAATCCGCTTGCCGTTTGAAGGAAGTCGATCCGCAACTCTCGGGCAATGCTGTCGATCATCTCAGGGGTAACCTCCCACGTCTGCTTAGCGTAGGCGGCAATCAGAGCGTTTTCGCAGATTGAATTGATCAACCTGGGAAATCCGCGCGAATAACGGTGAATCTTCGCAATGGTATCCGGTGGAAAAAGAGACGGCGCTTTCGCGTCGGAACTAGCGATTTGCAAACGCTGCTCCACGTACCGGCCGACCTCATCGTGGCTCATGGGCAGCAACTGCGTGCGCAAGGAAATTCTTTGCTTGAGTTGGCGCAAGCTGACGGAATCCAGCTTGTGATCGAGTTCGGGCTGGCCAACGAGGACAATCTGCAGAAGCTTGTCGTCGTACGTCTCGAGGTTGGACAACAGCCGTACTTCCTCCAAGAGATCCTCAGAGAGCAAATGCGCCTCGTCGATCACCAGAACCGTAGTCATCTTTCGCGCATGGCGCTCGACTAGATATTGACTCAGTTCGAATAGAAGCTCTCCCTTGTTCTTTCCCGAAACGTCCATTCCAAAGTCGGCAAGGATGTACTGCAGAAACTCGACGGGAGACAACCGGCTGTTGAACAGGTACGCGTAGGAGACATCCTTGCTCTCTTCGAGAAGACGCAGGAGGCAACGCAACAACAGCGTCTTTCCAGTTCCTACTTCGCCGGTCACCACCACGAAGCCTTTATGCCGACGCACTCCGTAATACAGAGCGGCCAGGGCTTCGTTGTGCCGGACTGTCGGCACGAAGCAGGTCGGATCTGGGGTCAGATCAAACGGATTGCGCTTCAGATGGAAGAATGCCTTGTACATTAAAGCCCGATCTCAGACGTGCAGGACACTTACGGCCGCACCTGCAAGAATGATGAGAAAAACAGCGCCTGTAGTTGCCCACTTGAGGATGAAAATGCGCCTGGTGCGCTCCTCGTCAGTGGGAGAAGTCATCTGCGGAATCTCCGACACAATGGCCATCGACAGAAGAACCTTGATCTCCTTTTCGTCGTACATGCGATCGTCGAACCACTCGAACGCCCCTACGACGACCACGCCGAGGATGATTCCGGCCAGGAGTCCGAAGCCGCAAAACTTCAAGTGATCAGGAAAATCAGGCTTGATGGGCAGGCTGGGCGGGTCAAGACTGGCGAACCGTGCACCCTGCTGCATCTGCTCCATACTGGTGGCCATCGCCGATTCGTTCTTCTTCTTCAAAAGATCATCATAGCTGGCCTTGGACTGATCGTAGCCTCGGGTGAGCTCGGCCAGTTGCTGCTCCGTTGCAGGCGCACCGTTCAGCCTTCCCTGATACTCGTTGATGCGCTCCTGAAAGCTGGCGATGGCGCGCTCTCGGTTCGAGATCTCAAGCTGATTGGCTCGGAGCTGGCCCTGAATCTGCGAGTAGGCGGTGCCGCCGGAAGCGCCGGCATCAGATCCCGACACGCCCGAGTCCGTACCCAACCTAGCGGCGAGATCGCTTCTCTGCTTCTCTGTCCGGGCTATCTGCTCCTTCAGCCGCACGACATCGGGATACTTATCGGTATAGCGGGAGTTGTAATCCACGAGTTGGGCGCGCATCTGGGTCAATTGCAGGTCCAGTGCGGCCAGGGCAGGATCAGTGCTGCGTGGAGTTGCAGCGGGGTTGCTGGAAAGCTTGTTCTGCTCTGCCAGCGCCTGCAGATAAACCCGCTGCTGCCTGGCAGTATTGAGCGCACTCTGCTCACTCTCCAGCTGCGATTGCAGACCGCTGAGGATCTGCAGGTTGCTTTGCTGCTGGCTTNGCAGGTCCCCCATGTGCGCGCTCTGGAAGGCCCGCACTTTGGCTTCCTGATCGGCCAGATGCGCGC
>WSSedB1CaDRAFT_10000457_pt1 | contig 17847 bp, 10 predicted proteins | sample WetSurSB1Cattail_FD_9460 | JGI IMG/M metagenome (IMG submission 9460)
CACATGCCGGCGCCCCCCCCCCCGCCACCAACCAACCATTCAGAATACCGGCCAAAACCAGGAAGTGTGCAATTCGGTTTTTCATAGAACCATCACCATGTGCTTTCACTTGGAAAATGAGCCGCCACCAAAAACCCTGCGGACAAACCCGACTTTGGCAACGTCATTCGGAGAACGCTGCTCCCCATTGACAACAGTTTTTTTAAGATCCTCCAGTTTTCCGCTCAGGTCCTGAATAGTGGATTTGGTCATTGCAACATGCGATGAAACAGCGGATTGCAGTGATTCAAAACGGTCATTCTGGTCCTTGAGCGCTGTCTGCAACGGAATGCCAATCATATTTTCAATTGATTCTATGCGGCGGGAAATACCTGAAATTACGTCGAGCACTTCATGGGATAGTGCTTGGTTCCCTGTATCAATGGAAACGCTTCCATCCGGAACAGGACTTTTTTCGGCTGGTTCAATCCCACTCGACCAATAATAATTTTCAAAATCGAGGTCGCCAACCACGTCCTGCACCATTTCAACAGAAATAAAATTCGTCTCTTCCGCAAAGGCGGAAAGAAGTAAAAAATCACAAATTATGTTTACCAGACGCGGAATTCCCTTGCTGTAATGAAAAATAGCATCCAGCGCGCCAGGGGCAAAACAGGCAGCCGATGCATTACCAGCCACCTCAAGGCGATACATGATGTAATGCTCGACCTCTTCCCTGTTAAGGGCATGCAAATGACAATTAATGTTTATGCGTTGACGCAGTTGCCGCAACTCCGGAGCAGATAGCGTTATTCTCAATTCGGGCTGTCCAACCAGGATAATCTGCAGAAGCTTGCAATCGGAAGCTTCCAGGTTGGATAGCATGCGAACCTCTTCAAGGAGATCCGCAGCCAGGTTTTGGGCTTCATCAATGATCAGGATCGGCTGGTTGCCACGCGCATACTGATCAACCAGAAAATTATTTAAATCACGAATAAGGGTTACCTTGTCCTTTCCCTGGGTAACAAGACCAAAGTCGTCATTAATCATCTCCAACAGTTGTTCCGAAGTAACCCGTGTATTGAAAACCTTGGACAGAACGGCGTGGTCATAATGTTTATCAAGCAGGTTCCGGATCAAAGTGGTTTTGCCCGAGCCGACCTCTCCGGTAAGCAGAATAAAACCGGAGCGTTCCCTGATTCCGTAATCCAGGTATGTCAGAGCTTTTTTGTGTGACTTGCTGAGGTAAATGAAATGGGGATCAGGCACCAATTCAAAGGGTTTTACCCGCAGATTGAAAAAAGATTCATACATTCTGACTCCGGGAGAGCGCATGTTGCCGGTTAAAAAAACGATCAGTAGAATTAAGCCCCCTGAGCGGCATAGTGGCGATAGGAGTAATACCGTTCAACGTTCTGGGCAATGATGGTATCGTTGTACACAACACCCAGCAGCTTGCATCCCTTAAGGGCTTCAATCGCGTCTTTTACATTTGTTTGCGATGCTGACTGCTCTTTTACGACAAACAGAACGCCGTCAACCAAATGCGCCAATGAACGGGTTTCGGCGAAAGGAAGAAGTGGTGGAGTGTCGAAAATAATAAAACGGTCGCGATAGCGGTATTTTATCTCTTCAAGAAGAGCTTTCATCCTGTTTGATGAAAACAATTCAGCCGGATTGCTGACCATGCCCCCGGCTGTTATCACCGACAGCTTGCCGATTCCGGTCGGAACAATCACTTCCCCTATATCGGCCAGCCCCGTAAGACACTCAGCCAACCCCTTTTTGCGCTCCATGTTCAGGTATTTATGAATAGCGGGTTTTCGCAGGTCAGCATCTATAAGCAAAACGGTATGATCATATTCCTGAGCCATGCTGACAGCCAGGTTGAGTGCGGTTATGCTTTTACCCTCATTGGGGATGGAACTGGTTACCATGATGGTGTTTTCCAATGCATCCCCTTCTGTCATTTTTACCAGGATGGACTTAAGCTTCCGATACTCTTCAGCAATTGGAGAGTTGGGATCATTCAGGGTAACCAGTAACGGGTTGTCCGACGAAACCTTGTTTCGGACTTCGTCACCTGATGGCGCGATATGAACCGTAGGCCCGAGCCGTGCAAGCGTGGGCGTATCAGAGTGTCCGGTGTCGCCTTTACGCAGTTGAGCCGCCTTTTCCATCGCTTTTTCAATTCTGCTCATCTGTTTTCCCCTTCAAAAAAACTTACCGTAAGCGATCCGTAACACCCTGAACGAAATCCACCTGATTCAGATTATCGAGTAAATTGTCCATGTAGGTGAGCCCCATCAGTTCCATGACCGGAAAGCAGAGAAGTAAAAGCAGGTAGATGCCGGCAACCGAAAGTAGCCGGACTGTTCTCCGGTGTTGCCGGTCAACATCACGCTGGTTATGAATCCGGGAAATAACCGCCAGGACCGGCACGCCAAGTCCCTTTACAAAATCAACATCCTTTACCGTGCTGTCTATCTGATCAAGCAAGAGCAATGCTACGAAACTGCCGGCAATCCCGCCCAAAATTCCCATCAGCATTATCTTCAAGCGATTTGGGCTGACCGGCTTCTTCGGTAACGTTGCCGCATCGACGATCCGAAAGGTGGTTGATTTATCCTGCACCTCCATCTGCTTGGAAACCTCGGACTGACCGTGACGGGCATATAATTGATCATAGATATTTTTTTGATTATTCCGCTCCATTTCCAGTTTTTCAAGACCGGCTTTTGCTGTCGGAAGCCTTCTCAACAGTCCCTGATTGGTTGCTATATATCGCCTCAGACTACTCTCGCTCGCCTTAAGAGCTGCAACCTCCGACTCGATTTTTTCCAGTTCCTGTGGTTCGAGATGCTGGTATCCCCCACCGCTTCGGACCTTCATTTGTTCTCTAACTGTTTCGATATCCGACTTGACTCTTGTTACCTCCGGATAGTTGTCCGTATATTCAACGCGAAGTTCATCAAGCCTTTTCTGTAAAGACGCAAGTTTTACCTGGAGCGGATCGCTGGTCTTTCTTGTAAACTGTCGCATACCTTCCAATTGACGCCGCCTCAACTCCAGGTCATACAGCTTTTGTTGTGCAACGTTTATCTCTTCAAACAATTTTCCTTCATCAATGCCGATGATACCTCCATTGTCGCGTTTGTATTCGTTTGCCCGTGCTTCGGCCTGTTCCATCTTTGTCCTGAACGTGTCGATCTGCTCCGAGAGAAACTGGGTTGCTCCGTAAGACTCCCCGCGTTTGGAGGAGGTGCTTTGCTCAATATAAATTCTGATAAGCGTGTTCACGAAGTCTTTAGCCATACGCGGATCTTTATCAGTGAATGAAATGGTAAAAAGATCTTTATCCTTTACCTTGACAGTGGTATTCCGTTGCAATCGGGTAATGATTGCATCGGTATCGGCGGTATTTTTTCCGGATACATTCATGTCCAGGCTGTCAACCACTTTGCTGAGAATAGTGCGGCTAGTGATAGCGTAGGTCAGCACCCTAATGGAGTCTTCCATGGAAGGGGTCACCGTAATACCCTTGACCAACTCACTGATCACGTTCTTTTCAATGAAAACCGTGCTGGTAGCCTCGTATTTCCTAGGCAAAGCATAGCTGAGAATAAACATACAGGTCATGATCAACAAGGCCAGCATGGCAAAGAGCACTTTGCGCCTGATGATCAGCTGCAGGTATTTTTTGTACTCATATTCTGTCGAATGCATATAAACCTCGTAAAATTAGTTCTTGGTGTTGCACTAAAAGAGACTTTCCTTGACAACAATATAATCGCCCGCCTTCAACGCCACGTTCTGACTCAGATCTCCATCCTTGAGAAGTTTTTTTGCCTTTACTTCCAATGCTGTTTCCTTAACACCCTCTTTTCTATGGATAACGATATCATTCTGGTCCGCAAATTTTGTAAAACCGCCCGCTTCCAGAATACCTTCCATAACGGTCATGCCTTCACGATATTCAATCGCCTTGGATGAATTAACCGCTCCAAGGACATAAACGTTGCGATCAAGAAGCTGTGGAATAAAAATTGAGTCGTTTGATGCAATAACAATATCTTCTGCAGTATCTCCGCCAACAAAGAGTCGATGGAAATTTTCCTTGATCTTTCTTCCGTTTCTCAGCACATAAGCACGCTTGTAGTCCGGCGCCTTCAACGCGGCTCCCGTCGTTCCTCCGGAACCGGTGGCCGGGCTACCGACCATGCAAAGGAGCTGAAGCAGCGTGGTTCGCCTGTTGAGATCATACACTCCGGAACTGATCCCACCGCCGAAGACGTATACTTTACTGTTTGTTATCTCCCTGACCGTTACGGTCACAATCGGATTTTTCACCAGCTCTTTCAACTTGATCGATAGGGAAGATTGCAGAGCTGGAGGTGTTTGACCGCTTGCCGGCACATCTCCCAGACCGGGAACAGTAATCTTGCCGTCGGGACGAACCCTGACGGAGAAAGTCAGTTCCTTTACGCCCCACACAGCAATATCGAGCCCGTCACCTTCGCCGATTACATAATCTTCAGCATGGGAATACATTGGAACCGTCAACAGAATTGCCAGCAACAGAGTTATCAGTTTCATATTCAGCTTCCCTTTCACTCAAAATGATTATGTCGAATTTCTTTGACATTTTCCTGGTTTCAGCTCGTCACGTATCTCTATTTACTTGTATGAAGTATACCACTTAAAGCCGGAGGCGCTATAAAGTGACGAAGATTCATAACAGCGGGAATATGTTCGACTGGATTCTGACGGTAACAACCCGGTGACTGTTTATCGTCCTCCACGTCCAAAGAGCACAACCTTGATGGTTTCGAATAAAATCAGCGTATCCAGAAAAAGGCAGATATTTTTTATATAGAAGAGATCGTAGCGTAATTTTTCAACGGCATCTTCAACCGAGGACCCATAAGGATACCTGACCTGAGCCCACCCTGTCAGACCCGGCTTGATAAAATGCCTCTTTGAATAGTAAGGAATTACCTTCTTCAGTTGTTCAACAAATTCAGGTCGCTCCGGACGAGGTCCAATAAAGCTCATCTCACCTTTCAGTACGTTTATGAGTTGCGGAATTTCATCAATTCGGGACCCTCGTAAAAAATTTCCCAATTTGGTTACGCGAGGATCTTTTTTTTCAGCCCACACCGCTCCGCTTGCTTTCTCAGCATCCTGCCCCATGGTTCTGAACTTATATAAAACAAACAATTTCTCTTTATTTCCAACGCGAACCTGCTTAAAAAAAACCGGGCCGGGAGAATCGATTTTTATGGCAACAGCGATCAGCGGAAAAAACGGCAGGGTCAAAATCAGTCCGATACACGACAAAATTATATCAACGCCTCGCTTCCATATGCTGAAGATGGTCGTTCTGCGAAAGCCGCTGGAAAAGATAAACCAACCGGGAGTAATCGATTCCAGCATCAATTTTCGCTGCACAAGTTCATAAAACGAGGGAGCATCCATGATCTGAATACCATTCATTTTACACCTGAGCACATCACCAAGCGGGAAATAGCCTCTTCTTTCGGAAAGCGCCACTACAATCAAATCAGCCTGGGCNCGAAGCGCCGTAGCCAGCAAATCGGATGAGTCNCCNACAATCGCGTCTTGCGGAACAACTGACTCCGAACGCGTAACTTGAGTCGCACACTCATTGCCATTAGTATTTGACGAATATCCCGCAAAAGAAAAATTTCTGTAATTTGAAGCGGCCATTTCTCCTATTTGGGCAGCAAGGGTGCCGGTTCCAAGTATCAGGACTCGTTGCGAGAAATGCGCGTTGTGTTTTCCGATCAAACAAATCAAATGCCAGCAGAATTGGAACAATGCAAAAAAGCAGAGTGAAAAGACCCANACCTCGTGGTCCGGGATAGCGCCCTGATTCAGAGCATTGACAACAGAAAGCAGAAAGAAGGATGTGACAGAGCCAGACACAATGTTAATAATTATTTCACGCCAATTTATATTTTTATCAACATCATACACATCCATCAGATGTGAAGAGAACAAGACCACGATAACGAAAACAACTGCTATATAGATTGTAGTGGTCTTATTCAGCATTTGATGTGTCCCGGGAAGACCGAGCCGTAACAAGGCTGCCGAAAAAAGTGCCATACTTGCCAGAAATACATCCATGGTTATGATAACAGCGTCACGAAATAACATTGGTTCCTCCTCTCATCGCTTTAACGTTGCTACCAGCGATGCAGCTGCCTTTGCATCGGGAAACTCACCCAGTGCAAGAGACTTTTCAAGGGTTCTCAATGCCTTGTTCTTATCTCCGGTTTCTTTATAGGCCATTGCCAGATGATAATGTACGGTCGGGTTATTCGGCAAAAGTCCGGCTGCCTTTTCAAGAACTTTTTTAGCAATTTCCGGCCGCTTGTTTTGGAGCAAGGCAAAACCTAACGTATCCATAACTAACGCGTTTCCGGGCTCCTGGTTATAAGCTGAAATTGCCAGCTTGAGTGCCTCTTCCCTGCTTCCATAACCAGAGGCAAAGAGATACGCCAAATTGTTCATTGCCGGCACATATGAATCGCTTTTTTCCAGTGCCGACCGATACTTGCCGATTGCATCATATTTCTTTCCGGCAATTTCAAGCAGTGTTCCCTGAGCAAACAGGGCCGGCACAAAATCCGGTTTCTTTCGAAGAGCTTCCACGTAAAGCGACATGGCCTGCGTATAATCCTTGCCGGCCTCATAGAGTTTCCCAAGAGACAGAATCGCTTGTACATTATTACCGTCTACCCGGAGACCATTTTTAACCTCTTTGATTGCGCTGCGATAATCTTTTTGGCTTTCATAAACAGAAGCAAGCAGCTGATACCCCCATGCGGAATATGGATGTTTTTCAACAATCCTCCTCGCTTGCTCCAACGCCATTGCGGTATACTTCATGGTAACCAAAGTGTTGACCTTCAAAGTGATACCTGCTTCCGGGTTTATGGTTTCAATCTCATCAAAAACCTTCATCGCCTTCTTGTATTGTTGCCCGGAGACCAAGAGACGGCCCTTCATTTCGAGAACGGCACAATTTCGGGAATCGTATTTCAACGCTTCTTCAAGTACTTTGAGCGCCTTTGCCGTTTCCCGCTTCTTCTGAAAATAACGTGCTGTTGCCAGATATGCTGCGGGCTGTCTTGTATCCATGGCTTTTTGATAACAAACGAGAGCCTCAGCCTCATTACCCTTTATTTCGTAGAGAGCAGCCAGACTGAACATCGCATTGAGGTTTCGAGGGGCGTATCGCAACAGTGATCGATACTCCTCTATCGACTCCTCATACTTTCCCGTAGCGATATAGAATGTTGCAAGATTCTGATAAGAACCCGGAAAAGTCGGGTCAACAGCTTTTGCCCGCTGGATGCTTTTCAGTCCCTCGTCAAGTTTGTTTTGNGAAATACATATTGCCGCAATGCAGTTATGCAGCAAAGCGTCACTCTTATTTCCGGTTAAACCGGCTTTTAAAACGGATAACGACTTGGGGATGTTTCCCGACCTGAAATAGTATGAGGCCAAGAGCAATCTGCTGTTCAGAACATCCGGGGCTGCCTTGACTGCAGTTGCAAGCTCTGCTTCGCCTTCAGCATCTTTTCCGTGGCTGAAATAAAAAAGCCCTTTCTTCAAGTAGGCGTCCACAATCCGGGGATCGATTTTGGTTGCCTGATTTAACTCGCGCATCCCCTCGGTAAACATGCCCTTGGCCATATAAGCATTACCCAAAAGGTTATGAGCCGCCGCGTCCCGGTCATTCTGGCGAAGAACCTTTTGGATTTCGGCGATGGCGTCTTCCACACGCTTTTGCGTAAGAAGGATAGCGCCAGTCATCAGCCGGGCCTGGCGAGAGGAAGGAATAGTATCCAGAATTTTCCGGAACTGGCTCAGGGAAGTCTCCAACTCACCGCGGTTGTAGTAACAAAGGCCAAGAAAATAATAGGCTTCCAACGTTGGCATTATCTTGAGAGAGTTTTGAAGATAAGCTATCGCCTCGGGATACTCTTTTCGCTGATAACTCACCAAACCTTTCAAACGGTAGCCGTCAGCATGCTTCGGAAATTTCATAACCAGAGTATCGGCAATTTTGCCGGCGCTTTCAAAATCTCCTTTCGCAAGATAAATCATGCCGGTTTTGTATATGGCCGCAAACTCGGATGCATTGATCAGCAGAATTTTTTTGTAAATTTCAAGAGCCTTATTACTGTTGCCCCCTATGGTTTCCACGGCGGCAAGCATGTATAAAGCCTTGATATTTTCGGGATCGCTCCGGACAAGATTTTCCAGAAGTGTTTTTGCTTGCTGCCCCTTGCCGGCTGACACATAAACGCCGGCAAGCTCAATCCTTGGCTTTGCCCGGGAAGGATCGGACTCCAACGATAGCAACAAATAGCGTTCGGCATCGTCAGACTTGTTCATAACCGCACTGGCAACGCCTAAAATCTCATAACCCTCGGCAGCGCCGGGGTGCTTGACAAGATATTGCTCTCCCACCCTAAATGCCTGATCGCCTTTTTTTGCGGCATTATAGACAGACGCCAACTCCAGCAACACTTCATCGCGCTCAGGACTCTGCTTAAGAACCTTCAGAAACTCTTTTTCAGCCTGTTCATGTTTTCCCATGGCTGCGTATGATTTGGCCAATTGGAAGCGGGCATCGATATAGTTCTCATCCTTTTCCAGGGCATTCTTGAAGCATACGATAGCGCCGCCCGGATTGGCTGCATCCAGTTGTTTGACCCCTTCCGCAAACAGTTCTTCCTTTGTTTTGCGATCACATGCGGAGAGCAATGCCAGCAAAATCAAAAATGCCGTTATCAGCGTATATTTCACCTTCACCCTCAACCTCCTGACTGAAAAGCCGATGCACTCAGTAGTTCCAAAGTATTTTAATTATAGAGTGAGGTTCTTACGTTTCAAGTGAGCCTAAAATTATTTTATATTTTTAGAAACAATTTATGATTTGTGCCATAAAAATAAATATGTTACTAAAATGCAGTTTTTTTAAAAAAATATTGGTCATAAATAATCTTGTTCCAAAGTGGTTCTTTGGCCTATCCCGCAACAGCAAATAGCCCCAGCTTCATGTAAAGGTCTGAAAACTCCTGTACACGAGCGTGCCGAGGATGAGCGGAGCTCCAGGCCCAGGTACCGGATTTGGACTTTATAGTGTCGTTCCCTTTTCAAGCAATGGGTATGCCATGCTCCATAAATCATTAATTTATTTATGTAATTTTTTTGGGCACGTTCCGATAAATGCACAAACTGTAAGGAATTCCGACAGCGAGTAGGTGGCAGTTTTATTCCGGTAACAAGTTAAGACATCCTTTTTTTGCTATCCGTCTATCGATGTCATCTGCTACATACTACTTAGCCGTTTCCCGATCGCCACGGTGAACCCCTGCAGCCAAAGGAGATGAATACAATTATGAGATACGCCACTATTCTTTGTTTGATGATGGCCACAATCGTTGCAGGGTGCGCGACAACGACACTGCCACCTGTTTCCATAAAAATACCAACAAGATCAATTGATTATCAGAAGGAAGTAAAACCAATACTTGACAAACGTTGCGTGGTATGCCACTCTTGCTACAACTCGCCCTGCCAGCTTAAACTGGACTCGTTCGAGGGGGCTGACCGTGGCGCCACGAAACGGGCCATCTATAACGCCTCACGGCTCAGTTCCATGGACCCTACCCGCCTGTTTATCGATGCGCAAACAACGGAAGAATGGCGAAAAAAACAGTTTTTCAGCGTTACCGGGAGCAGCGTTGGAAATGGTCTGAATGATTCGATCATGATTCAGATGTTGTCGCACAAGATGAAGAACCCCAAGAGCGTCGGGGAATACAAGGCCGAAGCGGACGATCTGACCTGTTCCGAAAACAATAAAGAGCTGGGTAGTTACCTGGAAAAGCATCCCAACAACGGCATGCCCTTCGGCTTTCCCCCCTTAAAGCAGGATGAATTCGAGACAGTTGCCGGTTGGCTGGTGCAGGGCGCCAAGGGACCAACCGCCGCACAGCAAGCGGAGCTTGTCACACCAAAACCGGAAGATGCCCGTGACATCCGGCAATGGGAAGCATTTCTGAACAGGGAAGATGCCAAACATGCCATGACGGCCCGCTATCTCTACGAACACCTGTTTCTGGCTCACATAAAATTCGGCACCCGGACCAATGAATTTTATGAAATCGTCCGTTCCAGAACAGCGCCAGGACAACCCATTGATCTGATTCCCACCGTACGCCCCTATGATGATCCGGGTGTCAAGCAAGTCTACTATCGCTTCAGGAAGATCTACTCCACCATTGTCCACAAGACTCACATGGTCTTTGATCTGGATGATACCCAACTGCAGCGCATCAACGAGCTTTTCATCCAGCCGGAGTGGTTGCAGATCCCGCACCGGATGGGGTACAACCCGGTGATAAGCGCAAATCCTTTTCTGACGTTCGAGCAGATCCCGCCTCGTTCACGCTACCAATTCTTGCTGGATAACGCGCAATACATCATCATGACGTTTATCCACGGTCCGGTCTGCAGGGGACAAATCGCCTTGAATGTGATCGATGATCACTTCTGGGTCATGTTCCAGGACCCAGCCCATGATCTGAGCGTAACCTATCCCGGTTTTCTGAAGATGTACGCCGACAAGTTGAGGATGCCCATAGAAAAGGGAAGCGATCTGCGCATCTTCTCGGCGCTGACCGATGAAAACAGAAAGTCGGTTGTCGAGTTTTACAAAGCCCGTCAGGATTACTACACATCGCTTAACTATGCCGGACTGGACTATGATTTCATCTGGAAAGGCAGTCGAGCCGAGGACGCGCCGGTATTAACCGTCTACCGTCATTTCAACAACGCCTCGGTGCACAGGGGGGTGCTGGGAAGCATGCCGAAAACCCTGTGGGTAATCGACTACCCTTTACTTGAACGTATCTATTATGCGCTGGTTGCCGGGTTCGACGTCTACGGAACAGCCGGGCACCAACTGGCGCTCCGACTTTACATGGATGCACTGCGCGTCGAAGGGGAAAGTAATTTCCTGGATTTCCTCCCCTTGGACAAGCGACGGAATATCATGCAGTCATGGTACAAGGGCATTGATCTCAATTCAGTGAACTACTACCCGTCAGCCTTGCCGGCAAAAATCACCTTCTCAACCAATGAGCCCAAACAGGAGTTTATGGAACATCTCGTGAAACAGCATCTGCTGCCCGCGACAAAAATCTCGTTTGATCCGATCAACTACCTTCCAATTGGGGCAAGTTATCCTCGCCTGCCGGAAAAATACGAGACAAGGGAAGACTACATGAAGGCATTTACCGCCCTTTCCCAGCCCGGCACTCGCTTCTTTTCCTTGTTCAATGAATACGACGCAAATCTGGCCTACATGAGAATACGTCTGAAAAACGGCAAGGATATCGCGGCTTCGATTGTCATCAATCGCTGGCACGACAATGTGGCTTTCATGCTTGGTGAAGACGGCAGGCTTGATCCGTCAAAAGACAGCGCTGATTTTATTCATGGCTTGATCGGGTCTTACCCCAACTACTTTGTCGACGTCCGTGAAGAGGATCTGCCGGATTTTTTCGATCTCCTGGCACATTTCAAGAACAGTCCCAAGGATCGGGAGCGGATTGCCAAGTACGGCATAAATCGGGCTGATAACAGAATGTGGGATGAGTATGACTGGTTTCAAAAGCGCTTTATGGAAGATGAACCGGTACGGGGCGGGCTTTTTGATTTGAATCGGTATTACTATAAGGCGCGGTAACTACTGATAACCGAGCAGGGATGGATGCACCATTTTCCAGACAGTGACTTCATAGCCTATCTTCCCCAGTTTGCCTCATGAAACATTTTGGTAACCGGCGAGAAACGATACTAAATCACGGAGCGGATACGAGTATTTTGTTGCGTCATCAGCACTCTGTTTACCGAACCCGAACCACTGCTTCACGTCCCAACAATCCTGCGTTGGCCAACAACCGCAGTCTGGCCGAAGACCATTCAGCCAGGCTGCGAATACGTTCCTGTTTCGCATCCGACAATGCCGATTGAGTGTTAAGTATTTCCAGAATGTCAGCGGCGCCTTTATCGTATTTTCTCTGCGAGGTATTCAAAGACTCCTGTGCGGCATTGAGCAAATTTTCCGATGCTTGGAGATTCTGTAAAGATGCCTCGGTATCCGCGTAAGCTTTAACGACCTCCATCAACGTATCGTGCTCCGTGTCCTGCAGCTCGGCTTTACGTTGCTCTGACTGAGCCTCGGCGCCTCGTATTTTGTAGGTGCGAGAGAAACCGTCAAAGAAAGGAAACGATATGGAGATGCCGATGGTACTTACTTGCGACTCGGTTGTCGACAAACCCTGGCCGGGATAGCCGTTCTGATAATAGCTGGCTGAAAAATCCACGGTTGGCAAGCCCTCGGAACGCGTCGATGTTATTTTTTGTCTTGAAGACTCCAATTGGGCGCGTGCCGACAGGATTGCCGGGTGGGTCTCTGCGGCTATTTTCAGCCACTGCTCCAGTTTTTTTGATTCCATTTCCTCTTTTTCGCTTAAGTCATCCGACAGGATGATGTGCGTTTGGGTGGATACGCCAAGTGTGTACACCAACATCGACAGTGCTTTCTGATAAGCGCCGATTGCACGATTTTTTTCGAGGGAGGCTTTGGCCAGTGCCGTAGTGGCCTGAAGTGTATCGCTACGCGCCACAGCGCCACGGGCCTCTCTACGTTGCGCGGTTTCAAGAGTGCTTCTGGCTATAGTTTCACTTTGCTCTTTAGCCTGTAATGTGGCCTTGGCTGTATGGGCATCGAAATAAGCCTGTATTACATCAGCCAGGGTCTTTTGCAATGCGGCATCGTGATGTGTTATCGCTGCCACGAGAAGGTTATTGGCAGACTTCCGGTTAGCCTCCCTTCCGCCGAAATCGAAGAGACGCCAGCTTAATGTGCCATAGATTGTTTCCCCCTCTGTGGTCGTCGCCGCAACTTTTGACCCTGGATAGGCCGAATGGGTTCTCATAAAGTTGACCGTACCCGACAGGGTGGGCAGATAGGCGGCACGCGCTTCGCCTACCGAGCCAGCCTGAACCTTGATCGAAGCCCAGGCCGCCTTGATCTGCGGGTTGTTGCACAAGGCCAGATCCACGGCTTCCGCCAAAGCCAGCGGAGTTGAAAAGTCCTTGCTGACCGGGCAGGCCACCGGTTTGCCGTCACCAGGCAGTAAAACGCCGGTCTCTGTGATTTTCGGGAGAGTTTGCAGAGGGTCGGCAAAGGGTGCTGCAAAATCGAATGCGAGAGCCGGCAGAGCAAAAATCAATATGCTTAAGACAACAACACTCCGTAGAAAAAAGAAGGCGCAAACTGCTTGGTTGCTTGGTATTGCATTGATCTGTGTGATGGACAAGCGTGTTGGTATTCCCTGAGGCCTATCGTTCATTGAGGCTCTCACGTTTATGTCGCATCAGTGGACTCAGAACATATTCAATGATTCGGCGATCGCCGGTCTTGATTTCCACGTTGACCGACATTCCTGCCGACAAAGGCATATCTTTTCCTTCAACGTTTATCTTCGATTTATCGAGCATGATTTTTGTCGAATAAATCAGCCCTTTCTTCTCATCGGCTATGGCGTCACGCGAAACGTGGGTAACTTTGCCAGTAACGGTGCCGTACTTGGTGTATTCGTAAGCATCGATCTTGACCTCGGCGCTTTGCCCCTCCCGGACGAAACCCACGTCCTTGTTTTCCAGAAAAGCCTCAACCTCGACCCGGGTCTCTTTGGGCACAATCTGCATCAGGGGTTTGGCAGCAGATACAACGCCACCGACAGTATGCACATCCAATTGTTGCACGGTACCATTCACCGGCGCCGTGAGTTTCAGAAGCTTGCTATGGGCACCCGAACGTACGGCATCTTGATGTGAAGACGCCGCTATCTTGCTCCCCTCGTTCACTTGGTCATAAGCCGTGCGCCTGGTCTCGGCAATCAAGGCGCTATGCTGGTTTCTTGCATCGGCCAATTGGCCCGCAAGATCGACACGCGCCTGTTCCTTCTCCAACCAGGCATGATAGGAAACGTCATGGTCTTTCAACAGCGCCTTATAGTCTGATGCGCGTTGCGTCGCCAGTTGCAACGCTTCGCTATAGCGCTCAATGTCGCCTTCTATTCTCTTTAACTTGGTCACAAAATCGCGGTACTGCGCCTCCAGATGCATCCTCTCGGCTTGCCATTTGTTCTCCGGGACGGAATCCACCCGAGTGAGCCGTGGTGATTGTCCACTATCGATTGCAGTGATCAAAGCTTTGGAGCGTGCGACCTGCAAGAGCGCCGTTGTTCGATCCCCTGTCGCTTTGTCCCGCTCCGCATCGGACGCGCTGGTGTCCAGTTCAATCAGAACATCTCCCGCTTTGACCTGCTGCCCCTCTTCAACATACAAGGCCCTGACGCTGGCAACATCCACGCAAGCAATGGTTTTTGTGTACCCGCTTGGAATGATTTTTCCCGAGGCATTGACGATGATATCGATTTTGCCCAGGATCGACCATGCGATCAGTACGGCAACCAATACTATCAGGACAGCAGCGAGCAGGCGGGCAACTGGCGAAACCGGTTTTTCCTGTAGCGATAAAGCTGCCGGTAAAAACTCGGCTTCATGTGCGGCGAGCACTTTGCCGCTGAGTTGATGCCGGTGTTTCCAGTAGTGAGCAAAGATCGTTTTATAGCGGCTGAACAACTCGGAAAAGGCTTCTACCCGGTGTTTAAGACTCATGCGACACCACCTGCTACGTTCGACAGTATTGGTGGCTGTACCTTGGAAGGATCTTCTGTACTCACTATGGTTGGCGCATGGGGTTGCGTTGTGTAAGCCGCATTTCCCTGGTTACCCAACTGCAATTGGTACAGATGGCTGTAAATTCCGGCTGGATTCCGCAATAACTCGGCATGGCTGCCTTGTTCAGCAATTTGTCCTCGCTCCATCACGATGATACGATCGGCGTCCCGAACTGCGGACAGGCGGTGTGCAATAATCAGCACCGTTCTTCCGGTGCAAATCTGCCGCATGTTGTCCTGGATGATTTTTTCCGATTCATAATCGAGTGCGCTGGTGGCTTCGTCGAAAATCAGGATACGCGGGTTGGTGATCAAGGCGCGGGCAATGGCAATGCGCTGCCTTTGCCCGCCGGACAAGCCTGTGCCATGTTCGCCAACCATGGTGTCGTAACCCTCGGGCAATTCACAAACAAATTCATGAGCTCCGGCAAGTTTGGCTGCTTCGATGATGGCCTCGATCGGCAATGCCGGGTTGGAAAGGGCTATATTGTCACGGATACTGCGATTGAAAAGCATGTTCTCCTGCAAGACCATGCCGATCTGATGACGCAAGGAAGTTGTGTCGATAATGGCAATATCCTGGCCATCCACCAGCACCCGGCCACGGTCAGGCACGTAGAGGCGCTGCACCAGCTTGGTCAGCGTCGATTTGCCGGATCCGGACCGGCCGACTATGCCAATGACTTCGCCCGGCGCGATCTTGAGGTTGATCGCTCGGATGACATCGGGAGAGTCGGGACGATAGCGGAACGATACCTGGTCGAATTCGACAGCGCCGGCGAGGCGGGGAATCCTGGTCTTTTGACCGACTACCTCGGTTCTGGCATTCAGGATGTCACCGAGGCGGTTCATGGAAATACCCACCTGCTGGAAATCGTTCCAAAGTTGTGCCAAGCGTAAAATCGGAGAAGACACCTGCCCGGATAGCATATTGAAAGCGACCAGTTCACCGACTGTCATTTTGCCGTCAACAACGAGGCCGGCGCCGACCCACATGATTGAGGCGGTCACCAGCTTGCTGACCAGAGTCACGCCGCCGCTGGCAAGCATGCCGACATTGTTGACGGACAGCCCGGAAGCGACATAGGAAGCCAGCTGTTGCTCCCATTTGTGCACCCAACGTGGTTCGACGGCCATTGCCTTGACGGTATCTATCCCACTGATCGTCTCCACCAGGAATGATTGATTCTCGGCGCCCCGGTTGAATTTTACGTTCAGACGGGCACGAATGATTGGCGTGAAAAACATTGAAAGCGCGATATAAAACGGGATCGAGATGACCACGATCAAGGTCAGCCATTTGCTGTACCAAAGCATAACTGCCAGGAACACAAACGAAAACATCAGATCCATTACCAGGGTGATGGCATTACCGGTGAGAAAGCTGCGGATGTTTTCCAGTTCCCGGATGCGAGCCACCGAATCTCCGACTCTTCGTGCCTGGAAGTAGGCGATGGGCAGGTTGAGCAGATGCCTGAAGAGCCTGGCACCCAACTCGACATCGATCTTGCTGCTGGTGTTGGCAAAAACGAATGTACGAATACCAGTCAGCATGGCCTCGAACAGCGTGGCCATAATCAGGCCAACGGCAATCACGTTGAGTGTCTTCATGGCGTGATTAACCAAAACCTTATCCATCACTACCTGAAAGAACATAGGAGTAGCCAGGCCGATGAGTTGCAGCACAAACGAGATCAGCAGTACTTCACCCAGCAGTCTTCTGTATTTAACCACCGCCGGGATGAACCAGGAAAAATCGAAATTGGCCATTTCTCCGGCATAGTTGGCCTTGGATGTCAAAAAGATCAGCTTTCCTGACCAACTTGCCAGAAAATCATTCAGTTCGAGAATGGCTGGAGGGTCACCCGGCTTTTGAATCAACACACGGGGTGCAGCGTCTGGCATTGTCTCAGAAGCCCCACTGATGCCCTGGTCATACTTGGCAAGGATGAAGAAACCACCATTGTTATCCAGTGCAATGGCCGGTAACGGGGCGCGATCCAGGCGCTCGGGCGGTTGTTTGACCAGTTTTGCCTTCATTCCCAAAACTTTTGCTGCCAGCAGGATTTTATCGGTAGAAAACGGTTCAGCGCCGAATTCATGTTTGAGCTTTGCTTCGTCCGCAGCAATTCCGTGAAACGCGGCAATCATCAGGAGTGAACTCAGACCGGAATCCATGAAGCCTCCTGATGAATGGCGGTGAAGTGGTAGTAGAGGTTATTTTTGGGAGGGTTCCGACGACTACTGAAAAACTGATGATGTCTATCTATCATGTGTTATCGCACTTTTCTGTTTGGATATAATAGGACCCGGCCGACAAAGCCGACCGGGTTCGATGTTTGTACAAACTATGATGTTATTTCATGAATACTAATGCCAGTTGGCTGCAATTAGCGGGGCAAGGGTAGTCTGGTAGTTCTCCGGCAATGTGGTCTGGCCTGCTGCGGGCGCCGTGAAGGCAGCCATGGCGCTTACCAGCGCATCCACCTGGGTGTCGAGAAGCACCTTGCCATCCGATGTTTTGAACTGCTCAACGTGATACTGAGAACCGGAATACCAATTCTGAATACTGAACTTGTCACTGGTTCCTATGATGCTGACTTCCAGGTTATTGCTCACATGCTGGAACCAGAGTTGATCAGTGGCAATACCGGAACTGAATTGGGCTATATCGGAGTTTCCGGAGGTAGTATCGTTTTCAACGATTGTATCGTTTCCATAACCACGGCCAAGTATGTAGGAGTCATTGCCGATACCACCGCTTAACGTGTCGTTGCCGGTGCCGCCGTCTAGTATGTCGTTTACGGTAGAGCCGGAAAGGTTGTCGTTGCTGGCGGTGCCATTGACTTTGTAGCCCAGGGAATTAATCTGGGCAGCAGTCAGGGTACTGCCGTCGCTGAATTTGAACTGATCCAGCTTGTAAGCGTCACCACTGAACCAGCTGCTGATTATCAGGGCGTCTGTGCTGTTCTTGATGCTGATGCGCAGGTTGCTGCCTTCTTTC
>WSSedB1CaDRAFT_10000458_pt1 | contig 17840 bp, 18 predicted proteins | sample WetSurSB1Cattail_FD_9460 | JGI IMG/M metagenome (IMG submission 9460)
CTTCCCGAACCGTTGCCGCGTTGCGGGCCAGGATCTGGCGAATGGGCAGATCGTAGGGACAGTGTGGTTCGCAGGCGCCGCACGAGCTGCAGGATTCGACCCTGGCCAAGGCATGAGCGCCCGCCTCTCGCCGGAAAAAGGCGCTTCCGGCGCGACGACGCAGCAGGGTATGCATGATCATTCCCAGCGGAATGCCAATATCCTGGGGACAGGAGGGGCCGCAGTAATTGCAGCGCCGGCAGAAATTCCGTCCCAGTTCCTGCTTGATACTGTCGATAGCCTCGAACTCGTCACTGTTCAGGGAAACCGGATCCGTGTCCAGCGCCACTATCTCCTCAAATCCCCCTATGGATTCAAAACCGGGGATCAGGATGGCGTCCGGCGTCTGCTGCAGGATATATCCCACCGCCAGGCGGGCCGATTGCAGCATGCCGCCCCCCATCGGTTTCATCACGATAAAGCCGGCGTCCACCTCCCGCGCCAGGGGAATCAGCTCCCGTTCGGCCTCGACTTCGATGAAATTTAGTTGACATTGTTGCCTCGCGGACCGTGTTGTATTAGCCGGAAAGAAACATTCAAATCCGGCGCTCGTTGGCCTCATCATGCTTATAATATCAAGGCGGCGAAGAAGGCGTACAAATAGTACGTTGAGGAGCCTTCGATAAAGCCAACGAAGATAGCGCTTTGATTTGGAATTGGAATTACGCCTGCTTATTCCTGAAACACAAAAACCGGAGGACTCATTGCTCATCCGCAATGGTGACCTCCGGTTTTCCGGTCAGCCGGTATCATATCTTTATTTATCCACAAAATCTATAGCGACAAAGGTTAAACCACATGTTTCGCCTGAGTCAAGAACATTTTGTTCAACGTATTTCAGCGGAGGTCTTACGTTTGAGCAGGTATGGAATCACAGCCGCCAGCGGCTGTTGGAACAATACATACATTGTGATCGGAATTGCAACCGGAGGAGGAAAATAGGTCAACGCCAGTACCAGTCCGACGCTGGTGTTTCGAAGACCTACGTTATACATCATGGTCAAGATCATCGGCACACTACGATCCTTGACCACAAAAGCGCCACAGTAGCCAACAAAATACCCGATTACGACCATGAACAGGGTCACCAGTGCTGTTTTTAAAACAGTCAAGGACCAGACAACGCCTGATAGAGCCAAAGCGGAGTTGATATAGATAACAGCCAATATAATCAGCCTGGAAGTCACGCCGCCCAGCCCTGAATAAAATGACATGACTTTGCTGCTGGCACGGTCGTTCCAGACCATACCGACAAGACTGGGGATGGTAACCATACCCAGCAACTGCAGAGCCATGCCCCAATAATCGATCTTAACCGATGCCCCCACCAGCAGCATAAAGATAACAGGCAACATGACAGGCACAATCGCCGTATCAATTGAAACCGCCACCAGAGAAATGGCAACATTACCCTTGGCAAGCGCAGTCCAGACAATGGAACTGACTCCTATGGGAACCGAAGTGGCGATAAGAAAACCAAGCCGGGCATGCGTGTCATCCGGATAGAACAGATAGCCGGCACCCCATGCGATCAGCGGCGTGACCAGATGCGTCAAAAGCAATATCCATAATGGTATTCGCGGTTTTTTCAGTACGCTCACAAAATGTCTGAAGCTCGTGCCCATCGATGTAACTAACGTTGCATACGCGAACAGGACAACGGTTATCATCCGCAGTGTCCATGTGCTGGAAATCGGAAACAGATACCCAGCAACCACCCCTCCGATTGTCAGCATAAACATGCGCCGCCCAATCCACATATTCCAACGCTGGAATGAGTTATTCATTTTCTGGGAACTCCGGAATGTTGCATATCAACTTGGTACGTCAGAGGTTGTCAGAGCTGCACATCTGACAAAATTGAGGTCATGATAGGTTTCATCATCACATGTTCAGCGTAGCCGGAATGAAAGAGATCGGGAACCAGCGCCACATCTTGATAGCCGAGCCGCTCATACAGCCGTTTCGCCCGTCTATTGAATTCCGCCACCGTCAGGAAAAGCTTGCCGGCCTGCCTTTGCCGGAGGAGATTTTCCACATACCCGAGCAGCAGCGAACCGACACCGTTGGAGCGGCGCACGGACTTCACGGCAAGCAGCCGGATGTAGGGAAAACGATAAAACATGCCGTTACCGGTGAACCAAATAAAACCGAGGCAGGGATCCTCGGCTATTGATGCAACCCGTATCTCTCCCTTAACAAGCCCCTCACGGATGATTCCGGCAAGCCGCGCCTCGTCCTGTTGATAATAGGTTCGTCCCAACTCCGAATCGCGCACAGCTGCGACACAGGCCTCCAGATGGGCCGGCACTCCCTCGTTTATCGAAACCGCCGTGTTCATGCTTTCCCTTTCGTGTCCAATAGGTTAACACGTCTTTTCCAGCACCGCTTCCCAGAGAATCTTTGGCGCCTCGTAACGATGAACCGTCATCTCCTCAAAGCCGTGAACCTTCCACCCGACGCCGATGAGGCGCTCCAGTGCTTCGCGGTCGAAAAAGCGCTTCAGCAAACCATCCACCAGGAAGAGGTTCGGTTCGATCTCCGGATGGCCGACAGACCCATGATGAATGTCGCGGGTGGAGTTGACCCTCAGGAGTAGAAAACCACCTTGTTCCAGACAACGCCGGATCTCTTCCATGATGTTCAGAGTGCGAGACCACCGGAAGTAATGCAAACACAGACTCGCCAGCACTACAGGGAAATCACAGTCATTGAAGGGAAGCGGCTCATTGAGATCAATCAGTCGCGCATCCGCCTGGGGCGCCGCCCTGCGGCATTGTTCCAGCGCCACCGGCGAGCAGTCTCCGGCGATAACGGTGAGGCCAAGGCCGGTCAGATAGCTGCTGTCACGACCGACGCCGCACCCCAGTTCCAGTAGCGCGCCACTGCGGGATTTTTCGAGGATGTGTTTCCAGCGCTCCAGCCACGGATCCCCGATTTTGGAAACAACCCTGCCGAGCCTGCTGGTATAACGCGAGTCCCACACAACCGACGGATTAGTCACGGATTTTCACCGACCTCCTTCTCAATCAATCATTCCAACCAAGAATCATCTTCAATGCATTGACCAGGATCATACACTCTTCATCCGTGCCCGCGGTAATGCGAAGGTACTGGTCGATGCGCGGTTGACGGAAGTAACGGACAATGATCGAAAGCTTCCGCAACCGCGACCGGTTGGAGCATTGGTCGTTGGTATTCAGTTTGATCAGGTTGGCGAGTTTTGGCTGTTCTCCCGGTAGATAGGGAGTGAGACCATGCACGACCGGACTCCAGAACGTGCTCATATCGCGTACCTATCCGTAATCGTTTGGAAATCGGGGAGTGTAATGGGCATTCTCCTTAATTTATCAGTGTTTTCCTGATTTTGGCCGGAATCTCCCGCGAGCAGGGGATGAAGGTCGAGCAGTGGCCGCAGGAACCGTAGCCCCAGGACTTGTAATGTTCGCTGTTGCCGTGTTTGCTGCACAGCTCGACAACCTTGCCCGCCTCGTTGACCGCGCCGGTCGGGCAGCGCTCGACGCAGGCCTTGCAGCTGCCGTCGAAGGCGTACAGGCAGTAGCCGTAGACTTCCGTGTAGGGACGTATGGTCGGCACCAGCTTGAGGGTAGTGATGACGCTGCAGACCCGGCCGAAGGCGCCCCGCTCGGTAATCAGCGCCTGCTGCAGGCCGAAGGTGCCCACCCCGGCTGCAAAAGCCACGTGGCGCTCGGACCAGAACGGCAGCCAGTGGTCCGAGTCATAGCGGGGATCAATGTTGGGGGCGTTGGCCTGTCCGCCCTGCTGTTCGAAAAAACGGGTCAGACCGCGACGGATCACGTTGAGAAATTTGGAGCCATTCCACTTGCCCGAGGAGAACTCGATGGCCGAATAGCGCGACTCTTTTTTGTAGCTGCGGAAGATATGCTCGGAAAAGGGAAGAAAGACGCTGATGATCGATTGGGCGCCCGGCAACCACTCCCGTGGCAGGCGATGCTGCGGGCCGACCACCTCGGGATCCTGGAAACGTTCGAAAAGCGGATCATCCGCCGAGGCAACACCCACCAGCGGCAGGTCCCAGATCGGTTGATTGTCCTCTTCAGGCAAGGCGTTGCGGAAATCGCTGGTCACCAGATGGTTGAGGTAACTCACAACATCGCTCAGGGGCAGGTCAGGCCGGAAGTCCGCAGCCACCTGATTGCGCGGCGTCGGATCGGGCAGAAAAAAACTGGGGTGAACACCCGGTGGCATATCCTTTCTCCGGGTGACCTGCTCCGGGTTGGGGCTGGCAGAGCCCTTCACGATCAGCTCCTGTTCGAAGGGTTTTCTGAAACCCGGGGGTGATCCCTTGGTAAAATCGTAGGCCGTCCAGAGCCAGAGCTTTTCGTAGTGCTGTTTCAGCAACTCCTCGGCCAATTCAACCGGCGTCTGCCCTTCCCTCAAACGGGTTGCCCCCTCTTCCGGGAAGATCTCTCCCTCGATGACGTAATACACCTCCTGACGGAGGGGAGCAGCCGTGTTGCGCAGAGTGGCGGTCCGATCCGAGGTGCGTACCGCCAGCACCTTGCGGGGATCCGGTTTATAGCCGTTGTAATTCACCTGCAGGATATAGTCGGTCAGCGCTTCCAGCACCGACTGGCGGTTGAGGATACGCGGATAGGGTTCGCCCCATTTGGGGATTTCGTTGACATAGGTTGAAGAAGCCGGTTTTTCAGATATCTGACTCATTATTTCTCCCTTACAACCCCTTAAGTACCTGCTTAAGTATTTTCAGCATGGCATCCACCTCTTTTTTGCCGATGGTGAGCGCCGGCATGAAACGGATCGTTCGAGGGTTGGCGGCATTGACGATCAGCCGCCGTTCCAGACAACGGCCGACAATATCGTTGGCAATCTCCTGCTCCAGACCGATGGCATACAGCAGCCCCTTTCCGCGCACCTCGCCTATGACCTGAAACTCTTCCTTCAAGTGCAGCAACCGGTGCTCAAGATAGGCTCCGGTCTGGACCACATTATCAAGGATCCGCTCATCTCGTATTGTCTTCAGAACCGCCAGGCCGACCGCCGTTGCCAGAGGCGTGCCACAGTAGGTGCCCCCCTGGTCGCCGGCCTCGAATACGGCGAACCGGTCTTTGGTCAACAGGGCAGCCAGGGGGAAGCCGCCACCGATCCCCTTGGCCAGTGTCATAATATCCGGTTCAACACCGGTCTGCTCATAGGCAAACAGAGTGCCGGTACGGCCGAAACCGGTCTGTACTTCGTCGAAGATCAGGGGTATGTCGCGCGCCGTGCAGAGCTCGCGTACCTCTCGCAGATACTCAGGCGACTGCGAATGTACGCCCCCCTCTCCCAGGACCGGTTCAAGCATGATCGCGCAAGTTTTAGCGGATAACGTTGCCTTCAAAGCCTTGATGTCGTTGAAAGGCACACGGATGAACCCTTCCGGTTTGGGCAGAAAGAGCTGTTCGAAATTTTGTTTGCCCGAAGCAGCCATCATGGCCAGGGTACGGCCATGGAAACTGTTCCAGATCGTGATGATCTCGTGCGCTCCGTTCAGGTGTTTCTGTCCATACTTGCGGGCCAGCTTGACCGCCCCCTCGTTGGCCTCAGAGCCGGTGCTGACGAAGAAAACCTTGTCCAGACAGGAGACCTCTGTCAACTGGCGGGCTAACTCAATCATCGGCTCATTATAAAAGGCGGGGCTCGGGTTGATTAAGCTCTTGGACTGTTTTTTCAGCGCCGAGGAAATGGCGGGATGTGAATGTCCCAGACTGCAAACCGCCCAACCGGCGATAAAATCGAGATATTTTTTCCCAGTCACATCCCAGAGATACGCCCCCTTCCCCTTGGTAAACACAAGATCGGGGCGGTTGGTTGTGAACAGGACCGATTGCCGGGCCAGCTTCAACAGTGACGCTTGATGTTTTTCAGGGTCGTGTTTCATCTGTGGGGATGCTCCTTTATTGGGTATGGTACAACTCGATCAGCTCTCCGGCCGCCCCCTTGAAGAAGGCAATTGTTGTCGCTGACTTCCCCAACTGCGCCACCCGGGGTTCAACCGTGATCTCGTAACCGGCGCTACGGACTCGTTCGATGACGCCGGGGACATCGGTTGTGGTCAGGGCGATGTGCTGCAGGGGATGATTCACTTCCTGCGTGTTGGCCGGAGCGGCGCTGTCGAGCGGCGCAGCCAGTTCGATGTGGCTGCCGTCGCCGGTATCCAGCAGCACCAGGCGCTTGCCGGGTACTTCTTTTTCCTTGACGATGGCCATGCCCAAAACGTCCCGGTACAGCCTAAGCGATGCCGTCAGATCGGTGGTGCGCACCGCGATATGATGGATGCCGCCTCCGGGCAGCAGCGGATTGTTGATGTGTTCTGTCATGGTGTCTCCTTGTTCTTTACTCAATCAGACCGGGTTCATACTACCGGTGCGATAGCCGGCCAGATCCAGGGAAACATAGCGAAATCCGGCCTTCCGAAAGGCCGTATGGATCTTGTCCCGATAACCTTCGTCCAGAATGCGCTCAATCTCATCCCGGCCAACCTCGATGCGCGCCAGGTCGCCGTGCGCACGCACCCGGAAGGTTTTGAAACCGTCGTCGTGCAGCAAATTCTCGCACGCCTCCACGACCGCCAGCTTTTCGGTTGTTATCTCGACCCCATGGGGAAAACGGCTGGAGAGACAGGCAAAGGCCTGTTTCTGCCAGGTGGGCAGTTTCAGCAGCCGAGAAACCTGACGAATATCATCTTTCCTGAATCCGGCTTCCTCCAAGGGGCTGCGCACCCCCAGCTCAGTGGCGGCTATTCTGCCGGGACGATGATCATTCTGGTCGTCCACATTGTTGCCATCCACCACATAGGGAAGCCCTTCCTCACGGGCAATGACCCGCATTTTGCCGAAGAGCTCCTTTTTGCAGTAGTAACAGCGGTTCGGCGGATTGTTCCGGAATTCCGGAATATCAAGCTCCTCCGATACGATCTCCCGGTGCCTTCCGCCGATCAGCGCGGCCAGATCGCGGGCTTCCTGCAGTTCACGTTCCGGATAGGTGTGGGATGTGGCGGTTACCGCCAGGGCGCGTTCACCCAGCATCTGGGCGGCCACGCTAAAAAGGAAGGTGGAATCCACACCGCCGGAAAAGGCCACGACACATCCACCGAGCTCGCCCAGGATCGAGCGCAAACGGTCGTACTTCTCCTGAACCTGCGGCTCAAGGCTCTCTACGGTTGTTTTGTCAGTCACGTTTTGCTCCATCGTTCAAAAACGTATGTATTATGAGTACGTTTGCTGCCCAAACCGCTTCATGATCCAGCGCGAAATACTGCGTATACCTCCTGAGGCGTTGGGCAGCGTCTCGGCGGTAAACCAGGCTGTTTCAGCCACCTCGATGCCGTCGGCCCGAGGTTCTCCGCTGGCATGATCAGCAATGAAACCGATCATCAACTGGCTGGGAAAGGGCCAGGCCTGGCTGCCGACATAGCGGATGTTTGTGACCTCCACCCCGGCCTCTTCCCGCACTTCGCGGCGAACGCACTCTTCCAGCGACTCTCCAAAATCGAGGAAACCAGCCACCAGGCTGAAGCGCCCGGCGGGCCAGGAAGCATTGCGAACCAACAGGAAGCGGTTGCCCTTCCTGATCAAAACGATCACGCAGGGATGGATATGAGGAAAATGCTCGGTTCGGCAGGCCGGGCAGCGCTTGCCCCAGGTTCCTGATATCCTCTCCAGTTCCGCGGCGCATGACGAACAAAAGCGGCTGCGACGCTCCCAGTGCAGTATCTGTCCCCCCAGGCCAGCCAGGGTTGACAGTTGCAGATCAAGCGTGGCATCGACACCCTGAAACGGAATCAAACGGTGTCCGGCCGGCAGCTCTATCGAGGGATCCAACTCCTGGACCCGCAACGGTCGCCCTTGCCAAAGTCCTAAAACCTGCGCATCGCCCGCTACAACAGCCCAAGGGGGAAGCACTCCCTCCGGCAGCACGTACTGTTGCCCCTCTTCCCGGACCAGCAGCGAACTCTTGCTCAGCAGCAGCCATGCACCAGGGATTTGCGGGTAGATATCACCCGGCTTGAGCGGCGTGAATCCTTCGGCAACCAAGGTGGTATTGAAGGGCAGACAAGATGTATCCATTTCAGTATTCATGTTCATACTCGCACGCGGTCACATCTCATAAAAAACGCCAGCCCGCACCAAATCAGGACGAAACTGGCCATTTGCGCGCTTCCAAACGGTTCGTGAAAAACGAAAATCGCCAGAAGAAACCATACCGTCTATGGGCGGGCCACCGGGAATCCGGCCTTGTCCAGAAGATCCTTCAACTGCGCTTCACTGGCCAGGGTGGCGTCAAAGCTCAGCGCCACCTTTTTTTCATCCGTTTTCACCGAAACACAGGCGATCCCGGCAAAGCCTTTCAAAATCTTCTCCAGTGTACCGGCGCACCCTTCGCATTTGATGTTTGGCACCGACCAGATCACTTCAGTCAAGTTTTTCTTTCCGCTGGTGCAGCCACATCCGCATCCCGTGTCGCTTCCCATGTTCTTCGCTCCTTTTCTATGGTTTGGTTCCCCCTCTTACGTTAAGAGGGGGTTAGGGGGCGTTATGATCCTTATGCCAGAGCAGTTGCCTCAATTGAACTGCTTCAGCACATAGGTATAGATATCTTCCAGCAGCTCCAGCCCGCCATGATAGCCGACATAGGAACTGCTCAGGATCAGGCGTTCCTTGACCGGCGCGGAAACCGCCAGAAAATTGCCGTTCAACTCTTCAGCCAGTTTTTTCTCAAAGATGCTGCCGATGATCAGCGGCGGACCGAAATAGTCGTTTGTTCTGATGTCGTTGTGTATTTCATAGCCATCGGTGGAAAACATCACCTCGGCTTCGATGCCGTACTGGTACTGCTTGAACAGGTTGGCCACCCGTTCCCGGTGCTCCTCGGGGGTTGCGTCGGTGATGTACTGCCTGTCCGGCACCAGCCCGAAGTCGTTGACAAGAAAGCTGGTGATGGCCAGGGCATCGGCGGCATTGGTGACGGTGGAGAAACGCCGCGACATGGTGCGGTTTTCCAGAAAAACATCGGAGGTGCGCTCGATGTGATAATAGTACTCCTTTTCGTGCCGCTCCACGACGCTATTGATCCGGGCGGAATCAACGCCAGCGAATTCGCCAACCGCGCGCAGGAATCTGCCGGTTTCAACGGCCCCGATGGGGAGCGTCGGATAATGCAGATAGGGGGTGGCAAACTGCTCCTCCAGGAGCCGCACGTTTTTCAGTCCCACCCAGGGAGAAACCAGCAGGTTGAATTCCGCGGCTGGAACCATGTCGATGTTCTCCATGCCGCGATATTCGCCGAAGATGGTGTTCGGCGTCAGACCCAACTCCGCAACCAGCGCCTCCAGCTCGCGGATATTTCCGACCCAGAACGGATCGTAGGAGGGAACCGGACCCCAGATATTCACCAAACCCTTCACCTTTTGCTTTTGGCCTTTTTTCACCAGATACTGTTCGATGATGGCGTCGATGACCCATTCATGCCCTTCCAGATTGGTCCCCTTGAAACCGGCGGTTTCCACGAAGATGACCGGTTTCTCACTGCCGGCAAACTCGCTGCTGACCTTGGCGATATCATCTCCGACTATTTCCGTGGTGCAGCCCGACAGGACCACGAACAGATCGCCGTCAATCACCTTGAGGGCATTTTCGATGGTTTGCCGGAGATTGTCCTCACCGCCGAAGACAATCTCGGTTTCACTGACATTGGAGCAAGGATAAATCTGGGGCGAGATATAACCTGAGTCGCCATTACTGCCGGCAATTCCTCCCGCCAGTTTGGCGGCGCAGCCGGGACCGGCGTGCAAAACCGGCACACCCCGGTGGATGCCCTGTACGGTTTGCATGGCCCCAAGGGCGCAGACATACCGGGGTTGATCGATAATCCTGGTCATTCCGCACGTTCTCCTTCGTAAAAATGATTATGCCCTTGTTTGAACCACCAGTCGGTGTAGGGGAGCTTGACCCGTTTGGAGAGATTTTCCATATAACTCCGGTTGGTAACCACATCATGAATCCAGGCGCCGAAATTGAGCAGTCCGCGATAACCGAAAATCGCATATTCGTCAAACACGCAGATGGCCGGAATGCCGAGCTTCATGGCCCAGACCGTTGAACCGGTGTGGCGTGAAAAGAAGATATCCGGCTTGACCCTGTGCAGGATATTGATCAGCTCATGGTTCTGCAGGTCGTTGACCGACAGGTTGTAGTTTGTGGGTGAATGCTCCACCTGATAGGCGAAGGCGTCTGGAGTTTTGCCGTCATCATACTGTTTGTCAAAGTGCCAGGCCGCGGAATGGACGATTTCGATCCCCAACTCCTGGATGGCCCGCGAGGTATTGAAGTTGAAACCGGGACCCATGCCGATCACCGCTCGCAGTCCGGTCAATTTCTTTTTCAGCGCTTCGATTTTCGGCAGATGGACCGCCCGCTCCCGCTCCAGGAAGGAGTCCACATCGGCCTCCTTCCCAAGCGCCTGGCCCAGACCACGCAACCAGCTTTCAAAACCGGCTATACCGTGGGGTTGCAGCGATTTGACATAGGGCACGCCGTACTGCTCCTGTAGCCCGTTACCCAGGTAGGTCCCCAGGGTGCCGCAGGTGCTGACGGTGGCCAGCGACTCCGACAGCCGGGAGAGCTGTTCGATGGAGGTGTTGGAGATCAGGAATAGCGGAACCACGCCAAATTCGGCGAAGATAGCGGTGATCTGTTTTCTGGCGCTGCCAAAGAAATTGATCACATTGACCGTATTGCTCTTCTTCTCCGGCGGCTTGACGATCCGGGTCAGGATGGCGTGATAGGCAGCATCGAAGCCCGAGGCCCATATTTTGGTCTTGAATCCTTCACAGTAGACCGGGGCCACCGGTATGGGAATCTCGTCCTCCAGCTCTCGAGCGGTGCTCTCCAGATCCTCGCCGATAATGCCACTGACACAGGACGCGCCGATAAAGATGGCACTCGGTTTATACCTGCGGTAGGTTTCCCGGACGACCTCCTTCAGGTTGTCGGTAGCGCCGAAGACGATGTCGGAATCGTTCATGTCCGTGCAGACGTAGGCGGAGCGGGAGTTGTCGAGACCGAGCTTGCTGGCCAGCTGATCCTTGTTGTTGCTGACCTGCATGGCAGTCACGGCGCATCCGGACGGGGCATGGTGAACGATTGCCGCGTCAGTGATATAGCTGAGCTGGCTCAGGGCGCAGGCGGCGTTGCAGAGACTGGCCTGGCTGAAACAACGCCCCTTGTCAGCCAGGGAACCGCAGCCCGCCTTTGCATGCAGTTCTTTCAGCGTACCGTTATAGCCGGTAATGGAACCGAGCCGGGTTTCCCTGGTTCCGCTTTCCGCATTTTTCCGGGTATTTGCCATTGTCAGGCCACCTCGCTCAGGGATGCAGCGAAGGCCTGCTCCAGATCGGCAATCAGGTCGTCGGCATCCTCCAGCCCCAGGGAGAGGCGGATGGTTTCCGGTGGAATCCCCGCAAACTCCAGTTCCTGCGGGGTCAGCTCACCATGGGTCGTCTTGGGCGAATTGATGATCAGCGAACGGCTGTCGCCCACATTGGCCTGGTAGCTGAACAGCTTGACAGAGTTGATAAACCTGTCTATCTGCTGTTCCGTGCCCTTGAAGCCGAAGGTAAAGGTCGAACCGGCCCCCTTGGGGAGATATTTTTCGGCCAGCGCTTTGTAGGGGCTCCCCTGGGCCGCCGGATGCCTGATCCAGGCCACGGCGTCCTTTGTCTCCAGGTAGCGGATGATCTTTTCCGTGTTGGCCACCTGTTTGCTGACCCGCTCGGAAAGCGTCTCGATCCCCTGCAGGATCAGATAGGCGTCAAAGGGACTCAGAACCGCGCCGAAATAGACCAGATAGGTCAGTCGCACCCTGAGGATAAAGGGAAATTGGGGTGCGATGTCCAGGAAGCTCCGCTCCGTGTCCGCGTCGTCCCGCAACAGGTAATGGGGTTCGGTGAACTGGGGAAACGTGCCGTTGGCCCAATTGAACCGGCCGCTTTCCACGATCAGGCCGGCGATCGCATTGCCATGGCCACCCAGGGCCTTGGTGGCCGAATAGACCACTATATCCGCGCCGTGCTTGATCGGATTCAACAGATAGGGTGTGGCAAAGGTATTATCGACGATCAGCGGTATGCCGTTTTCATGGGCCACGTCGGCGATTCTCGCCAAATCCAGCAGTGTGGCGTTGGGGTTACTGATGCTTTCGACGAAAATGGCTTTTGTCTCCGGGGTAATCGCCTTTCGGAATTCCTCGACATCATTGGGGTCTTTCACCTGATCGATCTCAACGCCGAATTTGGGATAGATCCTCTTGAAGCTGTCCACCGTGCCGCCGTAGAGATGCGGGGTGGTCAGGATTCTGCCGCCCCCCTCGGCCACACTGAACAGGGCATAGGTCACCGCCGCCATCCCCGATGCCAGGGCAATGGCTGCGGTCCCGCCATCCAGCGCGGCGACCCGCTCTTCCAGCACGGTAACCGTCGGATTCCCCAGCCTGGTATAAAGGTAGCCATGTTCGTTAAAGCGCAACAACCGATCGACCCGCGCGGTATCGCCCAATTCGAACGCCGCCGTCTGATAGATCGGGACGGAAACCGCCAGATTATGGTCCCGTGGGTCATACCCTCCCTGTACCTTCAACGTGTCAAAGGCATACTCCGTCTCAGTCATACATCCTCCACTTCATTGAACGAAAAAAGGCCAAGGAAAAAATCCTTGGCCTCCTGTTTTTCAGGTCAGTCAAATTTTGACGGCGAATCGCACGATCACCGTTCGCACACCATACCTAATGAACATGCGTATTTCAAGCCCAAATTCCTGAATGCATCAGTTCCAATGGTGCGACCTCCCCCTTGGCAGAGGTTAAGCTAATATTTAGAGCCCGCTTGATGGTAATCACTCATTTTCCCTATCTCCGCCGCCTGCAGGGTCTTTTGGTCAGACAAAAAAAGCCAAGGAAACATATAGTCCCTTGGCCTCCATTTTATGAAATTATATTCCGTATCTGTACCCTGTCCCCGGAATACCTGTAGACTGGTTCACGTGTGCGCGTGAACCAGTGATTTACTCAAACGGAATTATTTACCGGAATATTTGTTCAAATTTTCAACCTTCAATAATAACTGCCTGTTATCTTGGTACGACCCCAGGAAATCAATCGATGACTCCAGTGCACGCGGTTAGCCTGGCCCCTGCGACGACGCACGGGGCAAAATTTCAAGCTTGACTTGCTGGTCTTGCTGTAGCTTGAATGTTGGCGTGACACGCGAAAGTTCATCTCTTGCAGAGAAGCCTAACAGCGGTCGCAGTATCAAGCGAATGACCTTGTGCTCATTTGTGCCGTCCTTGATGCCACCATGAAATGCCATGACCAGGGAACCCCTGAGAAGTGGGCCGTATTGATCTAGGACCTTCTTGTTGATTCGCCACTCTACGGCGCACGCCTGGGTTTTGCTGTCGAGGAACTGGTATATGAACCAGTTGGGCTTTCGCCATTTACCCCGCGATTCTAGCGAATTCGATAATGCAGCAAACGTTTTGGTTATCATGCCTGGATAAATTTCCTCCGCTGTTTTAGCCCCCGCTTTCACGATATCAAGCACCCCTCGTTTGTTCCTTTGCCACCACGTCGCCGTGTCGCGTGAGGGTGGTAAGACATTAAGGCTTGTGGCGACGCATGTGTGACCGATTCCCGACTCTCCGGGCTGAATGATCAGTTGAACAGCCACAGGAGTGGCTTTTGCAAGGGCTTTCTGCCAGTTCCACCATAGCTCGCCGGGATCCGGTCCACAGACGTCCGGGAGAGAAACGCCGAATACCCAATCGTAACGATAAACGTGATATTCCTTATCGCCAGCAACATCTACGGACAAAGGAGACATTACGGGGGACGTCTCGCCCATCAGCCCCAGATACCATCTCAGAACATTGCCCCCGTCTTTGTAAGCCTTGTGTCGGGCGGAACCGGCTACGATCTCGAATTCCTTATTGGGAGGCCCGTAATGCAAGACACTGCAGTCTGCTGTCTGAAAGCTTTTCACCGCGACATCCAGAAGCCGCTCGACCGACGAGATTGACATGTGGCCCTCCCTATTTGGAATGTGGCTGCAACCAATGTAGCTACGAACAGTGAAGCCTCACGATGGCAAGCTAACGAGCATGGGTTTGATCCACAGTTTTTGGGGTGGGTCGTAACCCTGGTTATGCACACGCTTTAGATTTTGCCCACCCACTCGATGTTCGATATCAGTGTCAGGGAAGCCCTGTCTCAGCCGCTAACTGGTAAAAGATCTAATACCGGCATGGATGAGCCGTCATACTGTTTCATGGCGAACAACGGTTTTTGGGTGTTGTTCCTGATTTCCTCGGCAACAGCCAGATCATACCCCCAGATGCTCCCGATCAGACCGTTGAAAGAAGAGGCGGTAATCATGTTTATCTGCCCGATATAGGCATCGGCGGCTTCAGCCCTGTCATAGGTGACGATGCCGTCAAGGAGCATGTCATCGGACTTATCCGCAACGCCGGTGGAAACCTTGAGCACCGAGACATAGCCCTGTCCCTTTGCTCCAGGCATGCCATACCCGTCACAATAGTCGTCAAACGGGCTTATGGCGGTTTTATCGAGTTTCGGCGTTTCAGCAAAGACGGATGAAAACGTTCCCGCACAGCCAAGAACGAACACCAATGTTATTGCGATAATCCGTTTCATAAAATCTCCCGTGAGTAGATTCCCTAATTAACTGTCGGCTTGGCAGTTTTTTTAACAAACGGAATTTTCGAAATTTTCGGCGCAACCGCCTTCAGACTGAGCGCTGGTCCAATGTCCCTTGACAGGGTTGATGTTACCTCACGCGAAGGGTTCTTTGAAGAAAGGCCGAAGAAGAAGGTCATGCCCCCTTTTCCAGGTTGTCCACCGTTACATAATAGTGGCTTGAATGTGAAGTCGATCTGGTTGCCGGTTTGCACTGCAGTGACGGGTGCTATGGATCCCACTCCTCCCGTGGTGATCACGAACACCTGGCTGGCGGTCCCGGCGCCGCTGTAATCGACCGCTTGTACCGGACCGAAGGGAATGCTGAATGATTTGACACATGTATAACCGGTAGCTGCCATTGCTTTGCTGAGGTCTATGCGGTAGAGATACGCGTACAGCCCCGCGGCAGCTGTGCCGGGTTTGCCTTGCGGCCATGTGCGTGACTGTAGAAACGAGTCATTCGAAGCTGAAGACCAGGCGAAATCGGTGACAAAGTCATTAACAACAACCTTACATGAGGGGTCGAATTTGCAATTGACTGCCGGTGCGTTCACGTGGACGATTTTGAGCGGCGCAGCATAAACAGAGTTCTGTACAACCCCGAGCATTGCCAATAGCGTCAATACGGCAGTAAGAAATCTTCTTTTCATTTTTCATCCTCCTTTTTCTGGAATTCTTCTCTCAATGGAGCGGAAAAGTTGCAAGAATCATTTTTATAAAAACTTACCAATCTTTTTAAACTATATGGCGGTTACCTGTTCCTGTCAAAGGAGAAAAACAAGCTCTAATCCAGCAAGCCGCCTGTCATGATCCGGAAAATTTTATGGCGGAGAATGGAGACAAAAAAGGAGGCGGAACCACTTTCGTAGTTCCGCCTCCTTTTGGATTACCGTACAACCAGGTATGTTACAGGATGGTGTTCTCCATGGCCCAGATACCGCAGTGTTTTAACAAGGGGGCGCTTAATATTTGTCATGCGTTGAGACCCCTCACACTCTTAGATGGGTCATTTAAGACTCCTCAAGAGTAACAGTGAGTCAAAGGGGGTAGAGCAACAAATTTGATAAACTGAATTCTATTGATCAACTTCTCCAATTTTCTTTGTTTGTCATTCACCAACGTGGTCGAGGCGCAGCGGCGAGCGAAGCGAAGACCGACTGCCGCCGAGTGGTTGGCTTCCTACTCTCCCGCTTCAAGTCCTAGGCAGCGCCTTATTCTCTCCTCGGTTTTATGGATGGCATCAAAGTCATCAGTGTAAATGACATTAGACATCCCAATGAACCTAGTCTTGGCTTCAAGAAGTTGTTCTTTGTCTGGGACCTGATTTAGCCAACGGTACAGCCAGTACAAGGACATGTGAGGTACAGAAGCAAGCCTTCCTGAGAACTCTCGGTACTTCTCACTCGCTTTTTCTGTTTTATCTTTTTTTGCAAGTCCGCCATAACAATTCGCGTACTCAATTAAAGCGCGCCTGATTTCCTTTATTAATTCAAAGTATTCCTGCAATGGTTTTGATGCAATACCAAAAGAAAAACCGACTACAACAGACACACAGCTATATAATAACTTCTCCATTCCATCGCTCATGCACTGCCTCGTTTTTACTACACTCTGGCTATTTTCTACCACATAAGTCTTTGAATTCAGTCCTGACATCTTCGAACGTAGAGCCGCCAATTTGCTTTATCTTTGTATAGCTATCTATTCCTCTTTCAGAAGCCATTGCACTCCAGAAGAACGCTTCGACTTTTTCGGCAGATTGCAGGTTGTTGAGGCGCATTCGTGTGCCACGAATCTTTTTCCGAATGATATCGGTTGCTTCATGATGGTTCTCAACGGGCATCAAAACTGTTCTTTCCAGAAAGCCTATCAACTGCTCTTTTGTCACATTCATAGCACCTCCTGTTTTCTGCCTGCCAACGCCATAAGCCTGATCGGCTGTGTTTGGCCGGTCTTGGCGCTAGTTGGACATTGTCCTTATTCCTCAACAAGTTACATAACTTACCAGAGCCACGATCAGTAACTTTATTTACAATATTTTCTTTCAAAGTCTTTGTCTGACATGAACAGATAATTCAAACCTTCAAAAAAACCCAATATTGCCGGGATAAAAGTCCAACAAAATAGCAAATACAAAACACCAGCCCCTGGTTTATTCAAGTAAAACTTATGCAGCCCAAGCCCGCCGAGAAGCATTGCCAGAAGAACTGCCATTGAACGGCTTTTGGGATTCCTTACTATGATAGTAGTAGGCTGTGAATATTCTTCTTTAGCTTCATTAGGCTGAATCAATTTGTATTTTTGGGAATTGAAAAGTCCGCAATGCGGGCAAACTTCATCAATAAAAGAGTAGCTTCTCTTGCACTCAAGACATTCAACAGTATTGGGCAAGGAAGAAACAGCATCTTTCGAGATGGGGAATCCGCATCGTGGGCATGAAACAGCCTTCTCAGAAATTTCTTGCGAGCATTCTGGGCATTTTATAAGGGCCATCCATTTCTCCTTTTTCTTCTGTTCAACTTGTTATTGAGCTGTCAGCATTTGGTTTATATATGTAGAAACAAGTTTATATTTATAGAAGCAAGCTTATACATCTATAAACTCAAAAGATTTCTAATTCTATAAACATCTGTGTTTTTGCTGATCCTCTTGGTTTCTACAACTATAAACTATCCTTTTTTTTAACATCCACTGTGGCTTCTATTGCTATAAACTTTTCCAGCCTCGTCCCGGCAAGGTATGAAGTCATGGGATCAAGATGGCCAGCTTGCAAGATGAATTGAAGAAGTTGGGGACAGAAATTCCGGGGACACCATACTTATCTCGCACAAATTAAATATGGTGTCCCCGGAATTCATTTCTTCCATAAGCCTACTTGTGTTGGATGCACACCAAATTCCTGAGCAATTTCATTCACCGTCTTAATGCCTCGGATCGCTTCAAGCGCAACTTTTGCCTTGAGTTGACTGCTGAAACTTTTACGACTCTTTTCACTCATTGCCTGCTCC
>WSSedB1CaDRAFT_10000459_pt1 | contig 17744 bp, 16 predicted proteins | sample WetSurSB1Cattail_FD_9460 | JGI IMG/M metagenome (IMG submission 9460)
TGGCAACTGTCACTGTTGGCGCCTTTCCTGATTTGAAACTGAAAGGACGGATAACGTATATAGCCGATCTGGTCAACGAGGCAAGCCGCACGGTCAAGGCACGGGTCGAGGTGGCTAATCCTGGGCGGAAGTTGAAGCCGGAGATGTTCGCAACAGTTGAACTGGCGCTGCCTTCCGGTGTACCGCCGGTTCTGGCCGTTCCCGAAGAGGCCTTGCAGGACTTTGATGGGAAAAAGGTGGTCTTCGTTGCCGAAACTGAAACCGAGTTCACAGTGCGTCCGGTTCAGGCAGGCCGGACTGCGAACGGCATGGTTGAGATTGTATCCGGACTGAAGGAGGGGGAGCGCTATGCCGTCAAGGGAGCATTCATTCTCAAGTCGGAAGTGAAGAAGGGCGAACTCGAAGGCGATTAACATGGCCACTGATGAAACAGTTAGAAGGCTGAAGACTGAAGACTGAAGTTTTACCCTCAGCCTTCAGACTTACCGGAGGATGTATGCTGGAAAAATTGATTGCGTATATGTTGCGGCAGAAAGGGATGGTCATATTCCTTTCGCTGATGATCATTGCATTTGGATTGTACTCATATCTGAAACTGCCGATTGATGCTTTTCCGGATGTAACGAATATTCAGGTTGAAGTCGTCAGCCATGCGGATGGTCTCTCCGCCATAGAGATCGAGCGGAACGTAACCTATCCGATTGAAATGGCCATGCGTGGCTTGCCCGGCATCGAACAGATGCGGTCGGTCACCAAGTTTGGTCTTTCAATCGTAACAATCATCTTCAAGGACAATGTCGATATCTTTTTTGTCCGGCAACTGGTGTTTGAGAGACTGGCGGAAGCAAGGGAGAAGGTCCCCAAAGGAGTCGAGGTTGCCATGGGGCCCATCGGCACGGCTATGGGAGAGATCTACCAGTACACGCTCGAAGGGAAGATGCCGAATGATCCCCAGCAAAAGATTGCCTGGCTGACCAACCTGAGAACCATTCAGGAGTGGATTGTCACGCCGCAATTGAAAAGTGTCGCCGGAGTAAACGAGATCAACTCATTCGGCGGGTATTTCAAGCAGTACCAGGTGATAGTGTCGCCGGAAAAACTGCTCAAATACGCCGTCACCGTGGACGACGTCTACACCGCCATAGGCAGTAACAACGAAAATGTCGGCGGCAACCTCCTCGAACGGGGAACGGACCAGTATATCGTCCGTGGTGTCGGCCTGATCAAGGATGTAGGCGATATAGAAAACATCGTCCTGAAATCGGCGGGAGGCACGCCGGTCTCTATCCGCGATGTGGCACTGGTAAAGATCGGCGAGGCCGTCCGGATGGGCGCTGCCATGAAGAACGGCAAGGAGGAATGTGTCGGCGGTATTGTCATGATGCTGCGCGGTGAAAACAGTCGCGACGTCGTGCGCCGGGTCGAGGAAAAAGTCAGGGAGATGAATGAAAACAATGTGCTCCCCGAAGGGATCAGGATTGTTCCCTATTACGACCGCAGTGACATTGTCAAGGCGAGCGTGGGTACGGTCAACAAGGCGCTGATCGAGGGTTCCCTGCTGGTCCTGGTTGTGCTGTACCTGCTTCTGAACAGTATCCGGGGCAGTATCGTGGTCCTTATTGCGTTGCCGCTGTCGCTTTTTGTCACGTTCATTGTGATGAAGTTAACCGGCATCAGCGCCAACCTGATGTCCCTCGGCGGCCTGGCCATTTCCATCGGCATGATCATCGACACTACCATCATCCAGGTGGAAAACGTCCAGCGGCGCCTGAGCGAAGAGGGGGGCAACCATCCCAAATTACTGACGGTACTCAAGGCGGTTATGGAGGTCAGAAGGCCGAGCATATTCGGCGAACTGATCATCGCGCTCACCTTCATCCCGATACTTTCACTGGAAGGGATCGAGGGGAAGATGTTCGGACCGCTGGCCATTACCGTGGCCATTGCACTCCTGTCCTCCCTTTTTCTCTCAGTGTTTGTCATCCCGGTTCTTTGCATCCTCTTTCTGAAGCCGCGGCCGGAAAAGGAAAGCTTTATCATGAAGCATGCAAACCGGCTGTATCTGCCGCTTCTTGACTATGCCATGAACAAGAAGCGCGTGGTGTTGAGTGTTGCCGGTGTTTTCCTGGTTGCGTCTCTTTTGCTTGTAACGCGACTCGGTACGGAATTCATCCCAACCATGGATGAAGGTTCGTTTGACATGGATGTATCCATGCTTCCCGGCGTTTCCTTGGCCAAGGCGATGGAAGTTAACCAACGGGCCGCGCAAAAGCTGAAACAGTTTCCAGAGCTGGATACCGTCGTGTCACGGACCGGACAGACCGGCGTAGCGCTGGATACCAGGGGCTCGGACAAGACCGGCTATGTGGGGATATTCAAGCCGAAGAGTGAATGGAAACGGGATATTTCCAAGGAAGAGCTGACCAATGAGATGCGTAAATCTCTTGAGTCGATTGCAGGGATCACGTTCGGTTTCAGCCAACCGATCCAGTGCCGGATTGATGAACTGGTCGCCGGAACCCGGGCGCAACTGATTCTCAAGCTCTTTGGCGATGATATCAACGTACTCAGTGAGAAATCGGCTGAAATAGCCAAGGTGCTCTCCTCTGTCCGTGGCGGGACCGACCTGAGCGCGGAAAAGGTTTCGGGCCAGCCGTACCTGACCGTCAACATCGACCGGGCGAAAATCGCAAGGTACGGCCTGAACATCAGTGACGTGCAAAAGGTGATTGAAATTGCGGTGGCCGGCAAAGCGGCATCGCAGCTCTACGAAGAGAACCGCAGCTTTGACATTTCGGTTCGCGTGCCGGAAGAGAACAGGAATTCGCAGGAAGCGATCAGGAATCTGATGATCACCACGAAAACCGGCATCAATATTCCGCTCGAACAACTGGCTGAGGTGAAGATGATCGAAGGACCGGTCCAGATCAGCCGTCAGGACGGAGTGAGGAGGATCGGAATCGAGATGAACATCACCGGCAGGGATATCGGCGGTTTTGTCGCCGAGGCAAAGCAGAAGATCAAAAAAAATGTAAAGCTGCCACCTGGTTATTATCTGACCTGGGGTGGACAGTTCGAGAACCAGCAACGGGCCATGAAAAAACTGATGATCATCGGACCGGTGGCCATCGGTCTGATCCTGCTCCTGTTGTACGTCACCTTCAGGTCGATCCGGCTGGCGCTGCTGGTCATCTCCAATCTGCCGTTCGCCTTGATCGGTGGTGTCTTCTCGCTCTTCATCTCCGGGCAATATCTTTCTGTTCCGGCATCGGTCGGGTTTGTGGTCCTGTTCGGCGTTGCCGTGCTGAACGGACTCGTGCTGGTATCGCGAATCTCCCAGTTACGTGACGATGGTCTTGAGTTGCAGGAGGCAATCAAGAGAGGAAGCCTTGACCGATTGCGTCCGGTATTGATGACCGCATCCATCGCCATTTTCAGCTTGATCCCGATGCTCTTGGCCAGTGGTACCGGCTCGGAAATCCAAAAACCGTTGGCAACGGTTGTTGTAGGCGGGTTGGTAACGTCAACGCTGCTGACGCTGTTGATAATTCCCTCGGTGTACGGTTGGTTTGAAAAAAAACGCGAAAGGAGCTGAGTTATGAAGAAAAGGTGCCTTTTGTTAATGATGTTACTGGTTGTAGTAAGCGGCTGCGCGGAAAACTCCGCACTGATCAGGAAAAACAGTAGCAGTACGCGTTCGGACGTTTTTGAGGAACCGGCCAAAGGGGGGATTGCCCCCAAAGGTTTTACTGATCTTCGTATAACAGGCTCGCTGAAGACCCACAAGCCGGGCGCGCATTCCGCATCGGATGACCACGGAACGCCGGATTACAAACTACTGCTGAATATTGACGGCCAGGCGGTACTGTTGCATGGGAAGTTGCAAAAAGAAAACAGCGAACCGATGAAATTGGTGGATTCGGAAGCTGGTGACGGAATCAGGTATTGGTTCATCAAAAGCCTGCGGCTGAAGGCGGGCACCCACAGAATTGTTGTGGCCCTTCCTGATGATGGCATTGCTGTTGAAAAGGTAATAACCCTGGTTGAAGGGAACGTTAACAGCCTGGTTCTGGAGCCGGTATACTGCTCAACCTCGATATCGAGGCGACCAGGCGCTTATGGCGCCACTAACTTCAAAGAGGGGATCAGGGGGATCAGGCTGACCCTGAATGGTCGGGGGATATAATCCCTAACCCTGATAAACAGGATAGTTCGTTTACGAAGTAATTTTCTGCCAGAAAAACACAGAAAATTACTTCCGACTTACTAAATTGAGAGAGAGTGTGAGCCCTCCCTGGGGCTATTGAGTTTGATTGCTACTATCAGCATCATGAACAGGAATGCCGAGATTGTTGCCGTTGCCGCCCCGAAATAAAAGGTTGCCGATGGTGAGACGCGGTCCCACAGCAAGCCGCCGATCAGGCTGGCCGGGAGGGTGGCTATCCCCACCGCGGAGGCGTAAACGCCGAAGGCGGTTGCCTTGAAGTCAGCCGGGATAATGGTAGCCAGGAACGCCTTCTGAATCCCTTCGGTCAATCCCATGAATACTCCATACAGCCCGAACAGCATCCAGATGCCGGTTGACGAAGACGCGACCGCGAAGCCGTAATACAGCCCCGCAAAAAGCACGAATCCGAGCAGGATAAGCCGTTTCTTGCCGAACCTGTCTGCTGCCATGCCTGCCGGAATTGCCGACAGGGAGTAGACAATGTTGAATACGATATAGACCGCCGGGATCATGGCGGTTGAGATGCCGACCTGCTCGGCCCGCAGGATCAGAAAGGCGTCGCTGGAGTTGCCCAGGGCAAAGATGGTGGCAATCAGGATAAAAAACCTCACCTTCCCGTCAAAGTGCCTGAGGGTGAGCCGGGGATGCTCCGCAAGGTTAACGGATGAACGTTTATTTTCCTTGATAAACGCAACAATGATCAGAATGGCAATGATTCCCGGTATCATGGAGAGCCAGAAGACCATTGTGTAGTTGTTGCGGTAAAGCTGGAGCACCATCAGGGCAATGGCGGGGCCGGCCACCGCTCCCATGGTGTCCATGGAACGGTGGAAACTGAAGGCGCGGGCCAGGTGACTTTTTTCCGTGGCTTCGGCAATGATGGTGTCTCGCGGTGCGGTGCGGATGCCTTTCCCGAGGCGATCGACGAAACGTGACGCCAGTACCTGATGCCAGGTTCCGGCCAAGGCAATGATTGGACGGCTGAAGGTGGATATGGCATAACCGGCCAGCATCAGATTTTTGCGCCTGCCGATCCGGTCGGAAAGCCAGCCGGAAAAGACCTTCAGCAGGCTGGCGGTTGCCTCTGCAATTCCTTCGATCAGTCCGATCATGGACTTGTTGATTCCCAGCACGTTGGCCAGGAAGAGCGGCACCAGCGGATAGATCATCTCGGAGCTGACGTCCATGAAAAAACTGACCAGTCCCGAGAAAAAAACGTTCCTGTGCAGCCCGAAATATTTTTTTTCTTCTTCCACGCGTTACTCCGGCTCATCCTTAAGAACCGTTTCCGGCTCAATGTATTCATCTACCGGCGCTTCATCCGCATGCAGGCTGTGTGCGCTGATTTCCCAGTGTTCCATGTGCTTGTAGATAACCACCTTGTCGCGCAGCAGCGTGCCATGTCTGCGGCAGAACTGTTCCAGTTGGGCGCGCGGTCCGATCAGTTCAACACACAGGTTCATGGCCGGGTTGGAGATCTCCATGTTGTCGCCCTGCAACTGGCCGCTTCCGCTGAAGCCGTAATGCGTGTGATGCGCGGTCGCGTTCAGGAGGCCGTCATTCCTGGCTGCCATGATGATTTCCTTGTACAAAGGCGGGCTACCGGTCAGCAGTCTTTTTAACCCGTTGCCGCTGCTCTTGCCTCGTTCTCCGGGTGTCATATAAATACGAACCTGGCCGATTTCACGTGATTTTACCTGGTGGCGATGCGGCATGTGCAGACCTCCGTTCTGTCTCTTGATACTTCAGCCTTTACAATAATCCAGAGTCCGTGACGTCTTCCGGGCTACTCTCGCTTGGAATGCCTTCGTTTGGGCGTTAAAGGCTACAGTAACAGCTGTGACGGAGTTCATACTTTTGAGCTGGCATGGTTATTCACAGGCGGCGATGAACTCCGGCATTTCGCTCAATCCGCCCTTCAGACGTCACGGACTCCGGGTTTGACGAGCGTCGCCGTGCCAGGAACGTTCCCCAGCCGGGCCGCAATTCCCGTGCGTCTCGCAGGGAACTGCTGGCCGGGAGGTGTCCTGAATTCAGCTTGGGTGTTCCGATGCGCTGGGAAAGATAAATGCCCGAATGGCCGCTGCAGAGATACGACAGGAAGCAGGCGATGGCAAAGTAGAGTGTGTACTGCGAGCCGAACAGTTCAATACCCATCAGGGTGCAGGCCAGCGGAGTGTTGCTTGCCCCTGCGAAGACGGCTATGAAGCCGAGCCCGGCGAACAGATCGACCGGCGCATTCATCAGGACAGCCAGTGCATTGCCCAGTGCCGCGCCGATGAAGAAAAGCGGTGTGACCTCGCCTCCCTTAAAGCCGCTTCCCAAGGTGATGACGGTGAAGAGTAGTTTCCACCACCAACTCCAGGGGCTGGCGCCGTTGGGTAAAAAACTGGAAAAAATCGTGACCGCGTGCGGGTCGGGTGAGCTGGCGCCCAATCCCAGGTAGTCCCGCGTACCGATCAGGTAGGTCAGGCCGATTACCAGCAGGCCGCCCAGTACGGGCCGCAGCCAGGGGCGTGCGATTGTGCGTTTGAAGATATGATTGATGCCGTGGATCAGTTCGGCAAACAGCACACTGACCAGCCCGAATGCCACGGCAGCCAGGATGACCTTCACGCTCAGCAGTCCGATAAATTCCGGCGCCACGGTTGAAATCGAGTAGTGCGCGTGGAGGATGCCCCAGGCTACACAGGTCCTGTCGCCGATAATCGCGGCAATCAGGCAGGGGATCAGGGCGTCATAACTCATGCGGCCCACGGCCAGAACCTCCATGGCAAATACGGCCCCGGTCAGGGGAGTCCCGAAAACAGCGCCGAATCCGGCGGCGATACCGGCCATGAGCAGTGTGCGAATATCGGAGAGGTTCAGGCGGAACCAGCGGCCGATGGTGGCGGCGATGCTGCCCCCCATTTGAACCGCCGTGCCCTCCCGGCCCGCCGATCCGCCAAATAAATGCGTTACGATGGTTGCCACCAGGATCAGGGGTGCCATGCGGCGTGGCACGACGATACCGCTGTCGCCGTTTTCGTGGCCGTGGATGGCGTCCATCAGCAGGTTGTTGCCCCCCTCTGCCACATGGCCGACGCGGCTGTAGAGGATGCTGATGGCAGCGCCGGCCAGGGGCAGCAGAAACAGCAGCCAAGGGGTTTCGAAGCGCAGTTGCGTGGCGCGGTCAAGCAGCCACAAAAACAGGGCGCAGGCCGAGCCGATGGCAATTGAAACCGGCGTGACGATACACAGCCACTTTAGAATGTAAATGCCCAGCGACACGTGCTCGCGCGGGCTCCAGCGAAACGGCATCGTACTTTCCCCCGTTACGGTCGGATAGAAAGCTCGAATCTAGTCTTCAGGGTCATGTGTTGTCAAGAAAGATGCCATTATTCAATGCAGAAGACATAACCCCTCCCAACCTCCCCTTAACTTAAGGGGAGGAGGAAGATCTCCCCCTCTTAAGCTAAGAGGGGGGCGGGGGGAGTTATGACAAGGATGCGTTGAAAAGTCGAATGACTCAGCTCATGCAGTTGAACAGTCCCATGCACCAGAAACAGTCGCCGCAGGGGACGGTATTTGTGTAGCAATCCTGTTCAAATTCCTCGCAGTAGAGGTATTCGCAAGGGATCAGGTTGCAGTTGGCGCAGAAGGGGTATTCGTGACGCAGCACTTCTTCGCGGAACTCGCGGTAGGGCGCGGAATTCCATATTTCCAGGATACCTTCGTCCGCCAGGCTGCCGAAGGATTTGGTGACGACGTGCTTCTTGCGTTCGGTGAAGTAACAGATGTATTTGTGCCACAAAAAATAGCAGGGGTGCACCTTGCCGTCCCATGAAACAAAGACGCCGCCGGCTTCCAGAAAGTCGCAGGTCCGGTCGCTGCGCGGCGCTACCGCCGGAAGCCGGATGTCGAGGCCAAGTTCGTCGGCAATTTTTTGCGCCCCGGCAAATGTTGCTTCTACCTGGTTGTACCATGTAGGGTCCCGTTGCAGGAGCAGTTCCACATTGAGAAAGATATCGCGGCTGCGGGCGTCGTCCATCATCCGCCGGACAAAGGCCACCATGCGATCTTGTTCGGGGGTGCGGCTGTAGCGGAGAAAGGCTGTTCTGAAGTAGTCGCTCATGTCGATTCCCTCGGCTTCCGCCCGTTTGCGCCAGCTCTCGAACAGCCTGATGGCATCTTCGGTGTTCGGTTCATAGGCGGCGTTTTTGACAAAGGCCGGGGCATAGGGGAGCAGGTGCGAGGTGATGGCGAAGTTTGCGCCTCGTGAGGCGGCCCAGCGCAGCACGGACGGAAGTTCGTGCAGGTTGTCGCGCATGATGACGAATTCGATGCCGATTTTGAAGTCGGGACGTCCGCAGCGTTCTCTGGCGTTGTTGAGCGCCGAAAAGGCCCGGTCGATGTCCTTCAATTCCCCTCCCTCGCGTACGACGCTGAATGTTTCTGGGGAAACCGAATCAACGGAGATGCAGATCCGGTCCAGTCCTGCCTCCAACAGGGATATGGCGCGTTTTTCATCCAGCAGCAGGCCGTTGGACTGGAAACCGATCCAGGAGTCGCGCGGCATGAGGCCGCGGGCATGGCGGATAAAATCTTCCAGACGGTTGCAGAGCAGCGGTTCGCCGATTCCGCTCAGCACCAGCGACTCGGCGGTGGGAAAGGCCGGGTCCAGCGCCTGGAAGGTTTCCATGGTCAGAAATCCCTCTTTCAGTTCACTCCCCATGGTCTGCTTCATGCACATGCTGCATTGCAGGTTGCAGTACGTTGTCGTTTCCACAAAGAGTTTTGAAGGGGAGGGGAGCAGGGCCGGTTGTGATTGATCAACCGGAGCAGGAGGAATGCGTGCGGCCTTCGGCTTGCTGCCGGTCAAGGTGGTGTTGGAGAGGTTGGCGATACTCCATGTCGGCTTGCGCATACGGATTCCCCGTGGGCTCAAAAAAAATAACCTGCACTCGTGCTTTCAGCATGGTGCAGGCAATTTCTTCTTTGAAAAAGAGAGGTACTTTGGGCAATTTTTTTAATCTTGTCAAGGGGGGCATTTCAGCCCTTTCAGGAAAGAAAACCTCCGCCAAAACCGCCGGCTTTGCGTTCCTGCAACCATTCGTTGATCAGGCCTATGGCGCAGCCGACTCCAGCATCGACACTGATCGCCGCCACAGGGCAGTTTGTTACACAGGCCCCGCATTCCAGGCAGGCATGCAGATCCACGATATGTGCCTTACGTTCCCTGATCTCGAAAACCTGGTGCGGACAGACCTCCTGGCATTTGCAGCAACCGATGCACTCTTCTTGTTGCAACTTCAGGGTAACGACATTTTCCAGATACCGAAATCCCTTCATGGATGCTTACACCTTTTTCCAGATAATCTTTTTGCTTGATTTGAGCGAATTACAGGTGCTGCAGAAATATCCTGTGCAGCATTTTGAACAGACGGTAATTTTACCACCGCAGTCGGGGCAGTACGGCTCCATCTCAATGAGGTCATGCTCGGTTTCGCCCTTACAGAATTCACAGTAAATCGTGATGTTTCCGTCGGCAACTTTCCTGACCATTTCATTCTCGCATTCACGGCAGATTCTTCTCAGCATGATGGCCTCCCCTGAAGATGAGTTTATAGAAGTATGTTGCCAGAAACTCGGTCATTTATCCAGAATTCTTCCATACAGTAATCTTTTTACAGAAACCTTCCTGCAACCAGTATCAGCAGGCCGGCAATAAAGGCGCAACTCATGATGGGGATGCCAAGGCGCATTTCTTTTTTGACCCCCGAGCGGGAGGTGAAGTTGGTGCAGCCGGTGAAGTTGAGCGCGTAGAAGGCGCTGATGGCGGGGAGCGCCAGAAAGGCGGCGATGGTTGTTGCCGGACTCCAGTGAGTGCCATTGGCGAACAGGTAAAAAATGGTACTCCAGGCCAGTCCGGCCAGGGCTCCCTTGACGCTGAAACTTCGTCCGGGAATCCAGGGGAGCAGGATCGGTGTCAGCGCCACGCCGGTCAGAACCGCGCCGGTCAGGGCAGCCAGGGCGGTTACTCCGGCATATATTCCGCTCAGCAGCGTGGCGGCGAGAAACAGCAGCGCACCCCAGATGCAGAGCGTCTTCAGCACCAGAACGACCTCCACCGGTATCAGCACCAGCCGTTCACGGAGAGAAAAGGTCAGTTCCTGCATAGCTGGCGTGGTTTTCATGCCGTTGTCCAGGTACTCGGGCAGGTCTTCGGCCCTTATGGTTGCGTAGCTGACGGAGAATCCGGTCTGTTGGATCACCTGATGGGCAGCCACACCGGGCGCTCCCAGAATGGGCAGGATCAGCCGGCGGTGGGCGACCACCTGGGCCAGGCCGGTTGCTTCAATACGCCGCACCAGTTCCTTGGTACCGAAGGTTCCTTTTCCGGCAGCGCACCAGACATTGATGCCGTAGGTTTCCAGTACCAGCAGCCACACATTCCGGCCACCAAGGACGTTGCGCACGATATCGAAGCTCATCTTGTAGTTGGCGGTGACAACCACCGGGTCATCCGGGGCCGGATTGCCGATGGCATAGAGACCGGCCGGTACAAAGTAGCTCATTCTCTTGATCGCCCAGCGGGCTTTGCAGGCGCCCAGATGGTCGGCCAGGGTAAGCTTCCAGCAAATGCGCGGCACCTTGCCCGCAGGGGTGGTCAGCCAGCCCAGGAAGCCGGGAACATTCTCGTCAATTGGCCCGCTTCCGGCGGAACGTCGTGGACTACAGCAGGGAGGTTTGTTCGTAGCCTCACTGCTGCCCGTGCCGCAAGGGTTCACTGCTTGTTTGTTGTTTTTCTCGTTGCATGCAGCCATCGGTGTTCCTCATAAAAGCTTAAACTTTGGCCGGTTGATCAGCGCTAAACCATCTACGTTGAAACCAGAAGGCCACATTGACCAGGGCGATCATGACCGGAACCTCCACCAGTGGACCGATTACGGCTGCAAAGGCTGCGCCGGAATTGAGGCCGAACACGGCCACGGCCACGGCGATGGCCAGTTCGAAGTTGTTGCTGGCGGCGGTAAAGGCAAGGGTGGTGGTTTTACCGTAGTCGGCGCCCAGTTTCTTGCCCATCCAGAAGGAGGCGAGGAACATTACCACGAAGTAGATCAACAGCGGAATGGCGATACGCACCACATCCATGGGGAGTTGCACGATCAGGTTGCCCTTCAGGCTGAACATGACCACGATGGTGAAGAGCAGCGCGATCAGGGTCAGGGGGCTGATTTTTGGCACCACTTCGCGATGATAGCGTTCCTTGCCCAGGATCTTGACCCCGATCAGGCGGGTCAGGGCGCCGGCGATACAGGGAATGCCCAGATAGATGAAAACGCTCTTGGCTATCTGGCCGATGCTCACATCCACCGCCACCCCCTTGAGCCCAATCATGGGCGGCAGGATGGTGATGAAAAACCAGGCGTAGACGCTGAAAAAAAGGACCTGGAAGATGCTGTTGAAAGCCACCAGTCCGGCGGCGTATTCGGTGCTCCCCTTGGCCAGTTCATTCCAGACGATGACCATGGCGATGCAGCGGGCCAGGCCAATCATGATCAGACCCACCATGTATTCCGGTTTATCAGGCAGCAGCAGAGCCGCAAGCACGAACATCAACACCGGCCCGATTACCCAGTTCTGCATCAGCGACAACCCCAGGATCTTTTTGTTCCGGAATACCTCGGGCATTTCTTCGTACTTTACCTTGGCAAAGGGGGGATACATCATGACGATCAGGCCAATGGCGATGGGGATGTTGGTGGTTCCCGCCTGGAAGCTGTTGATGAAGGCTTCCACGCCGGGGACAAAGTATCCCATGCCCACGCCCAGGGCCATGGCGGCAAAAATCCAGAGAGTCAGCCAGCGGTCCAGGAAGGAAAGCTTTTTGGAAACGTGTTCAGTCATGATGCACCTCCAAAGTAGTCAGTGATCCAGGATTTTATCTCGTCCCGCGCACGGCGGAATTCAGGCAGGAGTGCCTCATCACTGCCTTTGAGCCGCGATGGGTCGTCAAAACCGCGATGAATTCGTTGTGTGCCGCCGATGAAAAGCGGGCAGGTCTCGTTGGCATTGCCGCAAAGGGTGACAACGTGGTCGAATTTTTGCCCCTCGAATTCGGCCAAGGTTTTGGAACGATGAAGGGAAATGTCGATGCCCAGTTCTGCCAGCACCCGGGCGGCCAGCGGATTGACCCTGGTGGCTTCGGTGCCAGCTGAAAAGGCCTCGCAGCGGTCAGCCAGATAGTGGTTGACCAGTGCTTCGGCCATCTGGGAGCGGCAGGAGTTGTGGGTGCAGAGGAAGAGGATGCGCTGTTTCATGGTGGCCCCGTATTTCAAGGGATTGAGGGAGATTGCTTGTGCGTATGAGGAAATTATATATCCGCTTGTGCGGATATATGCAAGGGGAAAATGCTCTGAAAAATACTTTAAAAAACAGATTTTATGGTTGATTAACATGTTGCTGTGAAATAATGTGGAATGGCTAAGGCTGAGGGTGCTGTGGGGATTGGTGAGATGTATTTTGAAACCCGTATTGCTGAGACGGGGAGGGCAGATAGAATGCGATGGGATGTTGGCCGGTTAACGGGTCAACAGGCAAAACGGAGTGTTTTATTGTATTTAAATTTCATATATTGCAATACGTTACGTAAAAATTGTCTGATAACATTTTTGTCGATAGTTGTTCGTAAAAGAAGATGACCGGAATTCCGGTGATTAACGAGTTGGACCAAACCGAGTAAAACGCGGCAGAAGCTGGCTGGAGTAGCGACAACGGCGCAAAGTGGCGGAGTAGTAAATGAAGAGTGGCGGCGTTTCGTGGCGTTGGTGGCGGGACGAGAGAAAGAAAACGCGCACCCAAATATGCCGGAAAAGAAAACTGGCGGAGCAGCAAAAAAGTACGGAAAAGGCTCAGAAAAGTCCTAAGCAAGAAAGTCGCTGAGGCGGCAATTTCACTGCATTGGAAGAGACTTAGCATCAAGAGAAATCGTTAAATAACCAAGTCTTGGCACGGCAGAATTTGGCTGGAATGGCGACATCGGTGCCAATATGACCAGGAGAGATTTAATTACCGGTAGACTTCTTTGCGGTGTCCAACGCGAATTACAGTGATAGTGATGCTGGCAGTGACCAGATCAATCTGCATGACAACCCGGTAATCACCGACGCGCAACCGCCACAAATCATCATAACCTTGCATCTTGCGCATATCACCAACTGGATATGCTTCACGCAGACGTTCCAAGGAAGCGATTATACGAAGCCTTACATTCCTATCCAGCTTCGCAATTTGTTTCTCAGCCTGTGCAGTAAAGAGAACCTGAATCATTGGCCAAGCGACCGTTTTATTTCATCAAAACTGACGACCTTGTTTTCTCTGATTTCGTTTTGAGCCAGCTTTATCTGGTTGGCTTCCTCTGTGCTAATTGCTTCATCTTCACTGGAGCATTCGGCAAGATAGCTTCGGAACTCATCGTCGCTCATCTGCACTGGAAACGGGATGCCCTTGGAGAGGCGAACTCGATTCAAAAACATGTTAATTGCTTCGGTAGTGGAGATGCCAAGCACATGGAGAATACGCTCGACATCAGTTTTTAGGGATGCATCGACCCGAATGTTTATAGTTGCATTCTTTGCCATAACGACCGCCTCCTATCATGTTTAAAACTGTAAAGCAATTGCGTTACAATTACAACTTTATTGTTTTGAACAGAAGGTTTCTGGCCAAAGAGAGGTATATACGTGAGAACAGCGAGCCCAACAATCGGCACGACCGGCCCTTGAAAAACCGGGCCGGTCAGCCTCAGTCCCGTTATAGGATCAAATAGAAATGATGAATGGGCGGGATAACAGACGGCGAAATAAGAATATCGGCACCGCCAAGAGAGGTCATGGCAACGATAACCGCCTAGTGATACCTGAAAGGTGGATGGATGCGTCTGTATTTTATGAACGTCTTGTCTCGCCGCGCATGCATAAGGAGGTCATACAGGGAAGGCCAATAGCGTTTATTGTAGAGCCCACCATTCCAGGATTTACCCACTGTTGCACAGTCCCTGATGTGGTACGCGTATTATCGATGCTAGAAGAAAAGCATTTTGCTGGTATCGATTTTGTGGTGTTTCGTCAACCGAAGCGAAAAGAAAGAATTCTTAGCTCATGCTGGGGGCGGCTCACCTACTGGTCCGACATTTGCGGAATTTCAGGATCGGGGATTTTTCTGGAATCACAAAAAGTAACAGAGGCCATCAAGTGGAAAGCCTCGCTCAATCCCGAAAAAGAAAAGGAAATGGAACTGCTAAAGGAAGAGGGGCACGTATTTGAACGAAAGAACGCAACTTTCCACATCCATAGCACGTTGGAATCAATCAGAACAACCCAAAGCTATATAGAACAATTCCTCACGAAGTAGGCCATTACGTCGAGTATCTGACCAAGGTACTTGAGCCAGCAAAGAACGAGGAAGAACAGGATCGCCTTTGGTCCCGATATAAAGCCCGTCCGCAGTCGGAACGCGAAAATTTTGCAAACCGGTATGCCACCGACTTCATAAAGACAAAAAGGGACGCAGGAGTAATCCCTTTTACTAGAATTTTCGACGAAGCAGAAATCTTGGCAGTCGGCCATGAGCCAGCTTGGTACTGCACGAATGCTGGCAGCCTATAACCAGCGGCAGCAGCGGTCTCTGCTGACGCTCCGCCGCTGGCGCCTTGAGGCGTTGGTCGCGAATTGAGACACATAATGATTACAGAGGAAACACAAAAACTTTGGGACGCGTACCTTGTAGCGGAGACCGATCGTATTCGCTCTCTGACCATGTCAGCACTCGATCGCTTCCTTGAGGCGGCGCTGCGGCACGAATCGCCCGTTTGGTACGCATGGGCATATGAGCTGGCCCACAAAGTGTCAGATGAGCAGCAAGACATCCCAATTCGGTTTCCTTTGTTCCAACGAATGCTTTTGCCGGCGTTGACACATGGCATACTCCACGAGGCGCGGGGCTGCGCGCGATGGTTGGCTCACTTCGATCAGTTGCTGTTTCATTCTGTCCACCATGAACTACCGAATCACCTGCGCAGTGCCGAGGGCCTACTTCGCGAAGCGCTACGTGTCGATCCCGAGGACCAACTCGCACGCCGTAGCCTCGTGGAAAGGTGGGCAAACTACCTCGAGTATACCCTGCACGAACTGCCAGCCGGTGTACTCTATGGGAATAACGGCGCTTCCGTTAAAGAATGCGAGGAACTACTGGAGCTGCTGGACGAGTTCATTGCCCATGTCAAATATCTCGGTCGGACAGTAGAGTATTCGGAACTTGTGGGAGACTGCTTGCTCCACTTTAAAAACTACCGAGAGTACCTTCTTACGAGGTTGCCCGATGATTGCTACGAGCAATTCCTTGAACGTTGTCACCAAGCTGGGCAATGAAGCTGCTAATCGTCACCACTCGCTCATCATGGAAGATCCCTCAGAGTGCCTTGAAAAGAGGAATAGAGGGACAAAGCTCCAAATTCCAAAAAAGTGAAGTTCAGCATTTCCCAACTCACGGCTGGACCGGCCCTAAAACCGGCCGGTCAGCCTTGCGGTTGGACAGAATCAAATTTAATGAATAAGAACAAAGCAGACATAATCCCCTGGCACTGCCATATCTGCAAGCGACCATTTGATTTTCCTTTCGGCGGAATATGCCCGATTTGCAAAAAAGCTACCTGCTTTTGGCATCTGCGGTTTTCACTTCAAAAGGACGAGTTCTCTACAACGAAGCTCCGAAGGATATGCAAGAAATGCAAAAAGACAAAATGAAGAGCCAATTTTGCTGTGAACGTTTCAGAGAAAGCGTTGTCGAAGGAAAAATCGAACGCAGCGAAGACCCGAATGATGAAACGGAATGGTACTTCCCGGAGTGGTTACACATCTATTATTGCCCTTTTTGCGGTACACCTGTCAAAAGTGAAGGGTTTGGTGCTTACTAGCAAAGATAGCATCTGAAAAGGAAATGTTTGCTGATGTCGTGTTTGTCGCCTGAGAAGGAAACTGGTGGAGCGGTAAGGAAAAGCGGAAAAGGCTGAAAATGCCTGCAAGCCCAGTAAACATCCCGTGTTGCCAGCTTTTTGCCATAAAGTAAGCGAAGAAAAATCGAAACGGCATAAAAAGTCGAAAAGCTATGAAAAACCTATTAAAATCAAAGTGGTTTCGTGGTTTGCGCTTTGTGCCGGAGGAATTGCTTCGTGGAGCGGCAAGTAAGGAAGAAAAATCATAAAAAGCTCGCGAGGCCGGGCATTATCTGGCTTTGCGGGTTGTACGCATCAAGAAAGAAAACACAAAGAGAAAGCGCCGGAAAGTATCGGAGCCGGAACAGGCGCTGAATCAACCATGGCACGGACTGCCGGAAGAACCGAGGAATGGCTGGTGGAGTAACCTGGCGAAGTAGAAGAAGATGCGAGCCCAACAATCGGCACGACCGGCCCTTGAAAACCGGGCCGGTCAGCCTCAGTCCCGTTGAACAGCAATACCACAATGATAGACCAGGCGAGGAAATTGATGAAAGAGCCTGAAATGATAACGCAGAAGCAACTGAATGAGACGCTAGAAGCTCGTATTCCCCCTGTCGCGTGGGATGCGACAGTTGCCATTGTCATAGAGATCAATAGGACATTGAGGCAGTTTGGAACCGGTACTCTCCTGAAAATTGCAGATCAGTTGTTTGTTGTTACTGCAGCACATGTAATTCGACAAGCTAAAAAGCTTGATGGAAGCCTTTGTTTAGCGGGCAAAAAAGGTACTTACGCTCCAGCAGATGGTGAATGGTTCTTTTCTACAGAAGGACAATATGGGACCCACGTGGATCCCTTTGATGTTGCAGTATTGCCACTTGCGGAGCACATAGCCGACAAGTTGGGAACAAGCGTATTTCTTCGACTCCATGATGTTTGTTTTGATGAAGACTTCGCGGGAGGTATCTATTGTTTATACGGTTTCCCAACATTGTGGGCAAGCGTCTCGACAGAAGCTACGCCTGTGATGGTGGCCAAACCCTTCCAGTACGTGTCATATGCATTTGAAGGGACCACAACCCAACTATCTGAGTATCAGGAGAGATTTCATCTTCTCTTAACGGCCGACCCAGCAGAGACCACAGACCTTAAAGGAGACAGACAGGTATTTCGTACGAAAGAGAACTTTCCTGCCAAATTTCCAGATGATATTGGCGGCATTAGTGGCTGTAGCGTTTGGAAAATTGGCGATAGACGAATCCCGCTCGCAGAATGGAAACGGTTTGCCCCTAAAGTTGTAGCTGTTGAAACTAGCGTCTATGCTAGACACAAAATCATCAAAGCAACCAAGTGGATAGCGGTAACCACCTTATTATCAGTGGCCTTTCCTGAACTCAAGTCGGCAATCCTTCTGTGTCGGAAAGACACTACGTTCAACCAAGCGCAGCAGCGGTGAAGCCCGCTGTGCTCACAGCCGTGTGCGCCTGGCATGGCGCGTGGTGCATAAGCACCGTATATTCAACTGTGGTGGTTGATTAT
>WSSedB1CaDRAFT_10000460_pt1 | contig 17735 bp, 14 predicted proteins | sample WetSurSB1Cattail_FD_9460 | JGI IMG/M metagenome (IMG submission 9460)
TTTGACTGCGCCGCTTTCATAGAAAGTGATAAATTCCGCTGGGAAAATACCAAGCGAGGTTTGTATGTTTGTACTTTCATCGAGTGATAGTGAGCGCAAGGTGCCAGCAGGGTAGAGAGTAAGCGATGCAATGTATTTGCGCCGTACTTCGTCGTGGTGGTATTGTGGAATCGCACTGCCGGAAGGGATGATCGATGCGGGGAACGATAGCGGGCTTTTTTCTTTTACGATACAGGTATGAAGCGCACCATCGGGATAGTATTCAGGGTTGATGCAGTCATTCAGACTGCCGTATTTTGTTTTAATATTCATTTTAATTCCTCTCTATATCTATACAGGTTTTTTTGCTGATTGCGGCCATAAGGCCATTGCCATATTTCTTCGTATGAATAGAAAGCTCTTTCGTGTACTCCGGTGTTTTGAGCCAGAGCGGCAGATGTGAGCAGAGAAGATTCAGCCGGATAAAAGGCGTATCATGCAGGAAAGACTGCAGTGCTTTCTTGGAAGAAATATCCGGGAAATGTTCCTGAAGCTGAATGAGGTCAAGGTGATAGACACCGTCGCCCAGAGCGACTGGTGTGGTCGGTACGGGTGCGTCTGCAGATACATTATCAGCTTGATTTATATCAGCCAGAATCTTGTCAAAAGTATCTTCCTGCAGAGAGGAAATTTCAAAAATGCGGAAGCCCATGCGATCAAATACATGATAGGCAAGACCCGTAATCGAAAGACCGGCGATGATTTTGCAGTCATCGAGCATCGTGATAAGGTTGCGTATCTGATTGCGCAAAGCATCCATGCTGGCAGCAGGAGCTATCTGAAAAGGAAAAACCTTTCTTTTTTGCCAGCCGGCAGGCGCCTGCTGCTCCCAAATAGTAATGGTTTGTACTTCATCCAGGGAGCAAAGGGTATCTTTATTTCCGCAGAGAATCGCTATATTGTTTTTCATATAATCACACCTTTCATTTTAAATCGGCTGCAGAGAAATACAATGGCATGGCAAGTTCCTGCTCATTCATTGAGAAGGGTGCCTGCCACGCCATCGTAGATTCTGTCATATTGTTTTTACTCTATAAAGAAATTATATAACATAAAAATGAATATACAATAAAAAAAAGCAATGTATACAGAATATCTGTGATGTAATATTCGGGTCGAAATTTGGAGGAATAGTGGGGTTTTTTACAGAAACTTAAATTGTTAAGGTAAAAGTGCTGTGATTTTTAAAATTGAAAGCATATGGATGAACCGTCGGAATTAACTGAAAAGCGTGAAGGAATTGTGTGAGTGCCAAGTGATTGACAAGCGGGCACAAATCTCTTATAGTTACGGTATCGACAGAAAAACAAATCAACTTTATAGTTCAGAGAACAGCTGGAGGGAAGTTTCTTTCAGCGAGGACAGAGCAGTCCTGATTCCGAAAACGGAATCAGGGCTTTTTTGTTTATCTGTAAATGAGCAGGCTGTCGAGAAAAATTGAATGGAAGAGATGGAGGGTTTTTTATGAGACAGGTAGCTATTTATGGTAAGGGTGGAATTGGCAAGTCGACGACGACACAAAATCTAAATGCCGGACTTGCGGCGATGGGAAAGAAAATCATGATCGTTGGCTGTGATCCAAAGGCGGATTCGACACGTTTGATTTTGGGTGGTCTTGCTCAGCAGACGGTACTTGATACGCTGCGTGAAGAAGGCGATGAGGTCGACCTCGATCTCGTACTGAAAAAAGGTTATGCTGGTATCCGATGTGTTGAATCCGGTGGACCGGAACCAGGCGTTGGCTGTGCCGGTCGTGGAATCATCACTTCCATCAATTTGCTCGAGCAGCTCGGTGCCTACGAAGAAGATCTGGACTATGTATTTTACGATGTGCTTGGCGATGTTGTCTGTGGTGGTTTTGCGATGCCAATACGTGAAGGCAAGGCCAAGGAGATTTATATTGTCTGTTCCGGTGAAATGATGGCGCTTTATGCAGCAAACAATATCTCCAAAGGGATTCGAAAGTATGCACAGACGGGTGGCGTTCGTATCGGTGGGCTCATTTGTAATAGTCGTAATGTTGATGGTGAGGCGGAACTCGTTGAAGCTGTAGCTAAAGAAATGGGAACACAGATGATTCATTTTGTACCGCGTGACAATATGGTGCAGCGTGCAGAAATTCATAAACAAACTGTTATTGAGTTTGATAATACATGCAATCAGGCGGAAGAATACAGAACTCTTGCTTCAAAAATTGATGGTAATGACAATTTCGTTATACCAAAGCCACTGACACAGGATCGTCTGGAAGAACTTCTTATGGAACATGGTTTGATGGACATTTAATAGAAAAAAAGGATAGAGAGGGGTTTTATCGATATGATTATGATCAGAGCGGTTGTCAGACCGGAAAAATCCGGAGCGGTGTTATCGGAGCTTTTAGATGCCGGCTATGTTGGTGTGACGAAAGAAGAAGTATACGGCCGTGGCCGGCAAAAAGGAATTGTTGTTGGTGAAGTACACTATGATGAGCTGCAAAAGGAACTACTCATTATTATTGCAGAGGACAAGGACAAAGATGATATTGTTAAGATTATCATGAAAAATGCTAAGACAGGTGAAAATGGAAACTTCGGTGATGGTCGTATCTTTATTACACCAGTTGAAGAAGCATACACGATCAGCTCAGGTAAAGCCGGATTATAGGAGGGGTTTACAAATGAAAGAGATTATGGCGTTTATACGACTCAATATGGTAAATCCGACTAAAAATGCTTTGGCTGAAGCTGGCTATCCGTCTTTTACGTGCTCAAAGGCTGTGGGGCGGGGCAAAAAAACACTGGCAGCGGAAGCAATCCATGTCATTATGGAAAATGCCGGAGAACTGCCAGCGGATGAGATCGGTGAGCATTTATCGGAAGGGGCGCGGCTTGTGCCACGCCGTTCCTTTTCACTTATTGTTGATGATGAGCAGGTCGGGTATGCAGTTAAGAAAATCATTGAAGTGAATCAGACAGGAAATCCCGGTGACGGCAGAGTATTCGTTATGCCGATCGGTGAGGGCTACAATATTCGTACAGGTGAAAAGCGCGACAAGGAAATTGACGGTTAGGAGGAAGCTATATGAACGAACGCGAGAAAATACTCGACAAATACTCGGCAAGAGTATTTAAAAATAGAAAAGATCATATTGTAGAACTGGATGACAGTGGTATGCCAAAGCAGATTGCAGCCAACAGCCGCTCTGTTCCAGGACTTATGGTCAACCGCGGCTGCTGCTATGCTGGTTGTAAGGGCGTCGTTCTGGGGCCGTTGCACGATGTTGTTGTGTTGACGCATGGACCGATCGGCTGCGGTTACTATAGCTGGGGTACAAGAAGAAACAAGGGAAGAGCAGAGGATGGACGCAACTTCATGCAGTATTGTTTCTCAACAGATATGCAGGAACCGGATATCGTTTTTGGGGGAGAAAAAAAGCTCAAGCAGGCCATCAAGGAAATCGTGGAGATCTTTCATCCGGAATGTATCATGATCTGTTCAACATGTCCGGTGGGTCTTATTGGCGATGATACCAGTGCTGTTGCAAAATGGGCGGAAGAAACCTATAAAGTCAAATGTGTAGCTTATAGCTGCGAGGGCTATAAAGGTGTCAGCCAGTCTGCCGGACATCATATCGCGAATAACGGTTTGATGAAGCACATCATCGGCAGCGGTAATGCCAAGCCGGACAAGAAGTTTGCCATCAATATTCTTGGTGAATATAATATCGGTGGTGACGGTTGGGAAAGCGAGCGCCTTTTGAAGCTCATTGGATATGAAGTTATTTCGGTATTTACAGGTGACGGCAGCTATGAAAAGATAAAGAATGCGCATGTAGCAAATCTGAATCTCCTGCAGTGTCATCGTTCGATCAGCTATATTGCTGAAATGATGAAGACAAAATATAATATTGATTGGATAAAGATTAACTTTATCGGTATTGATGAAACGATTCGTTCCTTGAGAGAAGTTGCTGCATATTTCAATGATCCGGGCATAAATGCACGTACAGAAGAAGTTATTGCTTCTGAGCTTGAAGAAATTGAAGAAGACAGAGCGTACTATCGTGAAAAACTTACAGGAAAAACAGCTGGGATTTTTGTTGGCGGTTCACGTTCACATCACTACCAGAATCTTTTAGCAGACTTTGGTATGAAGACACTTATCGCGGGCTATGAGTTTGCCCATCGCGATGATTATGAAGGGCGTGAGGTTATACCGGACATCAAGCTTGATGCTGATACGAAGAATATTGAACAGCTCACAGTAGAACCGGATAATCGCTACTATCATCTATCCATCGACAAGGAACATTTTGATGCTCTGAAAGAAAAAACGGATCTGGAATACTATGCCGGTATGTTTAAGGATATGGGTGACGGTACGATCACAATTGATGATTTCAATCACTATGAAACCGAAAAACTTCTTGAGCTATTTAAACCCGATATCTTTTATTCCGGTATCAAGGATAAATATATGGTACAAAAATCGGGAACGCCTTCCCGTCAGATGCATTCGTATGATTACAGCGGACCTTATGCCTGTTTCAAAGGTGCAATTAATTTTGCGCGTGATACGTATATGAGTATTTTCACGCCGGCGTGGAACTACATTACGCCGCCGTGGTACAGCAAGCCGACGCTGGAAGGCAGAATCGGTGTAGAAGCGATTGCAGGGGGTGAACAAAATGCTTGATGCAACACCAAAAGAAGTCAGCGAGCGTAAAGCGCTTCGTGTAAATCCATGTAAAACATGCCAGCCGGTTGGTGCCATGTATGCTGCGCTTGGTGTGCACCGCTGTATGCCGCACAGCCATGGCTCACAGGGCTGCTGCTCCTATCATCGTACGTTCCTTGCGCGTCACTTCAAAGAACCGGCAATTGCCACAACAAGTTCTTTTACGGAAGGTGCCTGTGTATTTGGCGGTGGCAGCAATCTCAAAAAAGCGGTAAAGAATATCTTCGATATCTATGATCCGGATATCATTGCCGTGCACACGACTTGTCTTAGTGAAACCATCGGCGATGATTTGAACAGCTATATCCAACAGCTGGAAAACGTGCCTGAAGGTAAGATTGTTGTTCATACAAATACACCAAGTTACTCGGGTTCACATGTTACTGGTTTTGGTAATATGATGTCCGGTTTTATCAAGTATCTGTCAAAAGCGGATGCAGTTAAAAATGGTAAGATTGGTATCTTCCCCGGATTTGTAAATCCAGGAGATATGCGTGAAATGAAGCGCATTGCCGGTCTTATGAAAACGGACTACATCATGTTCCCAGATACGAGTGGTGTACTTGATGCGCCAATCAAGGGTCACTATGAAATGTATCCGAAAGGCGGCACAAAGATTGAAGAAATTGTTGCGCTTGGCAGCTGCGAAAAAGTATTGGCTCTGGGTGAACTGACTTGTGCACCACCGGCAATTACACTCAAATCAAAGTGCGATGTTGATTTTGATAGTCTGCCGCTGCCGATTGGTATTGAGGCGACCGATAAATATGTTATGGCGCTTTCCCATTTCGCGAAAACAGAAGTACCAACGGCGCTTGAGGACGAAAGAGGCCAACTCGTTGATGTTATACTTGATGCGCATCCAAACTTCGATAAGAAGACGGTTGCTATCTATGGTGATCCGGATACGGTACTTGGACTTGCTTCGCTTGTGTTGGAAATGGGTATGGTACCGAAATATCTTCTGACGGGTACACCAAATGAAGAGTTTGTCAAAAAAGGACAGGCACTGCTGGATAAGTTTGGAGTTGAAGGCTGTAAGGTCAAGGCTAATGGGGATTTGTTTGAACTGCACCAGTGGATCAAGAACGACAAGGTTGATCTCATGATTGGGACAACGCATGGTAAGTATATTGCCCGTGCTGAGGATATTCCACTTGTACGTGCCGGGTTCCCGATACTTGACCGCTACGTACATTCCTATATGCCGCTTGTCGGCTATCGCGGAGCAATGCGTCTTTTGGAACTTATCTGCAATGCGTTAATGGATCGTCGTGATCGTGACGCGAAGGATGAAGATTTTGAGCTTGTTATGTAAATTTAACTTGCATAATGAAAAAAACACGGTATAATGATTGTATAAATACATTACAATTATTATGAAAAATCGAAGGCAGGAATACAATGGTGTATACCATTTGTTATTCCTGCCTTTTTTGTGTGAGAAAAGAGGGATAAACATGGGAACCGAAGTACTGGAAGAAAGAAAAAAATCAATTTTGACAAAAGACTTTTGTTGTTCCGGTGATGGCAGCGGCATAAGCTGTGAGAAAGCCAGCGTATCCGGTTCGGTAAGCCAGCGTGCCTGTGTATACTGTGGGGCCCGTGTTGTACTGAATCCAATCACAGATGCATATCATATTGTTCACGGACCTATTGGCTGTGCCAGCTATACATGGGATATCCGCGGCAGTCTCACAAGTGGCAGCACCATTTTTCGCAATAGCTTTTCCACGGACCTTAGAGAGCGTGATGTTATTTTTGGCGGTGCTAAAAAGCTGACGGCGGCAATTGATGAAATCGTGCAGCAGGAGTCACCACGACTTATCTTTGTTTATGCGACATGCATTGTCGGTGTCATTGGCGATGATGTTGAGGCGGTCTGCCGTGAGGCAGAGGAAAAGTATGGCATACGCGTAATTGCCGTAAAAGCTCCGGGATTTTCCGGAACAAAGACGCTGGGATATAAGATGGCGTGTAACGCACTAATGCAGCTGATACGACCACATGCCGGGCAAGTGGATAAAACAAAGCGGCAGGGCATTAATATTCTTGGCGATTTTAATCTTGCTGGTGAAATGTGGATTATTCAAAATTATTTCAAGCATATTGGTATCGAGGTTATATCAACCTTTACTGGAGACGCATCCTACGATACCTTGATCAAAGCGCCGACTGCAGCACTAAACATTGTTCAATGTGCGGGCTCCAGTGCTTATTTAGCCAATGAGATGGAAGAAGAATTTGGCATTCCGTTTTTGAAAGTCAGTTTTTTTGGTGTTGAAGACACGACGAACTCACTGCTGCGAGTTGCCTATGCAATCGGCGATGCAGAAACAATCCGTCTGACGGAAGAATTTACGTCAAGCGAGAGTGGCAAGGCAGAGCTCTTTCTCAAAAAGTATCGTCCACATCTTGAAGGGCGACGGGCAGCCATCTATGTGGGGGGTGGGTTTAAGGCAATATCACTTATCCGTCAGTTCAATGAAATGGGTATTCGAACGGTTGTTGTCGGCACGCAGACAGGTAAGCAGGAAGACTATGCAGTGATTCGAAGCCTTGTCGCTGAGGATACTGTCATTCTCGATGATGCGAATCCGGCAGAGCTTGAGCGCTTCATGCAGGAGCAGCATGCTGATATTCTTGTAGGCGGGGTCAAGGAACGTCCGCTGGCATATAAGCTGGGCATTGCCTTTTGCGATCACAATCATGAGCGCAAGCATGCACTTGGGGGGTATGAAGGGGTAAGGAACTTTACGCAGGAAATTAATCTGAGCATCAACAGCCCGGTTTGGGAATGTCTGCGACCGGCGGCAGGACTATAGATCAAGAAAATTGTAGAAATGATTTTATTATAAATGAAGGAGATGTTGAGTGTGGGGATGAATTTTACGAATCTCAATGTAAATCCCTGTAAGATGTGTATGCCGATGGGGGCGGTGAGTGCCTTGTACGGTATTAAAAAGTGCATGTCGATTCTGCATGGGTCGCAGGGATGCAGCACGTATATTCGCAGACATATGGCGACACACTACAATGAGCCGGTAGATATAGCATCTTCTTCGCTGACGGAACAGGGCACGGTTTTTGGTGGAGAAGCCAATCTCCTCAAGGGACTGGAAAACCTAATCCGTTTGTACGAGCCGGAAGTCATTGGCGTGGCAACGACGTGTCTGGCTGAAACCATCGGTGAGGATGTAGCTGCTATTATTTGCAAGTTTTATGAAATGCATCCGGAGTATGCAAATGTAAAAATCATTCCGGTGTCAAGTGCTGGCTATGCCGGAACACAGTATGAGGGGTTCTTTCGGGCACTTCATGCCGTCATCAGTCATACGGAGATGACAACAGAAAAGAACAATAAAATCAATATTATTACGGGTATGATATCACCAGCAGACACACGCTATTTAAAGCATCTGCTAACGGAAATGGGGATTGACTATGTATTGCTGCCGGATCTTTCCGAAAATCTTGATGGTGTTCATGCAGAAGTCTATGAACGCCTGCCACAGAGCGGGACATCGCTCGCGGCGGTTGCACAAATGGCAGGAGCTCGTCATACGATTGAGCTATCGACGTTTATTCAGCCGGAATATTCACCGGCACAGTATCTGTACGAGCATTACGGCATTCCGTTCACGCGGCTTGATCTGCCGGCAGGGCTTCGGGCGACGGATGCACTTATTGTAAAGCTGCAGGAGTTGGGGGGGACTGTGACAGATACGATGAAAAAGGAGCGCGGTCGTTATCTCGATGCCATGGTTGACTCACACAAATACAGTGCAATGGGACGTGCACTTGTCTTTGGCGAGCCGGATTTTGTCAAGGCGGTTGTGAATCTTTGCTGTGAGAATGGTGTTGTTCCGGTTGTGGCGATTACGGGAAGTGTCTGTAAGGGCTTTAAGGAAAATCTGGAGCCGGAAATTAAAAAGGCGGCGGAAATTTTATTTGTTGATGACTATAGAATCGAAGACGATGCCGATTTTGCCAGAGCGGATGAACTTCTTGTGGAGGCAAAAGCAAATGTCATGATTGGTAACTCTGATGGGCGTCGTGTCGCGGCAAAGTATCAGGTTCCACTTGTGCGCTGTGCTTTTCCGGTCCATGACCAGGTGGGCGGGCAGCGTATTCGTGTACTGGGCTATGAGGGTTCACTGGGACTGCTCGACCGCATAACGAATATTCTTTTGTTGGAAAAGGGGTCAACATTTCGGCAGAAGCTTTATGATAAATATTATACTGAGGAAAAACAGGAGGATATAGTGAAATCACCAATAGAAAAAGCTGCTATGACAGAAGCGGAGATGGCAAAGAAAACAGCGGAGCATCCGTGCTTTACGTGTGGAGAAGGAAAATATGCCCGCATCCATCTGCCAATTGCGCCGAAATGCAACATTCAGTGCAACTACTGTTTGCGCAAATACGATTGCCCCAATGAAAGTCGTCCAGGTGTCACAACAGAAATTCTTTCACCAGAAGAGGCCTTTGACAAGTATATGCAGGTAAAGAAGCACATGCCAAATCTTAAGGTGGTCGGTATCGCCGGACCGGGGGACTCGCTCGCGAACTTTGAGGCGACAAAGAAAACCTTGCAGCTTATTCGAGCCAATGATCCGGAAGTTACGTTTTGTCTGTCAACAAACGGGCTCATGCTGCCACTCTACGCGCAGGAGCTTATTGATCTTGGTGTTACACATGTCACGGTGACAATCAATACGGTTGACCCCAAAATCGGTGCTAAAATTTATCATCACGTAAGTTATATGGGAGTCGATTATGTCGGTGAAAGTGCAGCGGGTATTCTTCTGGGAAATCAGCTGAGTGGGCTCACATATCTCACGACGCATGGTATCGTTTGTAAGGTGAATATTGTTATGCTTAAGGGCATTAATGACAACCATATCGAAACTGTGGTCAAAAAGATGAAAAGCATTGGCTGTTATATCACGAATATCATGCAGCTTATACCTGTCAAAGGCAGTGCTTTTGAAGATATGCCGCTTGTCAATCAAAAAGAAATTATGGCAATGCGACAAAAATGCGGCGAGCATCTTAATCAGATGTATCATTGTCATCAGTGTCGGGCGGATGCCATTGGAACGCTTGATAATGATGTATCTATTGAGTATCGTGGCTGTACGGCAACAACAGAAAAGCTGACAAGTCTTCCGCCACAGCAGCAACGCTTTGCCGTAGCAACAAAGAGTGGTATGCTTGTTGATCAGCATTTTGGGCAGGTAAGTGAGTTCTATATTTATGAAAGTGATGGCAAGCGCACACACTTTCTTGAACGCCGCAAGGTGAAGAAATACTGTCAGGGCAGCGAGGTTTGTGATGAAAAGATAAACCGTATTGACCAGATTCTGCATACAATTGAGGATTGCAACAGCGTCCTTGCTTTGCGTGTTGGCGATGCGCCAATGAAAAAGCTTGGCGAAATGGGTATCCGCGTTATTACGACCTACGATCGTATTGAAGAAGCTGTGAAAAAAGCGGCAAATCAATAAAACAGTATCGTTCTATCGTACGTGTTTATTTAGAAACCAAGGGGGGATTTCTATGAATATGTTGCTTACAGATTGTACATTTGCTTGTCTCGATGCATATGAGACAAGTGCGGAGGTACTCTGGCAGCTGCTACAGAGTCTTAGCCGACTGCCGGTTGCCTCTATTGAGATGACGATGCCTGTATATAAAAAACTGCGCAGTTATCGTTCTCTGCCTAAAGGCAAGAATTATATTCTGCGTATTGATTCGGCTCAAAGAGTCGAGACATATCCGGGGTTTTTCGGCTATTCTATGGTAGATCGCCGAGTGCGTGAAGCGGGTAATTCTGGCTGTAAGTTTATAGTTTTACCCCATGGGAGGGCGGTGCCATCTTCCACGCAAGAAGCGTATATGCGCGTTTGTGGTTTTGCTGATCTTGTAGGTGTTCGTGCGCGGTCAAGCTTTGGTGCTTTACTTGCGAAGGAAGAAGACATCGAGCTGGATGCACGCGATGATTTTGGCTGCGCGACTGCACTGACCGTTGAATGGTGCCGGATGGGCGGCAGGCGTGCAGCTGTATCCTTTGCGGGAATTGGCGGTCATGCTTGTCTGGAAGAGGTATTGTTGTCACTTCGTTCAGAAAAGATGCTGGTGATCGAAGAAAATATGGCGGTTCTGCACAAAGCAAGTCGGTTGTTCAGTCAGATTACCAGGCAGAAAATCGCGACAAATAAACCAGTGCTGGGCGAACACATATTTTATGTAGAGGCGGGTATTCATGTGGATGGAATTTTAAAAAATCCAGAGATTTATGAGCCATATCCGCCGGAGCTTGTTGGTCTTACACGGCAGGTCGTACTTGGACAGTATTCCGGACGCAGTGCCATTGCTGCTAAACTGAAAGAACTAAAGCTTGATAAAAAAAGCATCGATATGAATTGTCTTTTAGTATCTTTGAAAAAGAAAAGTCTTGCACAGAAATCCACTATCAGCAATCATGACTTTGTCGAGCTTGTGAAGGAGCTGGCCTGAAATGCAGGAAAAACGTTATATTATAGATACGACACTGCGTGACGGAGCACAAAGCCCCAATGTCATTCTCACGAATGAAGAAAAACTATTGCTGGCAAAGTGGTTTGATGAAGTTGGTGTATACCAGATCGAGGCTGGTATACCGGCGATGGGGAGTGAGGAAAAAGAGATGGTCATGGCGATAAAAGATAGCTGCCAGCATGCAAAAATATCTGCATGGAATCGGCTCAGCCTGGAAGATATTGCTCATTCTATTGACTGCCAGCCGGACGTTATTCATATCAGTGTTCCGGTATCTGCCTTGCAGATTCATGAAAAGCTTGGCTGGGATGAAGCCGGACTCTTACGCCGCATGCTTGACTGTGTGAGCTTTGCCCGTGATAAGGGCTATGAAGTAACTGTGGGATTTGAGGATGCATCACGTGCTGATGCTGGATTTATGACAGTTTTGGCAAAAAGGCTTGTAAAGCTGGATGTCGAATCAATACGTTTTGCCGATACTGTTGGTATTCTGACACCGTCGACGGCCTATGAAAAAGTAAAGTATCTGCGGGACACTTCCGGTATTGGCATTGAATTTCATGCGCACAACGATTTTGGCATGGCTGTAGCGAATTCTGTTGCAGCACTGCAGGCGGGAGCATTCTATGCGGACACGACACTTAATGGTATTGGCGAAAGAACAGGTAACTGTGATATGGCACAGCTGCTAAAAGCCGCCGGACTGCTGTATGATATGAACGTTGCTCGTCTGGAAGAATGGGGTCTTCCTCCGGTCACATTTAGTTTCGAAGATCCGTAAAGGGCCGGTTCGCGTATGGGTTTTGTTTCGTATTGGAAAAATATCTGGCAACAAGGTTCGATGAGAATGGTTTACTAAAAAGCAGAAAGAGTGATGACGATGAAAAAGAAACTGTATGCATTTGCTATGATTGCCGCTTTATTGGGAAGCATGCTGCTGACCGGATGCGGAGCGGAGAAGCAGGAAGAGAAGACCTCAACAACTGCACCCCCACAGCAAAAAGAACTCTTTATCTCAGCTGCAGCAAGCCTTACGGATGTTATGAAAGAACTTGCGGCAGTTTATGAAAAAGAAAACCCAAATGTAAAGATTACGTTCAACTTTGGCAGCAGTGGGGCGTTACAAAAGTCAATCGAGCAAGGTGCACCGTCAGATCTTTTCTTTTCGGCAGCACAAAAGCAGATGGATGAACTGGAAAAAGCTGGTGAGCTAGTGGAGGGTACACGCAAAGATCTCCTTCTCAACGAAGTTGTACTCATTGTACCGAAAGATGGTAAAGCAGATATAAATAACTTTGATGATGTTAACACAGATAAAGTAAAACGTATTGCACTTGGCGAACCCAAAGGCGTTCCGGTTGGTCAATATTCAGAGGAAATCTTTACGTCCATGAATTGTCTTGATGCTGTAAAGGCAAAGGCGGCATATGGATCAGATGTACGTCAGGTTCTTACCTGGGTAGAGTCAGGCGAAGTTGACTGCGGTATCGTCTACGCGACGGATGCAGCAATCTCCACCAAGATTCGGATTGCTGCAAGCGCACCAGAAGGCTCGCATGCACCGATTATTTATCCGGCAGCGGAATTGAAGGGGAGCAAAAATAAAGAGGATGCAACAGCTTTCCTTGATTTCGTATCCAAGCCGGAAATGGTAAAAATCTTTGAAAAATATGGTTTTCAGGTGAAATAATGGACATGTCGCCGCTTATTATATCGTTGAAGACAGCTTTTGCTGCAACGGCTATTACCTTTTTTATCGGTATTTATATGGCTTGTTTTGTTGTTCGCATGAAGCATTTTCAGGGGATTATGGATGCAATAATTACATTGCCAATGGTATTGCCACCGACCGTAGTAGGATTCTTTCTGTTATTGATATTTGGTAAAAGAAGCTGGCTGGGTCAGCTTCTTTTGCAGTTTGATATTCGCTTTGTATTTTCCTGGGAGGCGGCTGTTATAGCCGCCGTTGTCGTATCAATGCCGCTTATGTATAGGACAGCACGCGGTGCTTTTGAACAGATTGACAAAAATATTATTTATGCGGCCCGTACATTGGGGGTGTCCGAATGGAAGATCTTTTGGTGGATTCTTTTGCCGAACGCCCGGCAGGGGATTCTGGCAGGCATTATTTTGTCGTTTACCCGGGCATTGGGAGAGTTTGGTGCGACCATTATGGTTGCAGGAAATATTCCGGGCGTGACACAGACAATGTCAACAGCAATTTACTCGGCTGTACAAGCGGATGACGATGCAACGGCCTTCCAGTGGGTTATTATTGTCGTGGTATTTTCCTTTGCTATTGTCATGCTCATGAACTATTGGGTCAACTATAAGGCAAGGAATCAGGTGTTCGCTGGTGCAGGAAAGTGAGGCTGGGTGATGAGGCTTAATGTTGATATAAAAAAGAAGTTAATGAACTTTGAACTGCAGACAGCTTTTTATACGGAAGGTGAGGTCCTGGCACTTCTGGGAGCATCAGGCTGTGGCAAAAGCATGACACTCAAATGTATTGCCGGTATTGAGACACCTGACAGTGGGGTAATCGAGCTGGATGGTCAGATGCTTTTTGATAGCAGCAGGAACATCAATTTGCCGCCACAGCAACGCAAAGTAGGATATCTGTTCCAGAATTATGCACTTTTTCCCAATATGACAGTAGCAGAAAACATTGCTTTTGTCGTTGCTGGTAATAAAGCAGAAAAGAAAAAAATTGTAGCAGAAAATATCAGGCGTTTTGCTTTGGGAAATATCGAGGATGCCTATCCGCAGAGACTATCCGGCGGCCAGCAGCAACGAGTTGCTTTTGCCCGCATACTGGCTGCTGAGGCAAAAATTCTATTATTAGATGAACCTTTTTCGGCACTTGACAGTTATCTCAAGTGGCAGCTCGAACAGGAGATGCTGGAAATACTTGAGCGTTATGATGGTGCAGCACTTTTTGTGTCACATGACAGAGACGAGGTCTATCGCCTTTGCGACCGTGTCGCAGTTATGAATCAAGGTTATATTGAGGCAATTAGTACCAAGAAAGAACTTTTTGAAAATCCGCAGACGATGGCAGGGACCCTTCTGACGGGATGCAAGAATATTTCAAAGGCAAGGCCAATTAACGACCATATGATAGCAGCAGAAGAGTGGGGATTGCAGCTCCATATAGCAGGGGGCGTGCCAAAAAACTTGTGTTGTGCAGGTTTTCGCGCTCATTTCTTTGAACTGGCGGATAATGAAATGGCAGAAAATACGTTTCAGATGGAAGTTGTCCGCGTTATAGAGGACCCTTTTTCCTATCTCGTTCTGGTGCGAGCCAAGGGTACAACTGGTAAGACGCTGCTCTGGGATGTAGATAAAGTGGTTTGGCAGAAAATCACTGCGGGCAGGTGCTTCTTACGATACCTGCAGATAAAATTATATTGATGGAAAAATGAAAAGAAAACTCCAAATACAGTTTTGACTATAAAAATAACGGCAGGAAACTTTACTTGGTTTCCTGCCGTTACTTATTGTGTTTATATTTTATCAGGCATAGTACATACTGCTGTTAATCGAAGCAGCAAGGTCCATTTTATTTTTGAGCTTGCGTTTTGGTGGAGTCTGTTCATAGGCTGGCAGTCGGTTTTTGATAAACTGCGTGTCAATATTGCCAGTGCAGAAATAGTCATCCTCAAGAATGCGCTTGTGCAGAGAGATGGTCGTCTTAATACCTTCAATCTTAAACTCGTTAAGAGCACGCTGCATGATCTTGATTGCATCCCCGCGTGTGCGTCCGTGAACGATGATTTTTGCGATAAGAGAATCATAGTATGGTTCAATCGATAGCCCTGCAGACACGCCACTGTCGAAACGTACACGTGGACCGCTCGGTTCATGCAGAAAGTCGATCTTTCCCGGTGAAGGCAAAAAGTTATTGTCTGGATCTTCGGCATTAATACGGCACTCAATGGCATGACCTGTAAAGGTGACGTCTTTTTGGCTTATCGATAAAGGTTCACCTGCTGCGATGTGGATTTGGGCACGTACAAGATCAATACCTGTGACGGCCTCGGTGATACCATGCTCTACTTGTATGCGTGGGTTGATTTCCATGAAATAGAACTCGTTGTTGCTGAGATCAAGCAGAAATTCAACGGTACCAATGTTTGTATAGTGGATACTCTTGGCTGCTTTGACAGCAAGCGCACCGATTTTTTCGCGCATATCCGGGGTGAGACCAATGGACGGAGATTCTTCGAGTAATTTCTGGTTGCGGCGCTGCAGTGAGCATTCACGCTCACCGAGATGGATGACGGTACCGTAGTTATCCGAAAGAATCTGTACTTCGATATGGCGGGAATGGGCGATATAATGCTCAAAGTAAAACTTGATCTTATGCAAATCGACGACTTGTAGAATGTTTTTGAGATCCTGTTCGTTATAGGCAACAAACATACCTTTACCGCCGCCTCCGGCAACCGGTTTTAAAATTACGGGGTATTCGACTTCTTTTGCAGCAGCAATTGCCATTTCATCGCTTGTAAGTGGATCACTGCCCTTTGACATCGGAATGCCGGACGGCTTCATCGCCGCGCGGGCGACATCCTTGTCCCCGACTTTGCGAATGGTTTCGGCAAGTGGCCCAATCCAGGTAAAACCGGCTTTTGTTGCTTCTTCCGCAAAATCAGCATCCTCGGAGAGAAAACCATAGCCCGGATGGATTGCATCTGCTTCTGTTTCGCGAGCGGCCTGGAGAATCGCTTCAGGATTAAGATAGCTTTGCGAAGCATCCGCCGGACCAATATTATAGGTTAGATCCGCAAGCTGTACATGCATTGCCTGCTCGTCAGCATCGGAATATACAGCAACTGTTTCAATACCGAGTTCCTGACAGGCACGGATGATACGAACAGCGATTTCGCCGCGATTGGCAATAAGAATTCTTTTGAACATAATCATAACCTCCATTGGGCTGTAGTCAGCCGGTTTTCATTTTGTTTTACTATAGTTTGTTCGTATATTGTGGTATTTACGTTTATAGTGAAAGTTTGCACTTGCTTTTTTGGTAAAGGGTAAGTAGAATGAATTCGTTAGGGTACATCCCTTTACACAAAACAGAATTAGCAGAGGAAACTTTCATTAATAAACTAGAACTTTGAACAATTACGATTTTAACACATAACTATGCCTAAAAGCAATAATACTTTTAGGCTATCACAATGATTCTTTTTAAGAATAATAAATACTGTATACACAAAGAGAAAGTTGGTGAGATCCCTATGACGGATATTGTAGCCGAGAAACTGCAGCAGCTGCCTCAGTCCCCGGGCGTTTACATAATGAAGGATGAAGTAGGAAAAATTATCTATGTCGGCAAAGCGGTTATTCTTAAAAATCGGGTGCGGCAATATTTTCAAAGCAATAAGAATCATTCACCGAAAGTGCGGGCAATGGTCGCAAAGATCGCTGACTTTGAGACCATACTTACAGGATCAGAGATCGAAGCACTTATATTGGAATGTAATCTTATAAAGAAGCATCGGCCACGCTACAATATCAGCCTGAAGGATGATAAGACCTATCCATATATAAAGGTAACGCGCGAGGAAGTTTATCCGCGTGTACTTATTACACGGCGTGTACTCAAAGATGGAGCGCAGTACTTCGGCCCGTATACGAATGCGGGCGCTGTACATGAAAGCTTACGACTGCTGCGGCGGTTGTTTCCGTTGCGAACCTGTAAGCACATGGAGGTCGACCGTCCCTGTCTGGAATATCATATCAAGCGATGCCTCGCTCCTTGTACAGGGAATGTCGATCGGGGCGACTATGCAGACATGATCAAGGCGGTGTGCCTTTTCCTTGAAGGACGCAGCGAGGCGGTGGAGAAAAATCTTGCTATGAGAATGGAGGAGGCTGCAGATAATTTTAACTTTGAGATGGCAGCCCGACTTCGTGATCAGCTGGCAGCGGTGCGCAAGATTACAGAAAAGCAGAATATCGTAACAGGTGCCGGAGATCAGGATGCTGTTGGTATGGCGCGGTCCGAGGCAGGTGTCTGCATGCAGGTGTTTTTTATTCGCAGCGGGAAAATGATCGGGCGGGAGCATTTCATGCTTACTGGCAGTGAAGAAGAGCCGGATGAGGCTGTGCTTACAGCATTTCTCAAGCAATACTATAATCGGGCGGCATTTATTCCGCGTGAGATTTTGCTGCCAACTCAGCTTGAGGAACGAGCGCTTATCGAAAAATGGCTCACGGAGCGTAAGGAAGCAAAAGTTTCGCTGGAATCTCCACAGCGCGGGACGAAGAAAGACATCGTGCAGATGGCAGTTGGCAATGCAGAGAAATTCCTTGTCGATGAAAATGCGCGACTCAGGCAGGCGAATGCACAGACGATTGGAGCAGTCGAGGATCTGGGACGTTATCTGAAGCTTACGCATTTGCCGACACGCATGGAGTGC
>WSSedB1CaDRAFT_10000461_pt1 | contig 17733 bp, 21 predicted proteins | sample WetSurSB1Cattail_FD_9460 | JGI IMG/M metagenome (IMG submission 9460)
GCCCTGCCAGCCGTGATAGTAGATCCGGCGTCCATGCCAGTCGCAATCGCGGTTCAGCCAGGCGCCGATCCTGAACCCGACACCAAAGGTAATCAGACCGTACCCCAAGGGCGGGCTTTCAACATAAACGGTCATCGGATCATACTGAGGAACGTAAATCACGTCCGGTTCCGCCGGATCAATACTGATGATTCCCCCCTCATTGATCACCTGTTGCTCGGAATTGGAAACAAGATTGCCCTCAGCCTCAGCCTCCGACCGCAAACGCTGGATTGCGTCCATCACATCCTGCGGCTGATTGCTGTACGCCTCTCCCAAGGATACGGTCCAATCATATTTCTGGTCCATCATGAAAAGCACGTCGGGATAATGGGCCACCGCCTTAACGCTCACATCCCAAGGCTGGTCGTCAATCAGGGCAAATTTCCCGAGCTGCCTGACATAGCGCGCTGCCGCATCGATCTGATCGACGAATGTCGCTGCGGGAAGAATCTGGGCAAGCAGCGGATCAGGATAGAGTGCAATGGGCGCCAGTAATTCATCCAGTTCCTCTGCGGTAAATGGGGTATACGTACCCTCTTCTACAACGTTGGGAGGAGAATACTCATCCTGGGCAAGCGCCGTTTGGCTCAAACAAAAACCGGGGACGAGGAGGAAAAGTACTGCATATACGATGATCAGAGTGTTTTTCATGTGCATCTCCATATACTTCGGTTGTTCACCACGCGCGGCATGCCTTAGCTGAATCCGTGCCGCATGTACGGCCTAACGAGCGTAATGCCGGAGTCAATCGCCGCCCGTGCCGCCCCATGTCGCTTGTGCCGAATAACCAGCGCCCACGCCGCGAATCATGCCAGAAACGTCGGGACTGAGGCATTCCAAGCGAGAGAAGCCGGGAGGGCGGCACGGATTCAGGATTATGCTAGAACTTCGGGACAAGTGTAATTGCCTCCGAGATATACGCATCCAGACTATCCGGAGCACTCACCGGATCGGAATACCAGATCCTGTTTCCAGCCGAGGTACTCACGAGCAATGTATTATTCTCCGGCTCCTGGATCAGCATTGAAGCTGTTGTCGTGAAACCCAAAACATTCATGGTCAAAACACCGGACTCGCCGTCAACCGACCAGATGCCCGAGATGGACTGCGTATAGTCCGGTGAGGAATCGATCTTATGGTTAATGGATTTTTTCAGGATTCCATCTTCATTGAACGTAAACATCCCATAGGTTGTCTCGTGATTAATCTCGACCTCTCCGGAGATCGTTACCACCAGGCATGGGTATGTAGCCCAGTAGAACGTCTTGCCGCTGATGAAAGCAGCGGAAAACTTCATTGTCGCGGGAACCAGCGCGGAATAGCCGAAGATCGAGATCTGTATATTCGCAAGACCGCCGGGGCCCATATACCAGGCTTCAATAGGTCCGGAATCGGGCCGCATCAGCACTGTCGAGGTATATTTGGATATACGGGTATATATCCTGGTTGCCGCTGTTGAGTGAAATGTAAGCACCGCTTTGCCGTCGGGAGTCAGCGACCAGGTGCCGTCGCTTGTTGCCGCAGGGTCCAGGTAATCGGTTGATACGCTCGATGACGTCAGGAGCGCGCCATCGGGACAAAAAACGATCTTGTGAAATGAAGAGCGGAAATCCCACACATACACCGGATAATCAATGAGGTCTGTTTCAGACAGCGGATATACCGTTCCGGGCTGAATAAGACCGGCTCTACCTGACGACCTGTTGTTTCTCCGCTTGCTTCCACCGAATGTGACAATAAAAATGGAAAAGGCCGCAAAAGAGATCAGCGAGAATATCGCCATTTTTTCAAAAATATCTCCATTGCTTTTCACATAACTTCCGCTGCAGGCGGAAAAAGTGAGCACAAAAACCGCGATAAATAACAACGGGGGAATCGCAAAAAATTTCATATAGTGGCGTTTCATCGGTTACTTCTCACCAACATACACATCCACCAGCTGTCCGGGATAAAGGGCAACGTTTTTCGGCTTCGCAAACCGGAACAATACCGGCAGAACCCGGACATCAACCCGCTCGGTCCTCTGGTTCGACAACTGAATCTTCGGCGATACATAGGGCTGAACCCGGACATACTCCAGCGGAATATTGATATCCGTACCGCGAATAAACATTTTCGCCACAATCCGCGCCGGTTGCGGCAATCTGTGAACGAGTATTTCATCGATATAGCATCTGACCCCCAGATACTCCTGTGCTCCCCCCATCACGAGAACCGGCACTAGGCCCTGCGTATAGGTATCATAGGACCCCTGCGCCGATACGTAGCTCCCGACAGTCGCGTTTATGGAAAGAACCACGCCTTCGACGGGTGCTTTGATGAGGAATTTGTCCAGCAAAGCGCTTGACGACAGGTACGCTTTGGTCAGCGCACTATACTGATGTTCCTGGTTGCGAATGTCATAGATCCAGGCCCCCGCCCTGATGAGCTCGTATTGCTTCCGAACGACTTCGAGATTTGTTTTTGCCACCCTGACGGTGTTCTCAGCGTTATCCAGGGCATCTTTACTCACCGAACCGGGATCGAGCTCATATGATTTCCGCTGTTTGTCCAACTGGTCCTGAGCGCTTTTGAGGCTGGCAGCGGCATACTTCACCTGGGACGTGGCAACCTCAAGCGTTTCCTTTCTCGGCTGGGCCTTGAGTTCCTCGAGAAGCGCCAGCGCCGCTTCGGCCTGGGATTTCTGCTGCGCGGCCGTGGCCCGTTGCACGGAATCGTCGATCATGATAAGCGGCATTCCCTTCCGCACATCCTGCCCCTCGCTGACAAGGATTCTGGTGACAACTCCGGCCACTTCCGGATAGATATTTATGTTCTCGCCATTCGACTGATAGCTCTCGATGATGCCGTTGGCGTAGATCCCCTTGCCGTAAGGATTAGAGGCGGGATTGAACGCCGGGGGCTGGAGTTTTTTCTCGATGCCGAATATGTAGGCGCTTACCAAACCTGCCACCAGCCCGATGATGGCAAGAATGAATATGACCCTATTTTTCACGTCCGCCCCCTTGTTCGAAGCCGACAATCCTGCCATCCTCCATTTTCATAATTCTATCGGCATATTCGAAAATCCTGCTGTCATGGGTTACAACAATGATGCAGCGCTTGTCGTTCAGGATGTTTTTCTTTACAAAATCAATGATCCTCCTTCCGGTGTCCCCGTCCAGTGAAGCGGTCGGCTCGTCAAAGATCAGGATATCGGGATGACTGGCAATAGCCCGCGCGATTGCCACCCTTTGCTGTTCTCCGCCGCTCAGCTTGACCGGAGGAAGCAATGCCCGATCCTTTATCCCTACTATCTCCAGGTATTTCATTGCCTCGTTTATGGATTCATTCCAGTCGAGCTTTTTCAGAATGAGGGGAATGGCCACATTTTCAACCGTGGTCAGGCGCGGAAAGAGATGATAATCCTGAAAAACGAATCCAACAGTGTTCAGTCTGAACTCGGCGATCTGGTCGCTCGTCATGTTCCAGATATCCCTGTTCTCAACCAATACCGTTCCCGAATTCGGTCTGAGTATCCCCGAGATCAAACTCAGCAGCGTTGTTTTCCCGCTTCCCGACGGACCTTCGATATACAGCATTTCCCCGAACCAGGCATCGAAGCTTACCTCCCGCACGGCAATTGTTCTGGCGTCACCTTCGCCAAACCATTTGACCAGTTCCGTTGCCCGCATAGCCAGTTCAGCCATATTACCCCCGGAAAATATCAAACGGTTCGATCCTGAGCACTTTTCTGACACCAATGTAGCTTGAAATAGCCGCAATGATCAGGACCATGACAAAGGCAATCCCGAGATTCGCGTACGTTATCATGGCCGCGTAGCTCGGCAGCCTGAGTTTTGCGACAGTGATCAGCAGGCAAGCGAGTCCGATACCAAGACCGTACCCGGTAAGAGCGGTAAAAGTGGCCTGAAACAGGATCATGTAGATGAGTTCCCTTCCCTTTGCCCCAATCGCCTTTAAGGCACCAAATTTTTCCAGGTTCTCCAGGATAAAGGTATAGAAAGTCTGTCCGGATATGGAAAGCCCGACAAAGAAACTGATTACCGTCATGATAAGGACGTTGGTACCAACACCGGTCTGGAATTTGTAAAAATTGGATGTTTTCTCGATGAATTCTTCTTTGGTCAACGCTTCATAGCCAAGGGCTTGTACCTGCTGTTTGATGTGGGGAATCGCATCGGGGCTCTTCGGTTCGATCAGGATGAACGCGGTGGTGAATCTTGTGGAAGGAATGTACTGAAGTGCCCTGTTATACGTTGTGTACAGGGTCGGAACGCCAAAAAGACCGCTGGTGGTGACCTTGGCGATACCGACGATGACTCCGCGATGGTCGTTTATCTCGAATTCCGTACCGATTCGGGGATTCTCGAGCTTGGGAAATTCCGCATCCTTGACCACCACAAAGGCATTCTCCGCATAGATGTTCTCGATCTGCCCATCAATGAGTTCGGGCCTCCCGTACAAGCTGGAGTCGTCGAGCCCGATGACCGTCACCGATTGGTAAACACCGCTACGCAGCTTCACCAATGCCCCTCCGGAATAGAACGGCACGGCATATTTAACGCCATGGATGCTGCGCACAGCGTCAAGCACGTAATCAGGCAGCGGAATGCTGTTTATAGGAGTGTTGACAGCCGGGTCCATTACCCATACCTTGGCGCCTATATTGAGGACGGTAGCGGAGGAACGGTGCAGGATACCAGCAAACATCGAGGTCATCATGACCATCAGAAAGACCGCAAAGGTAATGCCGACGAGGAGGGCAGCGAATTTCCCCTTGTCGTTCACCAACAGTTTGTAGGCAATTTTAAGGATGCCTTTCACTGATCGTGTCCTCTTTTCGCCGGTTGAGGTCATGGCCCGTATTAATGATCAATTATAACATATGTCGCTAAATCCATAAGGATGGTTACAGAAAATCCCCCTCCACATGTTAAGGACGAAAAAGTCGAGGCAACGCATGCAAACGTTTGTAACCTTGAACATGGCAATTCCGTCTTAAGAACAAATACCTGATTTCAACCCAGTGAAGCTAAATTTCAGTTCGGAATTCGAATGGACACACTGACATGAAATGGAAAATTACAAATACCCAGACCCGCCTTAGCCTTAGCAGCGCCATAATCCTTTTTGCCGGTTTGGCTAGCTCAATCTATATTTATATGACAGCCGGGAATGTTTCGGACACCGTATTGGAATTTGAAGAGACGAAGAAATATATGCATGATTTGGAACTCTATGGCGGAAAAGCGAATGTTCTTGCAGTGGAGCTTATGAAATGGTTTAAAGGGCTATGGCAGGGTGAATCACTTGCGTACACAGTAGCCTGCATCACCATTTTCATATCGTTTGGTTTTTACCTCGTTGCCTATTTCGGGTCATCCGGCCTGGAATCCGATGACTGCGATGAAGGCAAACGGGACCGTGTCGAGAGGGGAAATTCATACTCATAAGTAATTTTGCGGTAAAATGCAGTGCGGAAAAATGATGATTTTCAGCAATAACTCTTCTGAATTCCTATGTTTTGTCAACATGTTTTCCCTCTTCCATTTTCCCATGCTCAAGCGAGATTATTTTACTGTAACTTTCCTTAATCGAGATACGTCTTCCATAGTAAAATGGAAGTGTGTCTGCCGTTGGCGTAGGGGAATGAAACAAGTTTTTTTGAAATTGTTCATTCCTTTCCTGCCAACACAACCAGAGTCAAGGAGACTGGAAAACAATGGGATACATGCAAAAACTCGCACCATTTCTTTTACTGCTGGCATTAAGCGGCTGCGCTACTCTCCCAACAGGGCCGAGCATCAACGTTCTGCCGGCCCAGGGAAAACCTTTTGATACATTCCGAAGTGAAGACATGACCTGCAGACAATGGGCGGAACAACAACTAGGGGTGTCAACCCAACAAACCTATGACAAAAATGTTGCCACCGGAGCAGTTGCGGGCACGGCAATAGGAGCGGGACTGGGTGCGGCCATAGGTTCAGCCTCCGGCCACGCCGGAGCCGGCGCTCTCATTGGTGCTGCAAGCGGGCTTCTCTTTGGAACGGCAGCAGGCTCCGACTCGGGCCAGGCCTATGGCAGGGAAGCCCAGCGCAGATATGACAATTCCTATGTCCAGTGCATGTATTCCTATGGAAACAAGGTGCCGGGCAGTCACCCTCGTGTCGTAGTCGCGCCTCAGCAACCCGTGGTAATCGCGCCTCCGCCACCTCCACCTGCCCCGGTTGAGGTGGCGCAAGAGCCGGAACAATATCCGCCCCCGCCAGAGGTTTATGTTGATGAAGCGCCGCAATTCATTTATTCGCCCGCACTCAACCTGTATGTCGCGGTCGGAGTTCCCTATGACCTGGTTTATACGGGAGTCGATTATTTATACTTTTCCGGTGGCCGCTGGTATCGCAGTCCGTACTACAACGGCCCGTGGTCACTTGCCGCCAGGAGTAATTTCCCACAGGTATTAGTCAGGTACCGGATAGACAATATCCGGCATTACCGTGACGTAGAGTTCAGACGATATGAACACGACAGAGCTCATTATGATGGACGATTCCATCGTCCCGGATTTCATGGTGAAAGACGGGAAATAGAGCGTAGAGCAGAACATCGCTAAAGAAGGAGGTTGACATGAAAAAGATCATTTGTGTTGCCCTTGCGGCAACGACGCTTTTACTGGCAGGCGCTTCGTCAGGTCTCGCCTATCATGGCTGGCACGGCGGACATGGACGGGTTGGTGTCTGGGTTGGACCGGGATGGGGACCAGGGTGGTGGGATTACCCCTCTTACCCATATTACCCTTACTATGCAACGCCTCCCGTCGTAATCCAGCAGCAGCCCGATACATACATCCAGCAGACTCCGCAGGCCGAGGAGCCGAGCTACTGGTATTTCTGCAGGGAACCGGAGGGATATTATCCCTATGTGAAGAAATGTCCGAAGGGCTGGCTGAAGGTTGTGCCCCCTTCAACTCCGGAAGACGATGGGGAGGAATAAACAATGAGAATGCACGTTAAAAGGATGGCCCCATTCTTTGCGTTAGTGTTGTTATCGGGATGCGTGACTCTTCCAACGGGTCCAAGTGTCCGGGTGATGCCCGGACAGGGAAAGCCATTTGAACAATTCCGGGCTGATGACGCTATTTGCAGGCAGTGGGCTGAACAGCAACTCGGCATATCTCCGCAGGAAACGGTTAACCAGAACGCGGCAGGTGGAGCTGTTGCCGGTACGTTGATCGGAGCGGGACTTGGTGCGGCCATCGGCGCCGCAGCGGGGAATCCGGGAGCTGGTGCGGCTATCGGCGCTGGCAGCGGACTTCTTCTCGGTACGGCAAGCGGCGCCGATGCAGGGAATGCATACGGATGGGAAGCTCAGCGGCGTTACGACAACTCCTACGTTCAATGCATGTATGCCAAGGGAAACCAGGTGCCGGGAACGGTACGCTATCGCCGTGTCCGGAAGTCAACTCCTCCGCCGCCTCCCGACTTGAGATCCGTACCGCCGGACTATGTTCCCGACAATACGCCTCCTGTTCCTCTGCCGCAGTAAGCCTGCTCCGTGTAATGGTGTAAAAAAAAGCAAAAAAGGAGGGATTTGTATATGGTAGGCATGTTTACTATATTGATGATTATTTTCTCGGCTGTAATATTCGGTATTTTCAACAGACGTTGGTCAATTGCTTGCTCCATATTCGTGCTGCATATAGCGATTGCCGGTTTCATCATAGGCTGCGTGGCACACTGGCCATCGGCACACCAGCGTATGGCATCCCCATCCGGGCAGTATGCTCCAGATAAAGATAAGGATAGCGGGAAACACGTTTCAGTTATATCAGTTTTGAAAAGAATTCAAAGTTGAAGTGACGGAGCATAGTGGGAAACACAGGGATAGACACTGATACTAAAATAAGCCTGAAATAAAGAAAGGGGGAGTTCATCGCTCCCCCTTTCTTTATTAACACAACTTATCCATACATGCCTGTTTCGGGAATAGGAATAAATTTTTACTGATCAATTCGTAACCTTTTTTCGTTGAATGCCGTCTAGCAAAGTAAGCTGGTTAGACTTATTTCAACGGAGGTCAAAACAATGGAAAAGAAAAGCAAAAACATGGCAAAAATCGTAGTATTTTTTTGTATCACAGCGTTAACGGCATTTGCTGGCATCGCGCAGGCACATGAACATGAACATGATAGTGACTGTGCTTGTGAGCATGGTGGCGAAAATTATCATCATGATTCCAAAAAGATGCATCATCATGGTTTCATGAAGATGGAAAAGAAACTGGGGCTGACAGACGCGCAAAAAGCTCAGGCTAAGGCAATTTTTCAGAAAAACAGAGATGTTGTGAAACCGATTATCACTAACCTGCGGGCCGAGCAGAAAAATCTTCAAGCATTGATGTTTGCCGATACTGTTAATGAAGCGGCAATCCGTGCTGAAACTCTCAAAATTGCCGGAATTCGGGCCGACCTTAATGTCAACAGAGCAAAGGTTGGAACACAGTTCCGCGCTATCCTGACACCTGCCCAACGGGAAACCCTGAAATCTTTACATAATAAAAAATGCCCTGTAAAAGACAGCACAACCGCTGCTCCTGCCAAATAGTCATTTCGTGTTCCGCTGAGTTCTCGTATGAGCGGGGGTTCCCCCCTTCTCCTCCGCAAATACGGGGCTCACAAAGACCTCCTCGCAAGAGGGGGTCTTTGTATTTTGAGCTCGAAACCATGACCAACCGCCCCGACAAAGAACATTGAAAATAGTGTAAACTAGATAAAGATGATAACGTATAAAAAGCCCTCTTCACTGGGGCTTTTTATATATTTGCAGCATGGACAATTCCAATGAAACCACCAGACCAGATCACACGGAAGATTGTACCAAACCTGTGGGATGTCGTGGCATTTCTCCTCGTCATGGGTCTTGTCACGCTCTTCGCTTGGGGAAGCCGTCAGATGGCGGTCCCTTATAGTCCCGGAGAGCACGTACCCCTATCCCTTGACCCGGCTCATCTCCCCATGTACGCCCTGCGAACGGTGCTTCGCATGGTTGCCGCGCTGGGCCTTTCGCTGATCTTCACCTTTACCTATGCCACCTTGGCAGCAAAAAGCCGTCGTGCCGGGGGGATTCTTGTTCCCCTCCTGGATATTCTCCAGTCAGTACCGATCCTGGGCTTCCTTTCCGTCACCGTTACCGGCTTTATCGCAATGTTCCCCGGAAGCCTGCTGGGGGTCGAATGCGCGGCCATCTTTGCCATTTTCACATCACAGGCGTGGAACATGGCCTTCAGTTTCTACCAATCGCTGCGCATCGTACCCAAGGAACTTCAGGAAGCGGCAATGCTCTTCGGTCTCTCTCCCTGGCAGCGATTCTGAAAACTGGAAGCGCCTTTTGCCACGCCTGCCCTGATCTGGAACACCATGATGTCGGTCTCGGGCGGCTGGTTTTTTGTGGTCGCCTCGGAAGCGATCACCGTGGGCAAGACCTCCGTGACCCTTCCCGGCCTCGGTTCCTATATTGCCCAGTGGACCGAGAAAGGAAACTATCCCCATATAGTCCTCGGCATAGCCGTCATGAGTTTATATGTCGTCTGCCTCAACCGCTTTGTCTGGCGGCGGCTGTATGCCATCAGTCAGACCCGCTATCGGCTGGATTAGTAAGTTAGATGTTATTTTCTGCGTTTCTCTGGCAGAAAATAACTTCGTAAACGAACTATCCTGTTTATCAGGGTTAGGAGTAACCGCATGGAAGCACTGCAACCGCAAGCCAGTCTGCTCAGACTGACCAATGTCCGCAAATCCTTCAAAAAGAGCGAAGGCGATGAACATCTTGTTCTGGACGGCGTCAATCTCTGCATCGACGAGGGGGAGATCGTTGCACTCCTGGGACGATCCGGTTCCGGCAAATCAACCCTTCTGCGTATCATTTCCGGCCTTGCCAAACCGGGAAGCGGCGAAGTCACCTATTGCGGAAAACCAGTCCAGGGGCCGGCGCAGGGCCTGGCCATGGTTTTTCAGAGCTTTGCACTTTTCCCCTGGCTTACCGTCCTGGAAAATGTGGAACTGGGGCTCGACGCCATGGGGGTTCCCAAACAGGAACGTCGGCGGCGTTCACTGGCAGCCATTGACCTGATTGGTCTGGATGGTTTTGAATCAGCCTATCCCAAGGAGCTATCCGGAGGCATGCGCCAGCGAGTAGGCTTTGCCCGGGCCCTGGTTGTCGAGCCGACCCTGCTGCTCATGGACGAACCATTCTCGGCCCTTGACGTACTGACTGCCGAGACTCTCCGTACCGATCTTATCGAACTCTGGCTTGAGCGGCGGATTCCCACCAAGGGGATCCTACTGGTTTCCCACAATATCGAAGAGGCGGTCCTGCTCGCTGACAGGATCATCATTCTGGGGAGCAATCCAGGCCGGGTTGTGACGGAGATCAAGATCCCGCTTGCGCATCCCCGCGACCGTGAGGCACCGACATTCCGACAGATTGTCGACAACGTCTATGAACTGATGACCCAGCGCCCGCGTGGCGGCGGGCGCAAAGCCGAAGCGGTTCCCATGTCTCATCGTCTTCCCGAAGCCCACGTCATTCAGCTTGCCGGTCTCATGGAAGCCCTGGCGGCGGAACCCTACAAAGGCAGGGCCGACCTGCCCGAACTGGCCGACCAGATGGGGTTCGGCGTCGATCAGCTTTTCCCGCTCCTTGATGCCCTGGAAACCCTCATGTTTGCCCATGTCGAAGGCGGGGATGTGGAACTGACACCGTCCGGAAAAAGCTATGTCGACGCGGATATCCTCCGCCGCAAGGAGATTTTTGCCGAACACTTGGTCAGACATGTCACCCTCGCTGCCCATATTCGCCGGGTGCTCGACGAACGGCCCGGAAACCGTGCAAGGGAAGACCGCTTCCTTCGTGAGCTTGAAGACTTCTTCAGTGAGGACGAGGCGGAAAGAGTCCTGCAGGTGGCAATTGAATGGGGGCGCTATGCGGAGCTTTTTGCATATGAAGAAGGGTCCGGCATTCTCAGCCTGGAGAATCCCGCCGGTTCCGAACAGGAAGAGTAGCAAACTTCTTGAATCCGAAAACGCCTGAAGTGCGGATCAAGTGTAATGCCGGAGTCAATCGCCACCTCTTCATAGACATCAAACATTACAACGTCCATAACATGGGTTTCAACATCACGCCAAAATTTCCAGAAGTATCTTGCCTTTTTTTATGTTATTTTGAAAAAGTAATAAGTTACATGCTGTTTATTAAACAATTTGCCAAGAGAGAAATCAATGATGCCAACGAGGTCATCCACAAATGACCAGCTTTCATTTTTTGAAGCAACAGCCCCCTCTTCACCAGTATCCAAGAAATCTCCCAAACTTACGAGAGACATCAATTTTTCAGTCAGTTTGAGTTCGTTGCTAATGAACCCGGATCAGCCACGGAATTTCATAGACGAGGAGCAACTGTCGGGGCTGTGCGAATCAATAAAACTTCACGGCATCATCCAGCCGGTCGTAGTAAAGAAGGGCTCCGGCAAGAGATATATCCTTGTCGCCGGGCAACGACGTTACCTCGCTGCTCGCATGGCAGGACTTGAAAAACTCCCGGCAATTTTGACAGATGGAGACCCCTTCGAAATAGCCATTATCGAGAACCTCCAGCGCAGTGACCTTACTGCTATCGAAGAAGCAGCTGCGCTGTCTCATCTTAAAGAGCTGAAAGGCTATACCCTCGAGCAGATGAGCAAAATCCTCGGCAAGGCAAAACCGACGATCAGCGAAATCATCTCGCTGACCAGGTTACCGGACGAAATCCAAGACAGGTGCAGAGAAGACGCCTCGATTCCAAGGAGCATTCTGGTTGATATTGCCCGCAAGTCGTCGCATGCAGACATGATCGTGGCATTTGAAGCATACCTGAAAGGGGTCGGGAGGAAGGAGATCAGGAAACTGCTGGAGAAACCGACCCGGCCAGCAAAAAGAACAGAAACAAAATTTCTCACTTCTTTTGTGAAGCGGATTGAGAGTTTTGATGTAGAAAAACTGGGAGAAAAACAGCGGGGACAAGTAAAAAGTGAACTTGAAAAACTTCATGCGACAATAGAAAATTTGCTAACCAAATTCCAGAGTTAAATACAATTTCGGCATGCCGAACATGCACTTTCAACAGGTGATGGCTACCACGTAAATGGCGTAACGAAATCCTTATGATGACCGAAATGAATCCGTTATTATCCGCAACCTAGATTCCTATGGCTCTGAAAGAGGCTGCACACCTACAGGGTCTTGAAAAATTTGAAACCTCTCCCCGCCCGCCCACTCCCCCGCGTCAAAGACTCAAACCTCTTTACCTTTCCATCTCGTAATTTTATAATTTATCTACACAAAAAGTGCGGTCATGAGACCGCTAGACTGCTCGGAGAGCAGTGTTCCTTCGGCTCTCCGGAGCGGAAAGGAGAACAACATGTACGTAATCACCGGAGCAACGGGAAATATAGGGAGCAAGGTTGCCGATATCCTGCTTAATGCGGGTGAAAAAGTTCGGGTGATCGGCAGGAACAGCGCCGGACTGCGGCGCTTCGTGGACAGAGGAGCCGAGGCAGCAGCGGGCAATTTGAAGGATGGAACGTTTGTCAGCCGGGCTTTTAAGGGCGCCAAGGCGGTATTTGCCATGATCCCGCCGGACTATGGTGCAACCAATTTCAGAGCCTATCAGAACGAAATCGGAACAAACCTGGCAAACGCCATCAGGAAATCAGAGGTCGGCTATGTAGTAAACCTGAGCAGCCAGGGAGTCGACCTTTCCGAGGGGACAGGTCCGATTTTAGGACTCCGTGACCAGGAAGAACTGCTCAACCGACTTGTAGGGGTAAACGTGCTTCACGTGCGTTGCACGTACTTCATGGAAAACCTCCTGATGAGCATCCCGCTCATCAACGAAAGAGGATTTGCCGGCTCGCCGGTGCGGGGTGATCAGGAGATCGCCCTGATCGCAACCTGCGACATCGCCGATTTCGTTGCAAAACAGCTTGTCAGGTGGGATGTGGAAGGAAAAACTGTCCGGGACTTGCTCGGTCATCGGGACGTTTCCCTCAACGACGCGTTCGACATCATCGGACGTGAAATCGGTAAACCCGGCCTGAAGTATGTTCAGTTCAGCGACGAGGATGCAACGAAGTGGATGAGAGAAATAGGCATCAGCACCGACCTTTGCAGATGCTATATCGAGATGAGTCATGCCCTCAACGAGGGACTCTTCGCGGTAAACCTGTTCCGGACAGACGAAGACACAACGACGACATCCATCGAGGAGTTCGCCGCCACAACCTTTGCCGAGGCATTCGCGGCCTCACCGTTCAAAAAGGCGGCCTGATGAATCCGCAAACGGATGCTCGCCTGTCTGTTGGGAAAGCCCGCTTTTGCGGGCTTTCTTTTGAGTAGTTCATTTTAAATGTTATATAAAGCCCCTACTCCAAGCAGATTGAAGCACAAACATTGGGCTTTTAGTCCCTTCCCCTTCAAGGGGGAGGTTAGGATGGGAATGGGGTAAGAGATGCAACCAACCATTACGAGGATTATCCATGAAGACCAGTTTAAAACATCCCGCAACGAATCGTGACGACACCCTGCTGCTGGTCGCTACTCTGCCTGCAGAGTTGCAGGCTGCTCTCCACAAACTGCCGCTCGATCATCTGCTCGAGGTGGTGATGGACGTGGGGCGCTTGCCCGAAGCGCGTCTGCAAGACCGTGTGGTGCGGCTTTCCGAAAGGCAGGTTACCCAGGAAGACCTGGCCCATGTAACCATGCATGTTGGCGAATTCGGTGAAGATAACCGGGCCGGCATTGAACGCACCCTGCACCGGATTTCGGCCATCCGGAACCGCAAGGGACAGATCGTGGGACTTACCCTGCGCGTGGGACGGGCGGTCTTCGGTAGTATCGAGTTGTTGCGCGACCTGATCGAGACCGGCCAGAGCATCCTGATCCTAGGCCGCCCCGGAGTGGGCAAGACCACCAAACTGAGGGAGATGGCCCGGGTTTTGGCCGATGATTTTCATAAACGGGTGATCATCATCGACACCTCCAACGAGATCGCTGGTGACGGCGACATCCCCCATCCGGGAATCGGCTGTAGCCGGCGAATGCAGGTTCCACGCCCCGAACGCCAGCATGCGGTGATGATCGAGGCGGTAGAGAACCACATGCCCGAGGCAATCGTCATCGACGAAATCGGCACCGAAGCCGAGGCAACAGCGGCCCGGACCATTGCGGAACGTGGGGTGCAGTTGATCGGAACAGCCCACGGCAATGCCCTGGAAAACCTGATCAAGAACCCGACCATCTCCGATCTGGTGGGTGGAGTGCAGGTGGTGACCCTTGGCGACGAGGAGGCGCGCAGGCGGAGGACCACAAAGACCGTTAGCGAGCGTCGCTCGCCCCCTACCTTCGGGATTGTGGTGGAGATGGAAGACCGCAACGCATTGACCGTCCACCGCGATACCGCGGCTGCGGTGGATGCCATTCTGCGCGGTTCCCAGCCCTCCGGAGAGCATCGCGAACAGGGTGCCGACGGTCAGATCCACGTTCGTGAAAAAGAGCCCGAAATCCCCTCTTCCAGCCCGGAACCATCCTTGGAGCAACGGGAGGGGCCATTGCGAATTTACCCCTATGCACTCTCCCGCGACCTGCTGGAGCGGGTAATCCGCAGCCTGCACCTTGATGCCCGCTGCGTCGGCGATCCGGATCAGGCAGACCTGGTCCTGGCGCTCCGCTCGCGCAGCGAGGATATACGCCTGAGCAGAATGATGGCGGGGAGCAGAGCCGCGTTGCACTGCATCAAGCGCAATACAGCCAACGAGATGCGGCGTTTCGTGGAGCGTTTCTTTAATGTGCTGGGGGAGGCTGCGGAAGATCAGGCCGCGGAGTTGGTGGATGAGATCGAGGAGGCCATCAAGAGGGTGCAGCAGAAAGGAACCGAGGTCAACTTAGCCCCACAGCCACCGCTCCTGCGCAAAATGCAGCATCGAATCATCTCGGGACATGGTTTTCTGGCCCAAAGTACCGGAAGGGAGCCGAAACGCCACCTGGTTATCTTTCCGTCCGGGGAGCAGTAGGTTGAACGCAACTCTCATAACTCCACCCAGCCCCCTCTTATCTATAAGAGGAAGAGCTTTTTCATCCCCATAAATCAGGCAGATCGTAAGATAGGCATTATTGGCGACCCCCTACAAAAGGTCGATTTTGAGCAAATTCAACAATCATACCGGATTGTTACAGATGTCCATTTCCAACGTAGCAAGCATCTCCCGGCAAAGCCGGGGGCTTGCCTAAAGCAAATCATTCAATCGTAATCTCTTCTGCGAAATTTTGTCTTGATAATGGTTCGCCCACGAACTATTATCAAGACATGAAAGATATGTCGTCGCGAGACATTATTGACCAGATAGCAAAAATCCGTGAGGCAGCAAATCTCTTAATTGAGAGGGAGCTTCTCGCGCGTGGTTTAAATGGAATTGTCCCGGCTCATGGCCTGGTTTTCGCTTTTCTTTTTAATCAAAAAGAATCAGTACCAATAAAATTCCTGGTACAGCAATCCGGAAGAGTCAAGTCAACGGTTACCGGCATTGTCAACACACTGGAACGCCATGGTTACATATTTAAACAAGAGTGTGCTGAAGATGCACGCTCAACCCGAATAGGCCTTACAGAAAAAGGGTGGGCGGTCAAACGCGATTTCAAGGAGATCTCCGATATCCTGGAAGAACGTGTGTATGGCAACATGCCAACGGATGACAGGCAACGCCTTGTGGGGCTATTGTCTGTGATTGAGGGTAATCTGAAACGGTAAAAAATTTTGCCAAGATGGTTCGCCCGCGAACGAATTGAATGGAGGTAAATTTATGCGCAATCTGTTTTCTTCGATTTTTTTTGCCATGATCCTGTGTATTTCAGCAAACAGTACTTTTGCGGCGCCTGCCATGTCTGTACTGGGCAAGGATTATGCTTTTTCAAACAGAATAAAAGGGCTGCCGGCCAAATTGTCTGATTTTGAAGGCCTGCAAATTAACACGTTCAAAACCAGTGATGGTGTAAAGCTTGCCTATTGGGAAGCAGGTCAGGGCAGCCCGCTGGTCTTTATTCCTGGCTGGGCGGCTAATGGTGCTGAATACATTAATGTGATGTATCTGCTCAGCAAACAGTATCATGTCTATGTTCTTGACCCGCGTAACCAGGGATTGTCCCAGAGGGTAGAGTATGGCAACCGTATTTCCCGTTACGCCATGGACGTGAAGGAGTTGTCTGATTATCTCGGACTCAACTCTGCGGACTATTGCGGTTGGTCCATGGGGGCATCGGTGCTATGGAGCTATGTTGATCTTTTTGGCACAAAGAGGGTACGCAAGTTCGTATTCATTGACGAGCCGATTTCAATATATTCCCATGCTGACTGGTCTGAGCAGGAACGTCTCGATGCCGGTGGGATGACCTCTTCACCTGAACGGATGATAGCCGCCTTCACTCTAGGTACACCGGCCAGCAGCCTGATTGTTGATATGAAGGTACTGGAGCGCGCCACAGCTATGGATTCCCCCTACTTCCAGAACTCTGAGAGCTTTGCCCGGACATTCATCCATAACGATCCGAAGTATTTGGCGCTGGTAATGTTCGACCATGTCATGAGTGACTGGCGCGATGTGATTCGCCACAAAATCAACGTACCGACCGCTATTTTCACCGGCGAATACAGCAATAACCTGCCTAGCCAGAGATGGATGCATTTTGTAATTCCGGGATCTGCGCTTTTTGTATATTCCAAGTCTGAGCAGGGTGACCACTTTTTGGCGTTTAAAAACCCGCTGAAGTTCACAAAGGATCTCAAGGAGTTTCTGGAACGCTAGATCCGCATTGCAACAGGAGGTACACGCAGACATATTAAAGGAGAAAACATGATGGAAAACAGTATTGTCCGCATGATGAGCCACGATCCGGTTTTTAAAAACAAAAAGAAGCGGCCTGTGGCCACCTGGTTCCTTGTAATCCTGCTATGCGCGGTTTGTTTTGCGCCATTTTCATTGCATGCTTCGGAATACGTTTATTCTTTCGAGAATTCCTATGGTCTGCGTCTGCAAAAGGTGTCGGCTGTTCCAGTGGCATTCAAGGGAAGCAGTGCCCTGAGAGTCGAGCTTTTGCCTGAAGTCATCAAGGGGAGGTACGGGACCGATTATATTGATCGTGATACCCTAGTGGTCATACCCGGAACGAAAGGTTTTCATAACGGAGTCATTGACGTGGATGTGATCGGGCAGCTTGGTCCTAAGGCGCCTCCTTATGCCAGGGCTTTTCTTGGCATTGCCTTTCGGGTTTCCGGCAACCTTTCCAGGTTTGAAGCATTTTATATAAGACCAACTAATGCCAGAGCTGATGACCAGATACGGAGAAACCATACGACTCAATATTTTTCTTTCCCGGATTATCCCTTCTCACGCCTGCGCAAGGAGGAACCGGAGCGATATGAGTCATATGTGGACCTGGATATGAATGAGTGGACGCATATGCGTATAGAAGTTAAGGATAGCATGGCAAGACTGTATATTAACCCGAATCCGCAAACCTACGCCTGATACACTTAGGGCCGGGTGATTTCTGGGTTGTTTTTGCGATGTCCCCCCATTGGGGGGCGGAAATCACCCGGGGTTTTC
>WSSedB1CaDRAFT_10000462_pt1 | contig 17727 bp, 17 predicted proteins | sample WetSurSB1Cattail_FD_9460 | JGI IMG/M metagenome (IMG submission 9460)
TTGACTGCTGAAACTTTTACGACTCTTTTCACTCATTGCCTGCTCCTTTTTGTTGCAGGCTAACATCTTAAACTATTGTCCGGATTTTGGGGTCCACTATAGTAGAAACCCACACACTTCGGGTGTGGTAATGAGGACTGGCTATGCCGGTCCTGCATAGGTATGGCTAAAAGCCGCTCACTGTTATCTATTATAATCGAGTTGTTGCCGCAACATCGAGAACAGGGAGGTCACAGTGAACAGCCGTTTTCGGAAGTTATCACATACGATATGGCACTGCCAGAACATGTTGACCGGACTGGTGATGTCATCCCGAAAGGGGACGTCACCGAGGATAAACGGAGCGGTATGGCGATATAGAAACTCTCGTCGATGAAATTGATTCCGAAGTACAATCTGCAATAGGTGGCCAGGATAACAATTAGAAAGAAGAACCAAGTGAAAAGCGAGATTTTGTTGGCGGCTGTTGATTCCGACGGTATTTCTCCACTCGCTCCACAGTTTGTCACCATTCCACTCATGCCATGAAACTCCTGACCTGCTCAACGACATAGCTTATCTGCTCGTCATCCATTTCGACCCACAACGGTAGGCGGACCAGACTTTCGCTGATCCTGTCGGTCACTGTCATCGCAGCAGGTGTCCGGCAGTAGGTGATCCCAGCCGGCGAGCTATGCAGCGGAATGTAGTGGAAAACGGTGTTGATTTCCATCTTATGGAGGGCGTCGATGAATTGAGTCCTGGTTTTCAGGTCGGGCAGCATCAGGTAATACATGTGAGCGTTGTGCCTGCAGTGGGCTGGTATGATCGGCAGCCGGACAGGCAGGGCGGCCAGAGCTGCATTGAAGCCTTTGTGATACTGCTCCCAAATGTGGAGCCTTTTGGCGGTGATCTGTTCGGCCTCCTCGAACTGGGCGTAGAGAAAGGCAGCAATCAGCTCGCCGGGCAGATAGGAAGAGCCGATGTCGACCCAGGTATACTTATCGACCTGGCCGCGAAAGAAGCGGCTCCGGTTAGTGCCTTTTTCTCGGATTATCTCGGCCCTTTCCACAAAACGCTCGTCGTTGATTAACAGTGCACCACCTTCACCGGAGGTGATGTTTTTGGTTTCGTGGAAGCTGAAGGTGCCCAGATGGCCGATGGTACCGAGTGCCTTGCTTTTGTACGTAGCCATGAGTCCCTGGGCCGCATCTTCAATCACCAGCAGATTGTGGCGCCGGGCGATATCCATGATCGTATCCATCTCGCAGCCAACTCCGGCGTAGTGAACCGCCACGATTGCAACGGTCATATCGGTGATGGCGGCCTCGATCAGCCTTTCATCGATGTTGAGCGTGTCCTCGCGAATATCGACAAAGACCGGTACGGCACCACGCAGTACAAATGCATTGGCGGTGGTCACAAAGGTGTAGGAAGGCATGATCACTTCATCACCCGGTTTGATGTCTGCCAAGATGGCGGCCATTTCCAGGGCGGCGGTGCAGGAGTGTGTTAGAAATGCCTTCAGACAGCCGGTGCGGGCCTCCAGCCACTCATGGCATCTCTTGGTGAAAGGGCCGTCGCCGGATAGCTGGTTATTGTGGTGCGCCTGGCTTATATACCAGAGTTCCTTGCCAGTCATAAAGGGTTTGTTGAAGGGGATATTCGCGTCTGTCATGCGTCAGATACCTTTATCCACGGGCAGCAACCACTGTGCCTGCCATAATCAATGCTACGCCAAAAAATTTCTGTGCACTCACCGGCTCACTGAGCAGCCAGCTGCTTAAAAACAACACAATAGCAAAGTTTAAACTCATAAATGGATACGCATGATTGAGATCGAACTTCGTCATGGTTGCCATCCAGGCTAACGATGCGATAAACGCCGCGGCGAATCCGGAAAAAATGGCCGGGTCGAATAGCAGTGAAAACAAAAACTTCAGCTTATTAGCAGTATCCGCCGGCAAGGGGCCAAATTTAGCAATACGCCATTTGAGAATGAGTTGCCCGTAGACAGTAAAGCCGATGGTAGCCACAATATAAAGGTAGTCAGTAAAACGAGAATTCATCGTGTCTCCATCACCGCAAGACCGAAACCTGTCTGTCCGTAACCATTACCGTTGTACAGCATGAATCGTTGGCCTTTGTGGTCAAATACGAAGGGATATTCGATCATCTCGGAGTCCCATCCGGATATTGAAACGTCTATTCCCACAAGATTGTCGTTGCGAACCCAGTTCAGCCCATCTTTAGACTCGGCATAACCAATGCGATACGCGTGTCCCCGGAATGAGTACCACATCTTCCAATTGTCGGTGTCGTGAATCACTGATGGACGGGATATTGCGTATTCGCTATCATTAGCATAATCAATTGCAATTAAGCCATCTCTATGCCAGAGAATTCCGTCATTCGATTCGGCGTACTTAATATGATAGTGGTGTTTTGGTATTCCATTTTCTTGTGACCAACCAGTGCATGACAGATACCACATTCTCCAGTAATCATTTTCCTTCAGAACACAACAGCTGGCACAAAAATGAGGTTCAAGTATCGATCGATCGATGATCGGTCCTTTTGCATATTTAACATAGTGACCATTAGAGTCACCAATTGCCAATCCAATTGAATTTCTGAAAGGAACAGTCCTACCCAAGTTCCAACCGATGTAATAGAGGTAATTGGTGTTTGCAGTCTTGGTAAGCCACGTTGCCATCGCACCACTGTCGTCGAACTCTCCTAAGTCACCCGGTGATAAAACCGGTGATGCAGAGACATTCAAAATCTGGTTTGGTTTTGATATGTCAATTATTACAAAGCCGATATAAGATCGATTTAACGAGTCCCGAGTGCTAAAAAAAATACGAAATATATCGTCACAAATATGTTCTGCGACTGGAACAGCAGCATGTGATCGCATCCATTCAATTTTGCCTGTTGGACAATAAACTATACCAAGTTTTTTCCATTTCATAATAATACTCAAATACTTCTAAGCTTCGTACTTGGCACTCGTGAACGCTCAGTCGCAACTCCCATATACACTCCTTCCGGCTCAGCATCGGCCAACAGAAGCACACCAGCCCCAATCACACATTTCTCTCCAACTTTGATGTGATCTCGCAGCGTGGCGTTGACGCCAATGAAGCAGTCTTTGCCAATATCTACTCCACCGGAAATTACGACCTGAGATGCAATAAAACAATGGTCGTGAATGATCGAGTGATGACCAATGTGGTTGCCGCTCCATAATGTAACGTTGTTGCCTATGGTAACAAAAGGCTGGATAGTGTTATCTTCGAGGATAAAGCAATTATCACCGATATTGCCTGAGTTAAGCACTGTAGAACGAGAACTGATATAGCTAGCGAGACGGAAGCCCAAGGCCTTCGTAGCAATATATTTTTCCTTGCGGACTTGGTTGAGTTTGGAATAGCTGAGGGCGACAAATAATTCGTGAGTATCGGATGAAAAAAAATCTGCCAGGTCTTCAAACGGTACAACAGGAAGGCCGCAGAATTTATTCTCGGTTATGAAATCAGCATCAACTGTAAAGCCGACAACTTCATAGTTTGAGTCGGTGGTGAAGTAGAAGTGAGCAAGTTGCGCGATGTCGCCAGAACCGAAGATGACCAGAGGTTTTTTCATGGATTCTTCCTGACCAGAATTGTAAACTCGTAAAGCCCATAATCATGCAGCAATGCCACATGGCGCGAGTAATGCCGCTTGCAGAGATCAAACAAGGCGCAAGGGTCAGCGTAGTAGAGATAGTCTCGCATCTTGTCCGGATCTGAATAGGAAGTCAGGCAGTTGAAGGCAAATCCTCGATGGGTGGTGCGGTCAAGTGTGTTGAGAGTCTGCTCCAAATGCTTTCGCCATTCTGAATCACTGCGTCCGAGCCGGACATTGAATATGCCACTCGCGATGCCGTAATCCGCGACTTCTGGCGGTTCGGAGGCAGAAGTAAAACGAATGTCGGGATTATCCGGGTAACGGTTCTTAGCCGCGTGAATCATATCACCTGAAACGTCGCATCCATTGTAGACGAAATCGCGGTAAATCGAGTTCAAATAGTCATACAGAGCACCATAACCGCATCCCAGATCGTTGAGAGAAAAGTCACCTTGCTTGTCGATGACTCTACTCAGTTGTTCGAAGCGTAATACCTGGCTTTCTTCTCCATTCCAGTCAACGCCGTTCGGAGTCTCGCCGTGTTCGGCCAGTTTGGCTGAATAATAATCTGCCACCTCGGTTAGAATATCAGTTGTCCTGTTTTCCATAAACCTGCCTCACGATGGTGTAGGGGCGCTGCTTTGTTTCCGAGAATATCTTTGACAGGTAGATTCCCACCACGCCAATGAACGAGATGACCATTCCACCAAGAAGCCAAATGGAGGCCATAACCGATGTCCAGCCGCTCATCGGCTTTGCAAGGAACATCCAGTGCACGACCAGGTAGATGATATAAACCAAAGCGAGTAGTGAGATTGATACGCCGATGTAAAAAATACTCACCAAAGGTGCGTTACTGAATGAAGTCACTGAGTTGACCAGCAGAGACATCTTCCTGCGAAAGTTATAGGTTGTTTCGCTTGTACTGTGTTTTTTAACAATATGAGGGTGTTGGTCGAACCCTGTGATGTGCCAGAGGCCTGCCATGAACACTTCTCTTTCCTCATGGCGAAGCAATGCATCAACATAACGTCGTGTCATTAATCGGGCCGTAACAACATTCTCAGGCAATGTCAGACCTGTGAGTGCTTTGAAAAAAAGGTAGAACCACTGTCCACTCCAGCGTTCAAACCACCCACCCTTACGTTGTTCCTGAACCCCATACACGACATCACAAGATTCGGTTTCCATCTGAGGAGTGAAGCTGGTCAAGTACTCTGGTTCTTCTTCAAGATCACTATCTATCAGGAATATCCTCTCCCCTTTGGAATGGGCGAGCCCAGTCATCATGGCCTTGTGGTGGCCGAAATTACGCGACAGATCAACGATAACAACGTGACGATCGCGTTCTGTGAGTTGAACCGCCATATCGAGACTGTTATCGGGTGAACCATCGTTCACAAGCACCAATTCGTACTCATCACCTACCAACTTTTGAGCAGTTGCACTTGCCCGCTCATGAAACTCGCGGATGTATGGAGCGGATTTGTAAAGGGTGGCAACAATGGATAACTTCATGGGCTAACATACCTCATGTAACGGTGTGTGTCTCTGCCGCAATTGAGCAGTAGATCAAGGATGGTAACGCCATGGGTGAACTCACCCCACAGTTGGGGGTACTCGGGATAACCGGCGTAATCAAACCAGGTCAGCTTGATGCCCATGTCCTCGAATACCCGTTCTTCTACATAATCCTTGGCCGCCGGTCCTGAGATGTATTCAGTGCCGTCCGCCTGCGCACAGAGATCTGCCAGGCGCTCGGTTTTGCCATTGAGCAGCGCGTAGTCCCAAGAGTTGGTAATGGAGGTCTTGATTTCCAAGTAATTACAGACAGCCTCGATGAAACGGCGATTCAGTTTCGAGATATGACCGTATGACTCGCTCAAGTAGAGCGGCTCGAGCCAGGCGGCAATTTCTGAAAAGTGCGGCGCGCGACGATAGTTCTGAGCCAAGGTTTTCCAATGCGCGGCGGCCCAGTCAGTACCGTCGATCTCGGTTTCGCGGATCTTCTGGTGGTATTTACCTTTTACCAACACGGGAACTGTCAGCCACTGTACGCCTTGAGGCGTCTTGATCTGATTCCGGTTGCGCCAGTCGCGCCGGGTGTACTGCATGTCGTCGTAGAGAATGAACTCATCCACAGCTGCGATCATGTCGAAGTACCCCTTCCAAGGGATGTAGTTGGATTGTAGTATGGCGACCTTTTTCATGGTGTCTGGGGTGGTTGCAAAAAGTTGACACAGCACAGATCATTGCGATATTTCTTAATACTTATCCTCCACCAATCATTTATTGAGCTACAGCGAGCGATTATTGCAGTAGGTCGCACAATTTCTATTATGTCTTGGCTCGACATGTTAGCCAAACTTCCGGTGAGGCTCAGATACGTTATGGCGTAAAGCGCAGGATAGCGCTTCAAACTATCATAGGTCAAGTCATCTACGATTATGCGACCTTTTGTTAGATTAATGTTACAGTCCTGAGTTAATAAAATTATATCGTTACTTACCCCCTTCCAATCCGTTTTTATTGCGATTGAAGGCCCTTCATATCCAGCCTTAAGTCTTCCAGAAAACCAGTTTAAATTCGCAGCCAAAGAAATTAATGTCATTAATCCACAAGCAATGAAATATGAGTTAAGCAAATGTTTATAGCGAATTAAAAACATCTGCGAAGCAACCATGGACAGCGAAATTGCCACCATAAAATTAATTAAAAAAGAGCGATAGAAATTTTGAGCAGCATCATATATAAACAAAAAAACAAGTGGTGAAACAAATAGAATCAATATTATTGTGTAATTTAAACCTCTAATAGATAAATTGAATTTAGTTGCCGTATTTAGTAAAAAAAATTTACACATATATATAAAAAGGTAAATGGTAATTGATACCAATAATATGAAGTTAGTCATAACTATAAATTGAATTGTGTTATTTAATAGTGACACATAGAATAAACTTCGCTGTCCATGCAAAATAATTCCTGGTAAATACTGTGCTTGGTAGCTTGTTTTGTAAACAAAGGCTGACAAATACGATTTTATCTTAAAAACCAACCAATTGTGCGTGCTAATAGACTTAAAAGTACTTGTATTAATAGTCATATTAGACCAAAATTGCTCTATTGCATGGCAACCAACACAGCTTGATTTGTGGAAATTTATTGTGGTTATTGCAAAACAAATGAATACGGATATCAGCACAATAATTAATTGTTTTGAGGGCTTGCTTGAACTAATATGTAAAAACAGCAAATAAAAGGTTAAAGGTAAAAATAATAATCCTTGAATATGCGCATACAGCGAGAACAAGCAGCTTACAATTAGCAAAGTTATAACGAAAATTCGCTTTAACGTTTGAGTTGAGTTAAGCTCAAGAGTATTAATTGCAATGAGGCAACTGGCAATATTTAATACTTGGGCATACTCATAACGAGCCAACACAAGTCCTGAACCAGCTACTCCAATAAATGCTGTGGTTGCGACCATTGCAGCATTAATATTTTTTCCTTTTATTGAAAATAAAAGTGCTCCAAAAATAGACAACATAGATGCAATAAATGGAATAATTCGCATACTAACAGGCGATAGGGTTAAGTCTAATACAGAAAACAGCAAGGCAGGCAAATAAAAAAGAAATGGAGTATCTTTTATGTTAGAAGTGCATATTGCATATAATCCATAAATAATTCCTTTGTCTTGTATAAAACGGCCTAGTTGCAATCTTAAGGCAATCTCATCCGGATAAATTGGCATGTAGTACCAAGCAGAAATAGCAGCTACTGAGAGTAGCAAGAGTATTCCACTAAATGCTGTATTCTTGTTATGTTTGTACATATTGACGTGTTGACTCCACTGACCCATAAGTACTTATAAGGATACCCACGAGCCATAAATACAGCTCTTAGAAGTGAAGATTTTCACAGAGGGTGTGTATTCCAGAGGCTTCGTAAGCGGATGTTACTGTTGAAACAGCATCATGTTGAAAAGCAGAACGGGCTTTATTTCTATCCCGTGTTTACAACAAAATCATTTTGGAGAACCCACTTGCAGCTTCTTTCTCCTGCGATTTATCAATAATCATGGTTGGAGAATCCTGGAGACCTACTTGAGAAAAGAAATTACTGCATCGCCAGAGGTTCGGAGGATGCCATGAAAAGGTGATCTGAGATGTCCAAAATTACGACTATTAACGATGGCAGTATGAATATTCTTGTCACTTTAGTTCAGATCGTGTAATGCATGCATGGCTCCAATTGGTGCGCTTATATACTGTAAGTAATTGACCTGTTTTAATCGGGATGTAGTCAAGGCTAACTGCCTTAAAAATGTTTCTCAATTCTGCTAAACGTCCACGTGCGGAAGTCCGTTCTGTTTCTAAAGTTGACTCTTCAAATATAACGTGCCATGGATCGTAAAATTGTTCCGATTCAACCTCGTGTCCGACAAAGATATATTCCGGCTTAAGCTGCTTAATTCGTTGTACGGCCGTTTCAACGTCCTTTTTTGAGATCAGAAACCATTGCATCTCGAAGAACGGCATAAGCGAATAACGATCTGCTAGCAGAGGAACGATATTGTCAAAAACTGAAATAATAATCACACCCTTATCTTTGGTGCCTGATCCACTATATTGATGCAAAAGTGCCACGCTGTCACTAATTGGCGCAGGATTAATGGTAGACAGTATTTTTGCACGGTCAAAATCCCAAGAATAAACTTTGTGTGTGGCGAAAATATTGGTGTAAGACTTTTTCTGCCTATAAAAAGTCTTTAACGAATTTACTGTCAATGGTATTGAAATGGCTAGAATAGCAATAGAGTATACAACTGTAACCCACTTATAATTCAGAAAAGGACTTTGCTCCAGCATCCGTGCCATTGTAAGTATCTGAAGCCCCATGATGGGAAAGATAGGCCAAAAGTGATTAATAAGACCACTCCAGTAGAAATAGACAAGCAGAGCCTGAAAATAGAGAAAGAGGAAGACAAACACATACTTAAAAGGGTTGGTATCATTTTTTTTCCAGAGCAGAAAGGCGTACGATAACGCTGCATTCGCAATAACTATTGCTACAATTCCATTGCTCGGGCGAAACGAAAAGTAGCCTTTGAGAAAATAACCGTACACGGCATCTGTGGCAACCGGCTGAAATGTTCGATAAATAACAAGAGGGGCGATTATCGCGAAAGGAAGAAGAGCTATCTTCAGCAACCGCTTGACTCCAACTTCATTTTCGAGATAAAACATGGCAAGTGTCAATAAGGCAGCAAACATTCCCAGCAGGCCAAACTGTTGATTAATAAATAAACCGAATACACCAAAACTAACCACAAGAGTAAGGTCATAAATTTTTCTGTTCTTAAAGTAACGAAACAAAAAAAACAGGAGCGGTATATCAAAAAAATGTATAAGCGGATTAATGCCAGGAGCTATAACAAAGGAATCATACCCCAGCATAAAAAAACCAGACGCAAGTGCAACTACAGAAAAAAGCACATAAAAAACTGAGCGAAACAAATAGATGGATACAAAAAGGTAGAGTGCCCAGTAGAGAATATAAAATAAGTGGCATTTGTAATAATTCTGTAAAGCAAGCCCTCCAAACAACTCCATAGTCCATTTATATATAAAGGAAAAACCAAGACTATACTGGAAATATATTTTTGATGTATTCTTGCCACCAAGATATTCATTTATTGGGTTTAAGATATGCCCGGTATGGTTAAAGATTCCCCGATTTGAAAGCATATAGAAATATTCCGATATATTTTCAGACGCCAATTTTTTGTGTATTGGAGAATCTATTCTTGCAGGTAACTCACCAATATTTATATATTTACCGTCAATTTGTGGCGTGCTGGATAAAGGTAAGAATTCGTTCAGTGCATATACAGGTCCTTTGATCAGGAAGAGTGTCTCCCAAACCATCGCTCCAAGCAAAAGAATGATAACGGAGACAGCAATGCTACGCAGTATTTTCGATCTATATTCCGGTTTATTTCTAATGGTTGCTGGAAGAAACGCAAGAACAAGCATGCAAACAGATTCGGCAGTTCTTAGATATAAAGGGCAATGCGCAAATGGTATAAACAGCAGCACGACCAGAAACATAAGATATTTATTTCGAAAAGAAGCTCTTCTGCAAATAAAAGATATTGTTGAATACTTATTCAGCTTAAGTCTTGAGTAAAAGTATACAAAACACAAAAAAATCAAAAAACTTGATATCAGATAATTAATAAGTGAAGCTTCAATAGGATTGAAAAAAGGCGTTGACCAAGTATTGTATTTTATTGCACTCTGCTCAATAAATGAAATTTTAAGAATGTCAATTATATTCCATGTTGTTAAGCCAATTGACATACAAATAATGGCTATTTGTAAAAAAAACAAAGGAATACGATATGGCTTTGCAACACTCCATTTAGTTAGATCAGAGTAAATTTTTTTAGTATGCAATTCAAGACCCTAACTTTTTATTTGTCTTTCAGAACTCAGGAGTTGCAGAGATGGAACTAAATATCTCTACAACTATAGTTGTATTGTTGTGGCATGCTCATCATTATTCTTTATGCGATAGCTGAGCACGCCCGGTTCGAGATTGAATCCAGTTGATAAGCCATAACAATCTGAATCTATAGAGCTTGTCAAGTACTGGCTCATAGGCTGAACGCCTTCAATGCATATCTAATTATTATTATATTTCATGGCATAAAACCAATTATTACCTTTAGATTATATACAAGTAACAACTAGTTAATCAAAATTTATTCTTTCCTTTTCAACAACAACTGGCCTACGTTGAATGTAAGTATGTATTGAGCCAATATACTCTCCCAAGATACCAATGAACATGAGTTGCACGCCAAATAGAAAAAACAAGCCTATTATAATAGGTGCAAAACCAAGGGGAAATGATTGCCAAAAAAATAGTTTAAGTAGCGTATAGATAATCGCGACGAGTAAGCTTAAGCTACCTAATAAAAAACCTGTAAATGCTGCTACCCTGATTGGTACTTTAGAGTGGCTGACAATACCCAGCATTGCTATGTCATAAAGTGTATAAAAATTATTTTTTGATATACCGCGAAGACGTCTCGGTTGATTGAATGGAATAGTTTTAATTTCATAACCCAACTCACAGATGAGACCCCGCAGAAATGGATATGGGTCGTTAATTTTGCGTAATAAGGCCAATACATCTTTATCATACAAGCCGAATCCGGTTGAATCTTTTGTCAAAGAAATATCTGAAATACCATCTAAAAAACGATAATAATTTTTACGCAATGTGTGTAACCATTTAGATTCTTTACTTACCGGTTTTGCTGCCATTACAAGTTTGTAGCCATTCTCCCAATACTTGATGAACTCAGGGATAAGCTCAGGCGGATCTTGTAAATCCGAAGCCAAATAGATGGTAGCCAATCCACTTGACTGTAGGATGCCATAGTAAGGAGAGCGTATGTGGCCAAAATTGCGTGTATTAATAATGACTTTAACCATTGAATCACTGGCCGCAAGCTTTCTCAGCTTTTTTACTGTTTTGTCTTGTGAGCAGTTGTCGATAAAAATCAACTCAAAATCGTATTTGTACGTATATTCTGCAATTGTCGATTTAATACGCTCATAGAGTTCGTATACATTGTCTTCCTCGTTATAGCAAGGGGTCACAATGCTAAGAAGCGAACGTTTGTTCATTATTTATTTTCCTTCTGGTGTTGCGATAGTAAGTAGATTGCCTAGCTTAAGCCCCAAAGAAATGGAGCCAAAACTCGGAACTGAACACACCTTTATGCCGAAGGCCCATAGTAGGTGTTTCAGAAGAAACTTAACCGGGAAGTAATTGACGGTTTTGTTTTGCTGTACAACTCGATAACCGGCTTTTTCAAGCAAAATCCTCATTGTTTTTGGGTTATAAATTTGTGGGTGTTGTAGGCAAAATGCTGGCCACCTCCAGCCAGCAATATGACGCAATAGTGATGACTCATCATGAGTCACAAACAATATTACTCCGTCGGGAGTAAGTTTGTCATGGAGTTCATGCAATGTTGAAACTGGGTTAACCAGATGATCAAGAACATGTACCAACACCACAACCGTAGATGTATGGTCTGGAACACATGAAAAGCCGAACATGTCATGGATAATATGATGTTTGCGTTCTTTTACCACATCAATGAGTGCCGGAAGTACGTCCCTGTTTGGTTCGAACAACCAGTATTCATCAAAGTTGCTTTCTGTTATACAATTTTTTGTAAAAAGACCTATGTCAGGTCCAACCTCTATGAATGATCCTATTAGCTTCGAGTGACGCTTGAGAGCATTAAAATAGCCATATTGGGTTCGTTGAAGAGCTTCCAAAGGTACGTCCGACATGTTCGGTGGCATTTGTCCGTAAAGGTCTTCTAGCTGTTTGCAATCAAAAAAGACTGGCGCATAAAGCAATCCGCAGCTACCACAGCGCACATAGGAAAACAAAACCTTATCCTTGAAAAAACCGTTCCAATGCGACACCAGTTCATTAAAGCCCAAGGATTCTGCTTTCACAGTTGAACTTATTGTAATCTCTGTCGGAGGCTTGCTGCCACAGATTGGACAGACACGACAGAGAAAAGCGTCATTTCTCATTAATTTGGCGCCTTTTGGGACGAGAATGTTATCTGGCTATGCCAAAAATAACTGGTAATGATAACAAATGAGGCAAGCATTGTCTGTGCCAACACTGGTTTTATGCATACCAACTCAACCAATATGGGTAATGTCACTAAATTCACAGCAAAATAAGTTAGATGGAATGATGCAAACTTGACAAATTCACGTATGTAGTTACCGGAAGTACGGAAAACCATTAATTTGTTTGTAAGAAAAGCAATAATCACGCACAATAACTGACAGATTATCAAGATAGTGATGTAATGAAGTTTTAGCGGTGCAGCAATAAAAAAAAGCATTGGATAAATCGAAATACCAACAAGAGTATTAATCCCACCTGCCAGTATGAACCTGATTTTAGTGTGATTCCGATCTACCAATTCCCTGAAATTCTGCGGTAAACTCTTCCACAGTGCCATTATTGCTCCTCGATCAATTCGATAAGCATATTATCTTGCAATTCCTCACGAGAAAGAAAAGGTGAAAGATCTTCTAATGGTGGCGATACAATACGACCGTCCGGCAGTTGTTTAGCCCCTAGTTTGGGGGCAAAAGGTTGGGTTTCATCCAGTATAATTTCGCACACTACAGGGCCATTGATCGCCATCGTAGCAGTTATTGCCGTATTTAGTTCATTGTTGTTCCTGCAGCGGTAAAAAGGTAAGCCAAAACCCTCGCTCAGGCGACTGAAATCCGGAAAGGTAACTCCACTTTTGGGACCACCACCGACCTCAATACCACCAAAAAAGTTGTGATGAGTTTGTAAGATTGAGACGTATCCGCTATTGTTAAGAATAAAAATCTTTATCGGCAAATGGTTTCCAACAATAGTTTGTAACTCTTGCAGATTCATCATAATGCTGCCATCACCAGCGAGACAAACTATTTGCTTGCCTCCTGAAGCCTTGCACGCTCCGATAGCAGCCGGGAGGTCGTAACCCATAGTGGCACATCCAGAATTCGTCCACAATCTTTGACCAGGTTTTAGCTCGAAGGCTTGAAAACCAATAACACAGGCACTGCCATTTGCTGTGACAATAATCTGATCTTCATCCATTCGATCTGATAAGACTTTCATGAAACAGTAAGGGTTGACGCGTTCATTGTCCCAGTACTCTGGTAATACCACGGGATATCTAGACTGACGCTCCTTGCACCATGTCAACCATTCCTTGTGTTCTTGATTTGGGCCATCATACGGTAGTGAAACCAGCAAAGGCAACAAATCGGCAAGATTTGCATGTACTGGCATGTCAGCTTTAACCGAAGGCTTTTGCAGTTCAAATTCATCAATATCTACCCAGATTTTATGTGCTTTTCGGGCAAACGACTGCCAACTGTAACTTACTTGGCGAATATTCAGTCGACTGCCCAAGACTAGTAGGAGATCGGCATTTTGTACAGCAAAGTTTCCTGCGCGATCTCCAATTGTTCCAGGACGGCCTACATAGTTTGAATGATCATTCCATATGGCATCATGGGCATTCCAACCCGTGACTACTGGTATCCCAAGCTTGTTCACCAAGCTGATAAAGGTCGCATGCTGGCCACTCAAGCGCACTCCGCCACCGGCAAAAACAACTGGGCGCTTAGCCATAACAATTTTATTTAAAATTTTAAGACACGTTTCTTTTAGATCAGTCGTTGTCCAAGGTTCATTCAATTCAGATTGATCAAACCCTTGTAAATTGTCCGGGTTAATAGGAGCGCCCTGTATGTTCAGTGGTATGTCAAGCCAACAAGGGCCAGGTCTTCCTGAAGTAGCCAGATAAAAAGCCTTTTCCAAGTGATAGCGTATTGTCATTGGATCCGTCACCATCGCACAGTATTTGGTGATGGGACGAACCAATTCTTCAATATCAAGTTCTTGATCACCATACTGACGCAATGGCAGGCCAGTACTTCGTACGGTAGTTTCCAGTTTTACCTGACCTGATAAAATTAACATTCCAACGGAGTCTACCCATGCGCCGTATACTCCCGTTATTGCATTGGTTGCGCCAGGGCCTGATGTCACGTTTACTAAAGGCAGTTCATTGTCCAGCCGAAAGTATGCCTCAGCTCCAATTGCGCTGGCTTGTTCGTGATGATTGAATATGCACTCGAGCTTATTATGTGTACCAAGCGAATGATTCAAATGCATGGCGCCTCCGCCTGTAAGCATAAATACATGGCGTATGCCGAACTCTACAATTTTTTGAGCAACATAATCCGATAATTTCATTTTACTTCCTATTTTCCTTTCCAATCATACCAAAGAGCTGTTTTAACTATTGCCTCGTCTAATTCCACCGTTCTGTACAGTCCCAAGTCCTGGCCAATAAGGCTTACATCAGGCACATACCGGCCAGGATTCCAACCCAAGTCTTGAGAACCTAAAACCTTATATTCACCATTTCCAATCAAATGTGATACTTTCTCAGCCAAGTCTTTTATCGATACTGACCTGTCTGAACCAACGTTGTAAGGTCTGCATGACTTTGCCCGGACCAGCATATGCCAAAGCCAGACTGTAAGATCTGAAGCATATAAATATGATCGACAGGGGGTGCCATTGCCATTAACGACAACAGGCTTGCCACCCATGGCATTGGAAATAAAGTTACCTGCAGCAAAATGGATATCCAAAGGTAGATAAGGTCCGAGTAACGCAAAGATACGGGCAATCGGGATACTAATCCCAAATTGCTTATTGTATATGGCGCACAGCATTTCTGCCGCCCGTTTGCCTTCTGCATAGGCAGCACGTGGATCGGCACATCTTGGAGATCCCAGCCAATCCTCCGAAAGTCTTTCTGTCCCAAAAGGTTGCTGGCCATAAACCGCGCCGGAACTTAGAAATAGGAGCCGATCCACCGATTTTTCAACAGCAAAGTCAAGCACATGACGTGTACCTTGAACAATGGTGTCAAACATGCGACGAGGATCAGACTCGTTCAGTTGAGCACTGGCGTCTGTGGCAGCATGGATGATATGTGTGATCTCTCCATCTGGCATTTTAAAGTCACACACATTACCAACGATGAAATTAAAATCAGCATGGTTAAATAGATGGGGAGCCTTACAATGAAAAGCTCGAGGATTTCGAGTTAAGATAGTCGCACGAATATTAAGATTTAGGCGCAAAACTGCATGACGCAAACTTTCTAAAAGCCAGCAACCGATAAAACCGGTACCGCCTGTGATGAATAGTTTGGCGCCATTCAGTTCTGTCCATATTGTTTCAGTTTGTTTCAACACGTTATCCAAATCGTGCTCTAACTTCCACGGTTGTTGTGTTGATTGACCTACTGGTGCGTCTTTCATATTTGAATTACAAAAACCTTTCATCACTTGCCCTTATTGAGTTAAAAGGATGAACATTAGCTGTTAAGTGCCACGACATCGTGGACAGAAAAAAGGCTGTAGCTAAAAACCACCCTGCCCCAAAGCTAAAATGGAACCTGTGGCGCAGGGTTTCATGGATTTACGAGCCTGTTTCACGTAACTACCTGGAGATATTGGGCTCAGTGCTGCCGTTGCATGTCTTCCTATAACGTTATAAAGGCATTCAATAGGAGGAAATGCAACAACTTTGAAATCAAGCTGAGCAACAGCAGTCATTCGCTTCTGAGCTGCACCGACATTATTGTGCTTCTCTTCAGTTTCCATCCCAGGAAGACTGTTGCCGAAGAAGTGCTTCACTATATGGAAGCCCAACACCGGCAAAGGCAAGCGATAATGGCTCTGCGCACGCGAAGCAGTGGAGCGAGGAAGGTAACTAAGTAAGACTATTTCTACTTTGTCACATTAGTAAATCTTTTAACTTGTTGTTTTGCCGTGCATAAGCAGAATCTATACTTGCCTGGCGCTGTTGATGTCGAACTTCCATTTGCCTGAACACTTCTTCAATGTCCGTATCCCTGCGTGGGAGGAACTTGGCAAGCAATGTGGCAACATCAGGACAACTCAACAGCGGGATGTTTTCTTTCTCTTCATGCCTGGTCTTCAGCATGAAGAGCATCGACATCATTACCAGTGCCATATGGTGATGCCATGACTGCCAACTGCGGATCTGGTAGTGATCCATGCCGGCAGTACCTTTGGCGTCCTGGAAGGCACGCTCAACAAAATAACGCTGACCTTGCATGTAAGCCAACCGCTCTGCTGAAGTATCTTCCGGCGCATTGGATAAACTGTATTTGATGGTTTCTCTGGAATCGACTTCGCGCCGGACAATCAGAGACCAATAACGGGCGCTGGTTTCTTCCTTATTCCAGACCCACGCTCGCTGGACAAGGACATCAACCTGAAGCATTCCTTTGGTTGAATTGCGAGTGGTGATGCGTTGCCAGGCTTCTTCCGGTTGCGCTGCAGCCCAAGCCTGCACTTCGATTGCAGTACGATTTGTCTTATGACGTGTGGGTGTTCGTCCCTTGTAAGATTTACGCTCCGGAATGTACGGGGCGGGGTCTTCCAGGTAGATCGGCTGGTCTTTGTGAACATCGGCGACAAAGAGTTCACCATAATCATCAAGCGTACTCAAAAAGTGAGGTTCTTTGCCGTAACCACCGTCAATACCGACCCAAGAGAAACGAATACCAAGTTCATGCAGATGACGAACGCTATCAAGCGCGAGTTGTGATTTACTCTTGAACACAATATCTTTGGGAATGCCGGTTTTACGACAGCGGTCACTATCATCAGTCCACTCTTTGGGAACATACAGCCGCCCGTCAACCAGAGCCGCCGATGAACCACGAACCAGAGAGGAAAAGACGCCAACCTGACAATTATCAACCTTGCCGAGAGTGCCGCACCACTGACGATTAACGGCAACAGACTTTTTGCCAGCCTTGGGAAAACTGGTTTCATCTATGATCAAGCCGACGTCTGGACTGCCTCCGAACAGGTCATCAGCATCCATAGCCACCTGATCCATAACAGGGCGGGATTCCCACGGAGAATGGGTGACAAAATGTTGCAAGGACTGATAATCCGAATCAGGAACCACTTCTGTCATCCTTTCAACGTTCTTGCGCACAGATTGCACAAGTCCGCTCAAATAGTGAAAAGCCTGGGAAGCAACGGTTCTAGTTTTTGTAACGAAGAAATGAGAATAGTTTTCGTGAAAGGAAATGAAAGATGCTGCCAGCGACCTCAATGGGCGTTGGTCACCGTTAACACTCCTTTCAAATGCGGTAGTTGCTTTACGACGGGCTGAGTTTCATCAGAGCCCAGAATTACTTGTAAATGCAGACCGGTTTATAGCATATATCTATAATAATTTCAAGATATTATGCGTTTTTTGTAATGTGACAAAGTAGAACTAGTATAGTGGACCCCAAAATCCGGACAATAGTTTAAGATGTTAGCCTGCAACAAAAAGGAGCAGGCAATGAGTGAAAAGAGTCGTAAAAGTTTCAGCAGTCAACTC
>WSSedB1CaDRAFT_10000463_pt1 | contig 17647 bp, 12 predicted proteins | sample WetSurSB1Cattail_FD_9460 | JGI IMG/M metagenome (IMG submission 9460)
GTTCTTCCGACAGTCGAATTGGGAGCAGGAAACTGCAATGTCATACCACTATAAGCTGCAAGAACCATCTTCCAGTTCCATTTTTCTGTAACAGGAAGATCCCAGAGCGTCAAATAAAATTCACCTTTTGTTGCAGTCTGCAAATAGAATTCATCTTCCCATGGGGTCAAACCGTACCATGTGATACGCTGACTCCAAAACCAGCCCTTCGCCGGATCATAATTGATATCCCGGTCATCCATGGAAAAAGCGGTCCATACAGCATTTTTAAGTCCCCAGTTATTGGCATAATCGCTTACAGTGGTATCAACCGGCATAAACAGGTGATCGTCATACTCATTATTACGCAGCGTATTTGTCAAACCGCCGGAAACAGATAATATCGCCCAATCCGGTGTCCAGCGGTGCCCTAACGAGGAATTAAGTGTTACGCTCCACTGTTGATAATCCATATAATAGTCGTCGGTATCAAGCGTACCGTCAGAAAGAATCGCATTTCTCAAACATGTTTCAGTAGCATGCGAAAATGTAAGGGATTCAGAATAACTTATGGGTTTATCAAAAAGCCAGTCCTCGCCATATCCAACGGTAACGGACTGCTCTTCCGTTGATATTGTAGTACTTGCTGAAACAGTTTTCCCCAGTCCCTTAATATTGGAATCCTGCCACTTGACAAAAAGCGCAAACGGCAGTTCATCGGGATCCGTAACGCCCGAAAAAGTCAGACCGAATTCAATACTGGTAGTTGACTGTTCTTCTACGGAAAGAACAAGATCAACAAGATTATCCTCAGAACCCGCTATGACATCAGGCACTATGGCAGAAAAATACTGAAGATTATACAGATTCCGTAATCCCGTCGTTACTTTCGCCTTGGAAAAAACATCTCCCGGTTCAAGCGGCATTTCACGCAGGATAACATAATCCTTGGTCTTCGTATTCCCCTTGACAATAATTTTCTCAACATGACTGCGGGGATTTTCCTGTATCTGTACGGTCACAGACACGATATTTTTTTCCGCATCCTTGTTCATCTGGGGATCAAAACGATTCGATGTATAACCGTTTTCATAGTAAAGGTCCGCAACAGCCATCATACTTTCCTGGAACTTCGTCTGATTGAAAATATCACCCTTTTTCAGTTTTATAAGTCCGGTCAACTGTGATGCCGGAAATATCGTATTACCATTAAATGTTATATCGCCGAACGTATACTGGGCCCCTTCCTGTATCATAAAAGTAAGGGTCATCTCACTACGTTTCTTTTCTTCATTTTTCGTTTCCGTACGGATTACATCAACAACCGCTGCATTTACGTAGCCGGCATCCTGGTAATATTTCAGGATTTCCTGTTTGTCAGTTTCGAGTTTCGACTCCTCAAATGCGCCATTATTGAAGAGCCCCTGCTTTTTCATCTTAAGACGGCCGGCAAGCGTTTTTGAAGAAACAAGTTTATTACCTGAAAACTGTATATCCGTAATTATGGTATTGTACCCCTCATCTATAATAAAAGTGACAACCGTCCCGTCTTTATCCTGCGAAGTATCGGAAGTTACTTTTACATCCATATAACCTTTTTCAAGATATTTATCACGGATAGCCCTTTCATCAAGGAGCACTTTACTGGACACAAAAATATCATTTGCTTTTATACTTATAATATCACGCAATTCGCCATTGCGAAGTTTATGATTGCCGGAAAATACAATATGCGATATGACCGGCTTTTCCTTCACGGTAAAAACGATTTGTACGTTTTCGGGTTTTGCCGCATCATGCTGGGCCCGGGGAGAAATGTCATCAAAAAAATCAAGAGCATAAATACGGTCAAGCAGATTGCTGAAAAGTTCATCTGTAAAAGGCTTGTTGATGAAGTTGCTTATAACACCGTCAAGCTCTGATTTCTTTATATTTTTGAGACCATCAAATTTTATGGACGAAATAGGTTTATTTATATACCAGTTATCAGTCTCCTGTGCCGCCGCAACAAACGAGCAGAAAAGAAAACAGATAAAAAAAACAGTACGGAAAAATACGCGGCGGGTAATAAACATAAAGACTCCTCTTTATTTAATTGCTGTATCATATCATTAAAATGTAAATTTCCACGACAATGTGACAGAAGTATTTGGAATCCACAGATTATTTTTCATTGAATCTATGTCCGGTGCTATGCTCCACCGTATATTCACAAACGGGCTGGACATTTCCAGTCCGAACTCCGGTTGAAAAACAAGCCCACCGGTTGTTGTTCTATCATTTACCCTGGTTTCATCATAGGACCAATGCAGCAGGGCATCAGTATACAGCTGACTTCCAAAGTATTTACCAATATAAACAGTCGAATTATCAAAAAAGTTACCAGCCGTAATTTTACTGCTGCCGGTATTGAGATTTAATCCCTGCTTCATGGCATTCTGCAGTACCATTGTACGTATTGAGAATATATCAAAATTACATAAATCACGCAATGCATTCTCGATCTTACGCATTACGGTTACCTGGACTGCATAGTCACCGGTGGAAAGAAGCAGACTGCCGATATTCTGGGAATCCCCGGCCACAATCTGTCCAAGAAGCTCCATAATCTCGTTTTCAGATTTTGCCGGTGTCGATGAAAGTATCGGAGAAAAACGGCTGAAAGGCTGATTTTCTGCAGAAAGAATAATCGTCACCTGATTACCGTCATCATCACGCTCCCTTGTTTCCGCACGAACCGTTATAACCGGATCCATAATATCCTGTTTATCACTGAAAACGATGCGCCCTTCCCTCATATAAAAATTCCGATTTAAATAAACAATTTCACCGCCACGGAACTTTACGTCGCTGTTTAATTGTAATCTGTTTTCCATGCTGTCAAACAGAAGCGAAAGTTCCGTATTCGGAATGGCAACACCACGGAGCATAGGGTCTAGAAAAATCTGAACCTTCTGGCCCATAATGATATCAAGAGATACAACAATTCCATAGCCCTCTAAATCAGCAGATTGTTTCAGTGTACCGCCATTTTCAACGGCATCAGCTGCTGCTGCCGTGAGAGCGCTCGTTGCGATATTTACAGAAGTATTTCTGGCCAGAACTTTTCCCGTAATTTCCGTATGATCCGGCATCACGGAAATCTGTATGTCCGTACTTCCCTGACCAGTTATCCGTATCTGACCAAGATTCACGTCTGCAGGTATATATATATCGGGAGCAGTCTTAATACCGATAACCAGCTCGTTAAAATTCCAGCGGTCAAAACTAAGATTCAGATTAACAGAAACAGGATTGCCCCGGACAGAAAATTCCGTATCATCCATCGAAAGTTCGCTGTTCTGTATATTCAAATTCATGCGGGCAGCAGTCCAGTGTTCGGGAATTATAATAGGAAGATTCAGCTCAGGATTTGCTACCGTTAAATTTCCATTGAATTCAGGGTCGGATGCAAAACCTGTTATGGTAAAAGATCCTGCAACAGTACCTTTATATACGGCGAGAAACGGATAAGACAGAAGATGAGAAAAATTTGAAAGATCAGCATTTATTCCATCTACTTTTAAGGCCATTCCCTTATCTGTACGTACAAAACCGGAGACATTTGCCTGTATCGGACACCCGTCGCCAGTTCCCAGTAAAATTTCCCCTGTATCCTGAACAGAGCCGGAAATGCTGAGAGCTCCGCTGGAATATATATCAAAACGGCCCTTTGTTCTTATCAGCGTAAATCCGGCAGCAAACGGGGCTGAAAAAAGTGACCCGGAAACATTATCTGACTGAATTTTTATAATATACGATTCAGGTATCGGCGAATTCTCGGATTTCGATACACTGTCGACATTAATCGTAAGTGGTATATTTACTGTCTGCTGCAGGTATTTCGCATCAAAAGTCGTTGTTGCAGAACCGCTACCATTGTTGACGGAGTACTGTGCATCCAGACCGGAAAGATTCATCATCAGCCATTGCAGGCTGGTATCAGAAACATGCAGCAGATTATCTTCAAGCATAACATTGCCGCTGAAAACCATGGGAGATCCGAGAACTGAAACAGAAGATCTGGTAACATTAAGAGACAGATACGGATTCTCAAGCGTTCCGTTTATGGCCAGAACAGCGGATAAAGAGTCACTGTCTGCCTGGCCGGAAAACAAACGGCTGCTTGGAAAATCTTTTATCTCCGCCTGACCGGAAAAATACATATTCTTTTTTATGTTTGCCACTGAAAAGGGAACCCTGTCAGGATTTGTGACAGACCCGCTCAGCTTCCATGTCTCGGAGCTGAGCATGCTGCTGGCCGTAAATTCCGCATTTGCTGAATCAAAAATCCCGTCGTTAATATTCCACAGGAAATCGCCGCTTCCGGTAAGCGCAGACACCGCATCGGAATAAGCAAAAGAATTAACAATAAAACCATACTTATTGAGAATTCCGGTCAGAGTCAGCTTAGGCGAAAGCACCAGTTTCCCGGAAGGTTCCTGTAGTTCAAACTGCGAAATATTACAGGAAAAGCCATCAGCTTCAGAGCCGGAAAAAGTAGCATCTGAAGAAACCGTAAAAATATATTTCTGCAAGGCAAGCGGAAAAGCATCCATATGTATTGAACCGCTGAACAGCGGCTCCAGCATATTGACAGGAGAAGGATTGAACGACGCTGTTGCATGAAACCCGTAATCACCGGTAATATCAAACCACCTGTCAGACAGTCTCCCCGTGAATTTATACGGGACAGAATTAAATGTAATATCACTGCTGAAAAAAGCTTCATTCGTACCGGGCAGCATCTCTGCCATAGCTGTCATTGCAAGAACCTGATCACCATAAAGCAGATCAAATCGCGATATCTGACATGATTCTCGATTACCATCAAGTGAAAAAACGAGGAGTTGGCGTTCCTTCTGGGTATTAGCAACAACCGAGTAAGGTATATTATACGAAACAGTAGAAAGATCAGAAGAAACATACAACTCACCGCTGAAAATATACGGCTTTAAATGCGAGGCCAGTTTACGTAACTGAGAAGCGTGCTTCCCCTTCAGAGGAAAAGCAATCGCTGTTGCAAGGCTGTCAAGATAAAAATTCGAAAAGCTGATACTTGTCTGTATGTATTTCGTTCCGAACAGATAACTTCCGTCAAACTTGATCGAACCGGGAGTATCTGCTTCCGTGTGCGAATAATCATAACCTTCAAAACTGAAATCGACAGATTCTTTTTGGGGAATTACAGACAACTGCAAAGCAGTAAATGCCTGATCGTTCAGATACAGTTGCGGAGCAAAACACATAAAACCTTTCTTCAGCGCATCAAAGTAAATATCTGTTGAAATAATACCACCGTTAGGCAGAACCAGTCTGCGTATCTCAGCAGTACCTGAAGGCCGCATCTGCCTGATATTGTAAGCTCCAGAATAGTAAATATCGTAGTTTTTTCCATAAATGGATAAACCTGGTATGGAAAGTGAATTCTTATCCCCGGAAAGTGAATACTTAATGCTGCAACCTTCCGGTATAAATTCTGAAGGAACAGAAATAATTCCGGAAGATTTATATGAAAACAGTCCTGTTTTTAAGGTATATGCCCCGCTCAGCTCAAAATCAGTCCGCAAATCATACAGTTTTCTTACGATCTCCGGCGGACGGTCGATCTCGACACTGTAAAAAGGATACAACTTTTCAGCTTTTACCGAGAAAACAGACTCTCCGCTTTCCGTATTCACTGTCAACTCTGCATACAGGGGAAATTCATTGCGAAGCGTTTTGAACTGTAAGGAATGCCCTCCATATGCTGCAATAAAATTAAAACTGTTTATCTTATATTTTCTATATGAAAGTCTTGATAAGTGTACACGGATGTTACTGTTTTCAAGATTCTCGGTAAGAGAGCCGGCTGCACTAAAATCAGATGTAAATACTGTATCATTATCAGTTCCGGCATGTATTTGTCCTGTAATGGAAAAAGCAAATGAATGCCCGGAGGAATTTTTTAAGATGGAAATATTGTGTACTGCGAGAAGGATATCCGCTTTTTTATCTCTGTAATGTACCGAAGCATTCCTGACATGCATGGAAAACGGCAGGAAACCGGGTAAAGTTATCTCAGCTGAATCTCTGCTGACACTGTCGCTCTGTAAAATTTGCATGATCTTCCAGGTTACTGCTTTGTTCTGTATAACATCGTATTCAACAGTAAGTCCGCTCAAAGTCAAATCCGTAAGAGCACGCTCAGACTTTCCTTTTATAATACTTCCCAACCGGTAAGACAGAACCAGTTTTTTCACCGTACATATTTTTTTACCGGTTGCAGTATCAGTGACCACTATACCTTTCATGCGGATTGCTGATAAAATAGAAGGGGAAAGCGAAGTGTAAGAAAATGTGAGACCTGTTCTTTCCTCAAGCCCTTTACGCAGATTTTCCGCATACGTTTTTACGGTTGCAGATAAATATCTGTTTACGGGCCGTACAAGCAGTAGAGCCATTAAAAAGAGAAGTATAAAAATCATGCTGCCGATACCGGTCTTTGGAACACGGTCTTTCATTATATTGCAGAGTATTCTATCAGATTATCGGAAAAAAAGCAGGGATATTTCATGGTATTAAAAAATTTTATTGTATTCGAAGGTATAGACGGAGCCGGAACATCCACACAGGAGGAAATTCTTTCCAGGCGTCATGAGGCAGAAAATTTTTTTTTCACGGCAGAGCCGACAAATCTTCCTACAGGAGTTTTTCTCAGGCAGATGCTTCAGGGGAAGTTTCCTCTTCATGCGGGAACAGCCGCATATCTTTTCGCGGCAGACAGAAACGAACACATTTACGGAGCAAACGGGATTATCGCGAATCTTGATAATGGTAAAATTGTTATAAATGACAGATATATTTTTTCAAGCCTTGCCTACCAGTCTATAGACTGCGGCATGGAACTTCCGGCAGTGCTCAACAGAAATTTTCCCCTTCCGCAGATTCTCTTTTTTTTCGATGTCGAACCGGAAGTTTCACTCAGACGAATCAAAAACCGGGGCGTTGTTGAAATTTATGAAAAACTTGACTTCCTCAAAAAAACGACGGAAGCATACCGCTCTATAATCCGGGAATACAGCCAAATTGATACAGGTATGCAAATCATACGGATAGATGCTTCACAACCCATAGAAGAAACTTCCCGAATAATATGGAGTTATATAAAAAAAATTCCGATACTGAAAACGTGAAAGGGCTTTCGTTTTTACGGACAGTATTTCTTATCCTCTCATTATTCAGCATTTCTTTTCCAGTATCGGCGTATATGGTGAAATACAAAGAAGACTTTTATCGTCTTTACCATGTACATTATCAGCAGTATCCCGACGATTGTATTGAAAACATCTACTGGCTCGAAAAAGCTGTCCAGGCCGATTTCGCAAATCCACTCTATGCCGATGCGAAAATAACAACAAAAGAACAGTGGGAAAAATACCGCTATCTTTTTATGATGCATCTTAATCTGAAACTGATTGAACAGCACCTGAGACTTGGACGAACCTATGATAAAAAAGTTGCAAATTTTTATGATGCTCCATGGAAGGAAGAATACCTCAGNAANCTTAGACAAAGCAAAATCCTGTTACAGCGCCGGACTTTATTACTGGCAGGAAGCATCTNTATGGGCGGAAAAAGCGGATACAAAAGGATTTGACTTTCTTTACATAACCGATCTGCAGGACTGGGAAGACGAACGAGAGAGGATCAAAACAGGAGAACTTGATTACGGGAAAACGCTGAACCGGGAACTGACTCGTGTCCAGAAAGTCATAGATTCCTTTGTTGCAATGGACTCAAAAAGTTACTAAAATAAAATCATGAATAATTCTGATTTCTCTGTAGCATATCCAGCCGTTCATCCGGGAACAGAAAAGACATCGGTATTTCTTTTTAAAGGAACTCCCGACCTGACGTCTGTTTTTTCAGGGAGTGGTTCCGAAAGCCCCCGCAGGCTGTTTGTTACCGACACGGTTATCACAGGACTCCCGGCGATACAACCTTTCCTCGGTCAATTCAACAAAGGTATCTGCGATAGAGACATCCTTCTTATTCTTGATTCGGGAGAGCCTAATAAAACAATTGAAACGGTTCTGACAATTATAAAAACAGCAATTGAGAATAATTTTACCAGAAGGGATATATTTACCGGCATAGGCGGCGGCGTCGTCTGCGATATGACCGCTTTTGCAGCTTCCATTTACAAGCGGGGTGCCGTTGTGGAGCTTGTTCCGACAACGCTGCTCGCTATGGTCGATGCTGCAATCGGCGGGAAAGCAGGATGTGATTTTGACGAATATAAAAATATGATCGGAACATTCTTTCCTGCTGAAAAACTCTATGTATTTTCCCAATTCGTGCAATCGCTCCCGGATGATCAATACCGTTCGGGAATGGCAGAAGTTGTAAAAACAGCACTTCTTTATTCCCGCGATCTGTATACAGAGCTTGAGCATAACAGAAAAAAAATCATGAACAGGGATGAAAAGATGATCGACATGGTAATTAAAACCTGCATACAGGCAAAGGCTACTGTCGTTGAACAGGATTTTACGGAAAAGAATGTCAGAATGCAACTTAATTACGGACATACATTCGGGCATGCGCTCGAAACCGTTGCAGGACTAGGGTCCATAAACCACGGCGACGCCGTTGCATGGGGAATCAGCAGGGCCCTGGCACTTGCAGCAAGACTCGGAATATGTAAACCTCATTACAGGGATTCAATAACAGGTCTCCTTTCTTCGTTTGGCTGGGACACAGCCCCTGTTCCAGAAGTTCTTTCCTGTACAGTTTCACCTGCAGAAAAACTTCTTTCTGCTATGAAAAAAGACAAAAAAAATGCCGGAAATCATGTCCGTGTCATTCTTCAGAAAGGTTTAACAGAAAATATTATTATGGAAGCAGATGATGCTGATATTCTTGCCGTATTGACAACAGAGAGCGCACTATGACGGAACAGGATAAAATACATTATTTCGACTGGGCGGCAACAAGTCCTGCCGATCCGGATATTATGCAGGATTCGGTAAATATGGCGCTGGCAAACTGGGGTAACCCTTCAAGCATTCACAAGGCAGGAACAGAAGCGAAAGCAATCCTGACACAGGCACGGGAGACCTGTGCCTGTGTACTTGGAGTAAAACCAGAAATGCTGTTTTTTACATCCGGAGGAACAGAGAGCGATCATATACCACTCCTCTCAATGCTCACAAGGCCCTCTGCGGGGACTATTTTGATAAGCGCGATAGAGCACCCGGCAATCAGGGAACAGGCAATGGCCCTGACCCATTGCGGCTGGAAAATTGTAACCATTCCGGTAAATACCGAAGGATTTATCACACCGGATGCTGTTATTTCTCATCTGACTGATGATACAATCCTTGTCTGCGTTATGGCTGTCAACAACGAAACTGGAGCCATACAGCCGGTATATGAGATAGCAGATGCTCTTATTGCAGTTTCCAGGGGAAAACGGAAACCGAAACTTCATATCGACTGCGTACAGGCTGCAGGAAAGATACCTTTTGATCTTTCTTATCACGGTATCGACAGCGCCGCTTTCAGTGCACATAAAATATGTGGTCCGCGTGGTAGCGGACTTTTATATCTTGCAAGTGATATCACACCATTTCTTCGTGGTGGCGGGCAAGAAAAAAATGTACGAAGCGGTACAGAAAATATTTCAGGTGCGTTTGCACTTTCAAAGTGCCTTGAAAGATATTTTATCTCTCCGGATAATCCGAAAGCGGTAAAACGCTTTGATGAACAGAAAACATGGACTGAAAAGTTTATAAAAAACATAGCCGGGATCAAAAACTGTACGCTTATTCCACATCAGAGGGCACAGGCTGTAATAGCAGGCCGGAAAGAAACTGCAGAGAAATTTTCTCCATGGATCGTACAGGCTGGATTTGCCGGAATTCCCGGGCAGGTTATGGTACGGGCGCTCAGTTCCAGAGGTTTCTATATTTCCACAGGAAGTGCCTGTTCCGCAAAAAAACAGGAACGTCCGATACTTGAAGCAATGAAAGTGACAGAACAGGAACGGGAATCCGCAGTACGCTTTAGTTTTGGCCCGCATACAACACAGACAGCAATGTCAGAACTTTTTACGGCCGTATCGGATGTAAGTGAATCATTTTCCGGGAAAGCAATAAAATAGGCAGCTTGCAAAATACCTTGCAATGTGTTAGATTTTGCGGACAATCCTATACGTATGGAGGATGCAATGGGTATACGCGGCGAACTTTTTACGACACAGATTATGTTGGAAAACCGTTCATACTTTTTTAATGTTAAGGAAAACAGAACCGGTGATGTTTTTCTACAGGTCGTAGAGAGCAAAAGCCGAGATGGGGCTGATTTTGACCGGCATCAGATTGCAATATTTTCCGATGATATGCAGAAATTTCTTCAGGGACTGGATAAGTCTCTTTCTTTTATCGAAAAGGACAGAAAGGCACGGGCAAAGGTTAAAGCTGAAAAAAAAGCTTTAAAAGACGAAAAATATGGTGTATCTGATACAAAAAAAGTATACCGGAAAAAAACTGAAAAAAATAAGGAAGAACGTAAAGATGACGGTATCAAGCGGACCGGACGCATATTGCATGTCGTATCAAAACGTTCTGCAGATACAATCTCAGAAAATAAAACAGAAACAGATAAAAAATTGTAGTTTCAGTCTTTGATCAATATCTGAATGAAAGGCGCTGAATAGGAGAAGGTCCCAGAGTCCTGCAGATATTGATATGTTCGGGAGTCGGATATCCTTTATGTCTGGCATAGCCATAAAGGGGATACAACCTGTCATAATCCATCATTATTCTGTCCCTTCCTGTTTTAGCTATAATGCTGGCGGCCATGACAGGAGGATAGGTACCATCAGCTTTGGGTTCACAGCGGCAGGGGACCGGTATTTCAGGAGAAAAGGTTCCATCTGCCATTCCCTCGATTTCTCCTGTTGTTATAATTTTTTTCTGACTTTCCGCCCATTCCGGCAATTTTAAAAGCAGCATCTCAAATGCGAGTTTCATTGCAAGCAGACTTGCCTGAAGAATATTGATTTTGTCAATCGTTTCATGATCGACAATTCCTATCCCCCAGCAGCATTTTTCTTTTATAAGTTTTTCTGCATATTCACGTTTTTTTGCAGAAAGCTTTTTTGAATCATTCAGATATTCAAGCGGAAAATCATCGCTAAGGATAACGGCTCCAGCGCAAACGGGTCCGGCAAGAGGCCCCCTGCCGGCTTCATCAAGCCCGCACAATACCGGTATTTTGTCAGAAACCATTTACCTTATTTCCTGCATCTTCAATGGTAACAGCAGCTGCATCCTTCCAGACCGGATTTACCGAACTGTTTCCACTGAGCTCCCCGCTGAATGTATTGTCAGTTAATATACAATTTGTACCAAGCAGTTCTGCGGCACGTCCTATCCTGCCTGCAACTTTACAGTCAGAAGAACGGAGTTCAATATAGCCGTTCCTCATAGAAAAATCGACTACGGTCGAAGCTATTGCAGAAATCCGGCTTTTAAGAACCTTCAGCCTGCAATTATCAAGCGAAAAGGCTGCAGAATACACACCTGCCTGAGAAATAACAGTACTGTCACTTACACTTATTACGGACATTGATCCGCTTATTGCTATCCCATTGTCACCAAAAGTTGCGGCCACTTCACACTGATTAAAATCCAGCACCGAGTTTTCCGCTACAAAAAGATATATACCCTGATCCGCAGGTCCTGTAGCGGCAGAAGACCTGGTGATAAGACAATTGTCAATATCAAGACTGACGGCCCGCAAAATAAATGAATCCTCCGCAGAAAACACCAGTTCCGCATTTTCTGTGCCTTTTATTTCACAGTCTGCCTGCAAAACTGTCGTACCGTGGGGAACACTCTGTTTCCCACGTATATACAGCCTGATAAAATGAGAACGGTTTCTGACGGTAAACAGTTCCGGAATATCAGTCAGGGAGGTAAATGGATGCTCACGGGAACCGTCCGCTCCGGCAGTTCCTGCTGCTGCATCAAAATAATAATTGCAGTGATCAATAACGACACCGTATTCAGATATGCTGCTCTTATTTCCGGCAGCATCCTGTGCATATACAGCAACCTCAAGGTATTCCGCTTCTTCCGAATCGGCATCCAGCACAAGCCGAGTTCCTGTCAGCTCCTTATAATCTCCGGTTCTGGCAGTTGTATGCAATACAGCGACAGATTTTTCGGAAGCATTTTGAGGTAAACTCAAAGCATAAAAAAGCTTTGCATTTTTTTCTGCCGCAATTTCCACTGTGACAGGCATACGGGACAACAAGGTTTTTACTGACGGGAGCAAAACAGGAGCAGCCGGCGAACGCTTGTCTATATCATAATCAGCAACAAGATTCCCCTGATATACGTTATCCGAATAAAACGCCAGATCAAGTTTTCCTGAAATACTGTCACCGGGAAATACATCAAAAGTCAGTTCCTGGAAAAGCCCGGGAGCAATGTTTTCACCGGTACTGCCTATACAATACGAAGCATCACCGGCTATAGAAAGACGGATTTCCCCGTTTTCAAGTTTCATTTTACACAGTTCCGGTTTCGGGGGCAGAAGAAAAGACTGGACAGGATTCCCCGGTTCATACGCTATACTCTGCCACCGGATTTCATGCGATACAGAACGATCGAGAGAAACAGGAACAGTTCCAGGACCCCAGGATTTGCCATCTATTGAATAAATATATTTCCGGTCCGTGAACGTAACCGATGTCCAGTTAGAAATTCTGAAAGGTACATCCCGCTGGGTACACAAACCGACAGGTTCAGCCGGATATATCACATACCGCCAGATTGAATTACCATCTGTCAGCATCAGGGGAATATAGCGAACCAGTACAGAATCCTGAGAATACGAAATATCTGTACCCTGTAAAAAAATAGGTTCACCGGCCCCGACAGCATATTGCATGGATGCCGGTATAGAAATAACAGTACCCGGCTTATAACAGTAAACAGCGTCCGAAGACATCATATCCAGAAATGCATCAATAGTTTTGTCTTTCTTTTCCTGCAGAGGTTCAGTTACCGTATAGGAAACACTTTTTTCCGTCTTAATCCCGTCTGCAGTCACGGCGACTATCCGTATTTCAACATTTCCCGTCACATCAATTTGTACAGGACCATCATATGCAAAACCGGATACAAGAGGGTCAGCACCATTTACAGAATAAAACGCATCATCACCATCAGGCATCGCAAGCACAAGAACCTGTCTGTTTGCCCATGTTCCGGGAACAGGATTCAGCACCTCAACTTCAGCAAAAAGAGAAACGGCAGCCAGCAGATAGGCTATCATAAAAGTCAGTGTCTGAATCCTCTTCATATATCAGCCTAAAATCGGATCAAGGATTTCTCTCAATTCAGGATCATCTTTATAGTAATATTCTTCAAGTTCTGCTTTCGAAAGGCCGACAAGTTCATGACTCAGATAGTGTATCCATCTGTCCTCTTCCGGTTTGGTTATATCAAAACGGCGGCACCAATAGTCAGGTTGAATAGGCTCCTGCTCCTTATGGTAGGTAAAATATTTGTAATCATGCACTACAACTTTGATATCATTCCGGGGAATTCCATGACGTATCAGATGATCAACAAGGGAATTTATTGTTAATCCGCTATCGAAAATATCATCTATCAACATGATTTTATCACCATGCCTCAGATATTCCGGTGCATATGTCCATCCATCAACCATAACATTGTCACGCTGATGAACATCCGAATACGAACGGGCAACAACGGCAGCATAAAGTACAGGATGGAAATCTTTTCGCACAATCTTAAAATATTCACTGATTACATTCGCCATATAGGCCCCGCCCCGAAGCGATGAATAAATCACATCAGGTACAAACCCATCATGATATATCCGGTAAGCCACTTTCAGAGCATCATTACGAACAACATTATACGGCAGAAATTCTTTGATCATAAAAAACCTCAAAACAGGGAAAACACAAATTTGATATAAACCATGTAATTCTATCCCATATATTGATGCTTCGCAAGCAGTCCTGTTATGCGTTTTTCCAGCATAGTGGTATCATCATCCGGATCTGTATAAGTCGTCAGATTACGCCGGTTTTTTGTGTCAAGCAGAACCTGCACCGGACAACTGTCAAGAACCAGTATACGGCCCGCTACGGTAACCGCTTCGCGTATTTCATGCGTTACAAACAGGACCGTACGACCGGTTTCAGAAAGCATTTCATCGAGTAATTCCATAAGTTGTATTTTTACATATATGTCCTGAGACTGGAAGGCTTCATCCATAAGAAGCAGCTGAGAAGGATATGCAAAAGCCCGGGCAATCGCTGCACGCTGTTTTTCTCCTCCGCTCAGACAGCCGGGAAAGGAATCCAGTTTATCTGCGAGTCCGGCTTTTTGAAGAAAAAAAACTGCCCGGTCATACGCTTCTTTTTTCCCTGATATATTGACAAGTGGAAAAACAACATTCTGAAGGACTGTTGCAGATTCAATTAAAAGTCCATCCTGAAACAAGTATGATATCCTCGGCTTTTGACTGCCGCTTATGCCCTGTCCTTCAAAAGAAAGCGTTCCTGTAAAGCTGACCTGCCGGGATGGCAATATTCCGCCGATAAAATCAAGTAAGGTCGTTTTTCCATGACCGGAAGGCGCTATCAGTGCAAGCACTTCGTTTGCGGAAATATCCAGAGAAAAATGCCGGTAAAGTTCTCTGTTTCCCCGTGTAAGGCATAAATCCTGTATATGAATAGAAACTCCAGTACTGTTCATAAAATCTCTCCGGCAGATTCTCCCCTATGAAATTTATGGAATACCGCAAACGCAAACAGTTTTTCAAGTACAAAACTCAGTACAACAAGTACAAGCGTAACCGCCATAACCTGCCCTGTTTCTAAATGCACCTGTGCAGTCTGAAGCAGCGTTCCCGATCCCAGCTTCGGAAGGCACAACACTTCACCGGCAGCAACCACCTTCCACGTAAGACCGAAACAGGAAACTGCACCTGTCAGAAAAAAAGGGAGTACGGCAGGCATGGTAATCCAGCGGAACCGCTGAAACCGGCTGAAACCGTACAAGCTGGCCATCGCAGAAAGTCTGCTGTTTCTCTCCGTAAAACCTGAAATAACCGATGTAACCATTACCGGCAATGTCATAAGAACAGAAACAAAAACAGGGACAGATGAAGAATCAAACCAGAATAATGCAAGCAGAATAAAAGACACGACGGGTGTTGAACGGATGGCTGAAAGCGGAACGGAAAGAAAATTCCGCATAAAAACGGATATACCACATATAATACCTGCTAATGTACCAAGAACAAGGGAAATAAAAAAAGAAAGCAGGCAGCGTATAAAAGTCGCCGCTATATTGCTCCAGAATATTCTGTCACCGCTTAACACAAACACAGTTTTGAAAACATCAGCCGGCGAAGGAAGAATAAGAGGAGCATGCATCAGCCGCGCAGCCAGATCCCAGATCATACACAGACACAACAGTGACAGGCCATAGTGCACCAGTGTGTATCTTTTTTGTTCTGCCTGCATATTAATTTTTATTTAAAATAGAAAGTGTCTGCAGGAAGAACTCCGCCGATCGACTCCGGGGAAAACTGCAGAAATATTTGAAGAAGTTTCTCAATCGATGCCCTGCCTGTTGCGGCATCAATACAGGCAAAATGACAGGAAGGTATTGCTTTTGCAACAACAGGTGCTGAAAGACCTAATGTATATTTCTGTACAAGAACGCCTGATTGTTCCGGATTTGCAATCGTCCACTCAGTAGCCTGCTTATAGGCTTTGAGAAAAGCACGGACAATCTCCGGGTTTGCCTGAGCATATGCTTTACGGACAACAATGAGCGTAAGCGGATACGTTTCTTCATGTCCGTTAAACCCGGCATATTCCTTTTGAAAATCAATGATCCTGCGTATGGAAGGATCCTTCATCAATACGACGGTTGCAAAAGGTTCCGGTACGACTGCATACCGTATTCTTCCGGCAATAAGCTCCGCAGGGATTTTATCTGTTGCAAACGAAAAATCAAGTTCAACGGCATCAGCCCCCGGTCCTTCCTTTATGGAATTCTTTGCAAGCAGGTAGCGGAACATATATTCAGGAGTAGCTCCCTGCCCTGCCACCGCTATTTTTTTGCCTTTCAAATCTGCAAAGGAATTAACTGACGTGTCACGCGAAATCAGTACAAGCGTACCTGTTCCGCTTATTCCGGCTGCAAGGATAGCACCGTTTGACGATGTATATACTTTGGCAGCAGCATTTGCCGGGAGGAAACCAATATCCGTTTCCCCTTTTATCATTTTTGGCAGCAGTGTTGTCGGAGAAGCAAAAGATTCAAAAGTCACATTCGTATTTTCTATCTCCGGCGGATTTTCATACATATAAGCCACCGGTATACCTGTCGGACCGACCAGAGATCCTACATGCAGTTCTCTGCCAGCTGAATTTTCTGCTGCAAATACCATATTAAAGGAAAAAAAACAACAGGCAGTCAGGACAAAATGTCTGAAAAAATATTTCATGATACACCTCTTTGAATATGAATCAATCATAACTGCTTTATAAAAGCTTTTCAATAAAAGATGCAGAATTACTCATGCCCGGTGTTTCGAATATCTCCGATATATCTCGGCGATAATCTTTATCCCCTGCTCCACTTCCGCATCAGGACGGGAATAATTCAGACGAACGCACTTCGCATAATGAGGATGCGATTCCACCGGAGGCAAAGATCCGTCAGGAGCGTTTCCAAAAAAGAAATACTCTCCCGGAACGACGATAACCCCGCGTTCCTTTAATTTTATATATAATTCCCGCGTAGAAATTGAAAGATCGTTCATAAGCAGCCATAGGAAAATCGCACCTTCACTTTTATGGATCGAATAATCACCACCTGAAAAATATGTATGTATCCAGTTCTGAGTTAATTCCGACTTATGCCGGTAAAACGGCTGTACATACTGTTCTGCGACCTGTACGAGTTTACCGCTCCGGATCAGATTCTCTGCAAGTTCCTGTCCGAAACTTCCGGACGTAAGGGCTGCTATCGCATTCATATTCGCCAGCGCGGTAATCACTTCCTTCTGGGCAATAACTATCCCCGTACGGATTGCCGGTAAACCGATTTTCGACAGACTCATCGAAAGTACCATATTTTCACCAAAATATGGTTTTGCATTTTCCGTAAATATGATATCCGGCCAGGGAACACCGTATGCATTATCCAGAAGCAAAGGAATATCATATCTGCACGCGAGGCTCTGCAGGCGTTTTATCTCATCATCGGTGAGAACATTCCCCGTGGGGTTTGTAGGACGGGTAACACACAACGCACCTACGTCATGATGCGTTACAAGATAGCGCTCCAGAAGTTCGAAATCTACGGTATATTTGAATGTATGATCCGTATTCATAGTAAATCCCGCAGGAATTCCGACAAACGTATCACGCTCTATTCCCTGATCTGCATAACCGATATATTCGGGAATAAGTGGAAAAACTATCGTTTTACGATTTTTTCTTCCGCCGGAAGTAAATGTTCCGCTGAACAGGTTAAAAAGATAAAAAAAAGCAGACTGGCTGCCATTGGTCACT
>WSSedB1CaDRAFT_10000464_pt1 | contig 17625 bp, 16 predicted proteins | sample WetSurSB1Cattail_FD_9460 | JGI IMG/M metagenome (IMG submission 9460)
TATGATATAAAAACTATGTACAGGGGGCTTTTGGCGGGTGGATTTCTTCTGGTTTGGTAAAGTTTTTTAATTGAATACTGACTGAGAATAGAGTATGATATTGAATAGTAATACGACAGGCGCAGCTATTCTATAATAAATGAGGGATTTCAAGATGATTTTTCGCAAGCGCGATGAGGGGAAAAAAGAACGGCTGTTGCTTGATCACAATTCGATCCGCGTAATGGTTGCTGGCTGCCTCGTAATTGCGATGGCTTTGTTAATCATGAGTATAACCAGTGTTATGATTATGAACAAGGCGACAGTTGATAAACTGAAGCGGTATGACCTTCGCATGCAGGCGGAAAACATCGGTATCGTGATTGAAAGCAAAATCGATAAGGCGGTCGATGCATCCCTGCTGATGGCGCATGATCCATTGCTGGAACATTGGCTGGTCGATGGTGATGTGCATAATTTTGAAAGCGATTATATAACGCTGCACATGCAGTATTTGGCAAATGAGATAGGGTATGATACCGTTTTTTTAGCCAATGCCAAAACACTGCATTATTGGAACTATCATGAAAAAAAATTCAGCTTGTTGGATACCTTATCACCAACAGAACCCATGGACCAGTGGTTTTTTTCTTTTTTACAGAGGCAGAATAATTACGAAATTAATATTGATTATAATAAGAATCTAAAGGATACGTTTGTCTGGATTAATGCGGCTGTTACGCAGGATGGGCAAATGCTGGGTGCCACTGGGGTAGGAATGAATCTGGGCAAGGTTATCAATGAACTGATTGCCGCGAATGCGGAGAATAATGAACAAAGTGATATCTGGCTTGTCGATGGTGCGGGAAGGATTTGTCTTTCAAAAAATCCAGTATATCTGGAGGGTTCGGTTCAACAATATCTTCCGGCAGAAACGGCAGCGGACATAGAGGCCGCTGCCGTTGACAATCCGTTTTTTGTCCGGGAATACAAGGACGAAGAGTCAAAACTTTACGATATTGCCTATAAGCGCATCAAGGATAGTGACTGGAAACTTGTTATCCGTATGCCGCGTACTGAAAGTGTTAAATTTTTAACGGATATCAAATGGCACATGGCCTTATCCTGCCTGGCAATTCTAGTCTGTATGATTCTGACCTTTTATTTTGTTTCGCACCAGATTGCTAATCCTTATAAACGGGCATTGCAACTGAACAAGGAATTGGAGAATGCTGTGGCTGCCAGAACCAGCGAGCTGCAGGAAAAAAATATAGAAATTCAGGATAGTTTGGAGTACGCGCAGTTAATACAGCAAGCTATTATGCCATCGTCCGATGAGCTGACGCAATATCTGAAGGAATCCTTTGTGATTTTTGAACCCAAGGAGAGTGTCGGCGGTGATTTTTACTGGATGCGAGGCTACGAGGACGGTGTTCTGCTGGCTGTGGGGGACTGCACCGGTCATGGTGTGCCGGGGGCGCTCATGACGACAGCTGTAAGTGCGATGTTTAATCATATTGCAGAAGATGTTTGCCATGATGATCCCGCCAGAGTTTTAAATGAGTTGGCGCGCGAATTTCACCAGGCTTTTACCAGCGACAGTGAAAGATTTATTGCGGATGGCTTCGAAACGGTCGTTTTGTTCGTGAGAAAGAATCAACAAATACTATTTGCCGGAGCGGGTATGTCACTTTATCAGTATGACGGGAGTCAGGTTTTAGAAATAAAGGGAAACAAAATGGCAGTAGACTGCCGGACAACAAAATCAGACAGGATTTTTGACGGGCAGATTATAGCAAGTCATCCGGGAGATATGTTCTATATCGTTACGGATGGCTATCGCGAACAGCCAGGAGGCGAACGTGCGCTGCCTTATGGAAAACGGCGCCTGCTTGCACTGCTTGATAAAGTAGCAAATCTGCCGATAAATGAGCAGAGACAGCAGATTGTCAATGACTTGCATGAATATGCCTCCCAAGAAAAGCAGCGTGATGATGTGACGGTGGTAGGCTTCAGGATGCAGGCATAAATTTATTAATGGGGGAGATGACGAATATGGATATAGCAATGTATAAGCTTTATCAGGATTTGAAAGCAAAAAATATTTTATTGACCTATTGCGGTGCGATTGCGCAGGAAAGTATTGAAGGCATTGGGGATACCGTAAGAAAGAGTCTGGCTGCGGAAGAGGCAGAAACATCAACTGCCTTGACTGTATTTTCAATTTTCATCGAGCAGGTGCAAAATATCCTGAACTATTCAGCTGAAAAACTGGCAGTCCGACAGGATGATGAAAATGAGCTGCGCTTTGGCATGGTCATTGTCGGTCGGGAAAATTCAGGAAAATTTTTTGTCTGTTGTGGCAATAAGATTTTTAGTCAGGATGTCCCAATGATTGAGAGCCGGTTGGATGAGCTTAAAAAGCTGGATAAAGAAGAGTTAAAGGCATTGTATAAAAAACAGCGGCGCAGTGTGCAGGAACCCGGCAGCAAGGGCGCCGGGCTTGGATTGATAGAAATGGCCAGGCGGGCTGCGGAACCAATAGCATATTCATTTGAACCCGCAGAAGATGGTTGGTTTTTCTTTAGCATTAAAGTGGTCGTGGGGAGATAAAATATGGATAATTTAAAAATTGAACGAACAAAGTCAACACCGTATATTTTCTTTGATGCTGCGAGCGGAAGGCTCCGGGTGGAAGGAGAGTCTTATCCGGAAAATGTGGTGAAATTTTATACACCTGTGCTGGACTGGCTGCATGGCTATTTTGCTGAAGGCGCTGATAATATAACATTGGAGTTTAAAGTCGCATATTTTAACAGTAGTACATCCAAGGTGTTTATGACGATATTTGATTTACTGGAGGAATATGTAACAACTGGGCGAATGATAGAAGTTGTCTGGATTTGTGATAGGGATAACGATGTATCCATTGAATGTGGGGAAGAATTCAAAGAGGAAGTAGAACAGCTTTCATTCAGAATTGAAGCCTGTTAGTGAGGAAAAGGTATGAACATAAGAAGCTTGTATTTGGAAGAAGAGGCGGTTTTAAAAAGGGCGGAAGGATTGCTCATGAGCCAACAATGCTTTTCTCTGGATGTATATAGAGAACTTTATGAGGAGTATAGAAAACTTCTCAAACAGATGAAAACATTGGTAAACGTTGCTGACTTGACCCAGGCAGAGCTCAAAACTTTATCGGAAGAACTTGGTAAGGTATCGCGCATTGATGGCCTGACAGAGCTTTACAATCGCCGATATTTTCGGGAGATTTTTCTTCATACATGGCAGCAGGCAGTTGAGGAAAAGGATATTCTTTCATTGTTGATGATTGATATTGATTATTTTAAAAAATATAATGATACGTATGGTCATTTGCAGGGAGACGAGTGTTTGAAAGCCGTAGCAGCAGAATTTCAACGCGCAGTCGGGCATCCAGAGGATTTTGTGGCGCGTTTCGGCGGTGAGGAGTTTGTAATCCTGTTGCCGCATTCCGATGCTGAGGCTGCTATAGATGTGGCAAAACGGCTGCTCCAAAATATTGAGAATCTCTGTATGGAACATAGCGCTTCTCCTTTTGGGCAGAGGGTGACGATTTCTGTGGGAATTGCCTGCCGGTGCCCAACTTCGGATGTCAAACCGAATACATTGTTGGATGAGGCCGATCAGGCTCTGTATAAGGCCAAAGCTGCCGGACGCAATTGTTTTAAGCTGTATGTATGAGCCGGGTAATTTTGAAACGGTTCGCAGGCGCTGTCCGGTATTCATTGGCATATGCTATAATATAAAATGCATTTTGTTGTGCAAAACCCGGTTTGTGATGAAAAAAATTATCACGAACCGGGTTTTGTGTTAGGATAGAAAAGGGTAAAAACGTAGATATCTATAATAAAATCCGCCACTAGCTGCAGACTTTCCGGAATTGCAGCTGTATCGAATCCCGAAGACGTGGTCACTATAGAAACATATATCGAGCAGCGAAATTTGAATATAAGGGGCTTGAAAAATGGATATACAAGTATTTCAAACTTTCTCTTTAGTAGCTCAATTGAATAATATTACGCAAGCGGCTGAAAAACTGAATTTTACACAGCCGGCGGTTACGGCTCAAATTCAAGCCTTGGAAGAAGAGTATGGCGTGCTTTTGTTTGAGCGTATAGGAAAAAAATTATATATTACCGATGCCGGCCGCGCGCTGCTTGAACAGCTGGGAACGTTCTTATCCCAATATGATGAAATCGCCAGGACTATGAGGGTGTTTGCAACCAATAAAACAATAAGGATAGGAGCAGCTACGGCTGCGGCAAGTTATTTGTTATCGCCTATATTGCTTGATTTTCAGAAAACGGAAAATAATACTGCAGTTGTTGTTGATATTTGTACGAATCTTCCCATCACGTTACGGGGATTGCTGGATGATACGTTTGATATCGTCATTGTGCATAGTGAGATACATGATAGCCGAATTGCCCAGTTTGCCATAGCGAAGGAAAAATTAGTATGGGTAGCTGCAGCCAGTTTGGTCAGGGGAAAGAATAAGCATCGGCATGCCAAAGATTATCCGTTCATCAGTTTTCATCCGGGGTGCGTTTATAGAAATAAAATCGAAGAAGCTATAGATTATGGACGGTTGCATACGGTTGTGGAATACAGTGATGCTGAGGCCATAAAACAAGCGGTATTGGATGGCATGGGAACGAGTATACTGCCTTATGTCTTAGTGAAAAGATGCCTGGATGATGCGACCTTGGTGGAAATTTCGGATGCACCTGCATTTGCGTTTGATATGTCGGTCGCGTTTCACCGGCATAAGAAAATCAACCCTGCTATGCGTGCATTGCTGTCGATGTTTGCGAAGCATGCAAAAGTAGAAAATCAATTGCTTGAATATCTGGCAACTGCAAAATAAAATTATTTTATCGATATGATAAACAAGCGTGATTTATGCTTTGTCTGACTTATGTTATATAATGATTCCAAATCCATGAATGGTTTGGAAAAATTATATATGAGGAGCGCTGGCATTGCTGATTGATTTATTGCTGACAGGATTGTATAAAGGGATGATATCGGTCTTAAGATTGGCAAAAGTGGTTATTCCATCAACCATCTTTGTGGTTCTTTTGCAAACATTGGGCATACTACAGCCAATAGGCGATATATTCGCACCGCTGATGAAGATCGTGGGGCTTCCGGGACAAGCCGCAGTCGCATTTGCTATAGGAATATTTGCCAGTATTTATGCCGGAATAGGGGCGATGGCTGCATTATCTTTGACGGTGAAGGAGGCAACAATTCTGAGTGCAATGATAGCAATGTGTCATAGTGCATTTATGGAAACAGCTGTGATAACCGAAGCCGGCGGTAGTGGGTTGCTGATTTTCACTTTGCGCTTTATAGGAGCTGTTCTGGTAGGCGGACTGATTCATATATTTTGGATGTAGAGGATGGGTAAACATATGATATGGATACAAAGCTTAAGTGAAGGTATGCTTCTTGGATGCATGACTGTAGGGAAACTGGCGCTTATCATTCTGCCGCTGACAATCTTGCTTGAAGTGGCAAAACGTTATGGCTGGATAGAATTTATCTCTATTCATGCGCAGGGCATGACAGATATACTGCGTTTGCCGAGAACTGCAGCTGTGCCTGTATTCATCGGAGTTGTTTTTGGGATTGTGTCAGGCAGTGGAATCATCCTTCAGGTAGCGAAAGAAGAGAAATACACGAAAGAGGATTTAACGGTTTTATTTGTCCTGGTTGGGATATGCCATGCGATTTTTGAAGAAACCATTATTTTTTCCGGGATGGGGGCGAACCTCCTGATTATAGTAGCGAGCCGTGTATGCCTGGGCGGGGGATTTGCCTATATGATGGCGCATATATTGCAGTCTGGCAGGCAAGTGGAACGGTATACGAGCTGAACAGACAGTCAAATATTCTAAAAAATAAAGCATCGTTCAAAGGGTAACGTTCTCTTTATCTGATTTTGCGACATATTTATTGTAAACCGAAAAGAATAAATGGCTGATTTTTCATTGACATTGTAATGCTGTTAACTTATTATATACAATATAAAGATAAAGGTACTTTATTCGTAGGCTTGAATAGAGTGCCTTTTTATTTATTGCTTTATGAATAAAACTATTATGAATTTAATATTATGAATGAAATAATTCACAATTAATAAGGGAAGAGGGTTATGGAAAAAGTTGAGACGGTGAAGGTTTTCTTTCATTAATAAGGAACAGTTGATGTTCCAGCTGGAGGCATTGACAGATACCGGACCTTGATGTGCAAACCGGAGGAATTAACCGACAGCTGGGGAGTCAGGCAGATAAGGCTGTCAGCGCCGTATGTACTTTCTCTGGTACAACAAACCATGGAACATCTCGAGAATAATTAAGGAGATGAATCTTATGCAAACAGAATTCATAGCAGATTGCAGCCAACAGAGTACTTTCGATTTTATGGGCCTTCTTTATGAAGTAAAAAAGTAAAGTATAGATGCTGTTGCATAAGTATTTAAGGTCAGAGCGGCTGGATGAATTCAGCCGCTTGATTTTTTTGTTTTATATATATGATGGACTATCAGTAAAAATAATAGGATAAAACTGTTGTAATGCATATAAAATAAGGAGTTTATATATTTTTTAATGGTATGGATTATTTGAAAATTAAAAAAGTTTATAGGTAAAAAGTTTTATAAAATTTGATTAAAAATGGCATATTATAGCAAATATACAGACCTTTAGTCCTTAAAAACATCAACTTTGTTACTAAATAACAGGTTAAATAAATTCTCATACTGTTATATAATACATAAATCACATTATAATATAAGGGGAAATAAAAAATGATGGGACTAAAGGACGTTAAGGTTGTTTACAAACTTATGCTGTTGGTTGTAATTGCGGCTATTGCACTGGCTGTAGTCGGAACGCGGGGTTATATATCTTTGAGTAAGGCTGGAAGCGATATGGATGACATGTATTCAAATCGTATGCGTCAGGTGAGTCTTTTGGGTGAAATACATGTTGATGCCTGCAGAATGCAGACGAAAATGGCAGAGATTGCTATGATGCAGGATACAACCTCAATCGGAGCAAACGAGAAAGCCATGCAGGATTCGATAGAGCAATATGAAAAGAGCTGGAATGTTTATGAAAGCCTTGTAACAGAAACTTCTGCAAAGGAAAAATTGTCTCAGACGAAGACGGACTGGCAGGAATTTAAACAGGTATCACAAGAAGTGATTTCCCTGACCAAGAATGGGAATCGGAATGAGGCGATTGCTCTTTATAAAGGCAATGGACAGAAAGCTTTGGGAAATATGCGTGTTGACTTGGAAAATCTGGAGCAGCAGGCGAATGATTATGCGATGGAGGTCAATAAAGAAAACATTGCCAATCAGGCTTCAGCAATAAGAACCATTCTTGTTACTGCGGCTATATCGTTATTGATCTTAGTGTTGCTTGGTCTTTGGAACGTACGGGGAATTACTGCACCGCTGCAACGATTGACTGCAGAGTGCGCAAAACTGCGCGACGGAGATTTCCGTAATGAACAGCAGGCAGTCAGCCGCAAGGATGAGTTTGGCGATATGGCGGATGTATTGGCTGATATGCGGACAAAGCTCAATAAATTGCTGAAGCAGATCAGTACAGAAACGGAGCAGATTGCTGCGGCTTCGGAAGAGCTTACCGCGAGCGCGACACAATCAGCGCAAGCGGCTACACAGGTTGCCGAGTCGGTGACCGAGACGGCAGGTATCGTTGAGCAGCAACAAGCGGCAGTTACGGATAGTACCAAATCTATAGAAGAGGTTACTGCATCGCTTGATAATATGCGGAATAAATCGACGAGAGTATCAGAAAATTCTTCTATGGCTGCAGAAAAGGCTGCTTTGGGCAGCAATACAATCCATGTATCGGTTGGTAAAATAAAAAATGTAGAGGATGTAGTGAAGAAGTCAGCAGTGTTGGTGGATAAACTTGGACAACGTTCGGGTGAAATCGGGCAAATCATAGAAACAATTTCCAGTATTGCGGCGCAGACCAATCTACTGGCTTTGAACGCCGCTATCGAAGCGGCGCGTGCTGGTGAGCATGGCCGGGGATTTGCTGTGGTTGCTGAGGAAGTCAGAAAACTGGCAGAAGAATCGAGTGGAGCTGCGAAAGAAATAGCAGATCTTATCAACGGGATTCAATCGGATACAGCAAAAGCCGTAGTTGCTATGGGGGACGGACGTACGGCTGTTGTAGAAGGCATGCGCTCAGTCGGGGAACTAAAGGATACGTTTAACCAAATAATGGAACTTGTAAATAATGGCACGGAGCATGTCAGAGCTATGACAGAAGCAATAAATTTGGTTTCGTGCGATGCAGAACGGATAGCAAAGAATGTAGAGGAAGTAGATGGGCAGGGTAAAAAAGTAGCCAACGAGATGCAATCGGCTTCAGCAGCTACAGAAGAACAGTCGGCGTCGGCTGAGGAGATTGCTTCGGCCAGTGATGCACTTGCCAAGTTAGCGCAGGATCAACAGCTGGCACTGCATCAGTTCAGATTTTGATCCCATGTTTTTTATGCAGGAAAATAAATACAATGGGGCTACAGGACGATTGTATTTTTGTGACGAAAGTGTAAAATAATTTATATAAGAATGGTTTGTATAAGGCTTTCTTGTGCCCTGTATAGGAACACATTGCGGGGTACAAGAAAATGAGCGGAAAAATATTTACCACAAAAATCGCCGAGAGATGCCGCTTTTAATGGATATACTTGTTTTTGTGGCTGTTATGCAGAATGGTTTTCTTTCTTTAGTGAATTTCTTTTAGTGGGTGCATTATAATGAGGAGCGGATTTTCCTATAGGCTTTGGTATCAATTGCTGCTGGTTTTCAGGGAATACAAAAGCTGTTGAGCCGGCAGGTTATATAAATATCAGGGATGTTATTTTCTTAAAGGGATAGAGGATATTTATTATGATAAAGTTAACTATCAAGAAATTACGCAAGGGTATGATTACGGCTCAAAGTATTTATAACGCCAAGGGAGCCAGCTTTCTTACCAAGGGAACGTTGCTGAATGAGCAATATATTACCCGGCTGAGAAAGCTTGGCGTTACACATCTTATTGTATCTTCCCTGAGTCCGGACTGCAGGATACTGCCGCCTGAGGATATCGTTGAGGAAAAAACGCGTATCGATGCTATTCTCAAAGTAGCCAAAAGCTTCCATGATGTAGAAGAAAAAGGCTATTTTGACTTGCAGTCCCTGCAGGATGTATCAAAGAGCTTGTTAAATGATGTTCTTTTGAGAAAAGAATACCTTATACAAATCAACGACATTCGTACATATGATACGTATACATTTGCACATTCAGTGAATGTGGCTATTTTGGCGGCTGTTATAGGTGTATACTGTAAATACTCGAAGAAGGATTTGCTGTTGCTCATTTTGGGGGCACTTCTTCACGACATTGGAAAAATCATTATACCCACGAAAATATTGAATAAGCCCGGGACTTTGACCGATGAAGAATTTTATATTATCCGGCAGCATCCTGAAGTGGGTCGGCAAAAGCTTTCGAATCTGAAAATATCTTCTGCATCTATTTTAGGTGATATTGCTGCACAGCATCATGAGTATATGGATGGAAATGGTTATCCAAAGCATCTTGCCGGTGAAGAGATTTGTCACTTTGCACGTATTGTGGCTATAGCGGATGTTTATGATGCGCTCACCAGCGCAAGGTCCTATAAAAAATCCTATAAGCCGCATATTGCATATAAGATTATGAAAAGTTGCTCTGCAGGGCATTTTGATACACCACTTTTGGACATTTTTTTTGATAATGTAGCAATTTATCCGGTAGGCACGATTGTCAAGACAAACCTGGGATATGCGATTGTGCAGAAGGTACATTTCAGCCGTACAAGAACACCGCTGGTTTGTGTTTTTGCTGATTTCGACGGGCACTTACTGGAACCTCCACAGAGCATTGATATTGTGGAAGATTCATCCTGCATTATCAAAAATGTTTTGGAAGATATGGAGGTATTGAGTCTCGTTAATAAAATCGGTATTGACCCGGGGACGTTTTTAGAGGGAAACTGATGTAGCTTGCTTTTCCTGCTGATTTAATTTATAATAATAACAGTATTTTTAGGTAATGAGACCGAGTGGGAAATAAAAACTGCATGGGCAGGAATATTACAAACTGTGTAGGACGGTATGCATCACGCTTGTGAGATAATCGATAAGAGTGGTAAGTAAATTCTTGCTGGACAGGTTCTTGGCTGTTTGAGATGAGGAAACTGCTGGAAGAGGGTTATCTTATTGCGGTGGAGGACTCAAGTGAACAAAAGCAGAAGCTGTTGTTTGCTTGGGTCTTTTTATGTATAAAGCCCAGTGTGGCGAAGAAAGGGGCAGTCTGGTGGAAGAAAAATTAAAATTGTACGGGTTCAATAATTTGACGAAATCATTGAGCTTTAACATTTATGATATTTGTTATGCGAAATCGCAGCGGGAGCAGCAGGACTATATAAAGTATATAGATTCGCAGTACAATTCGGAGCGGCTTACTAAGATTTTGTCACGTGTTACGGAGATGATCGGGGCACAGGTACTCAACATCGCTAAGCAGGATTACGATCCGCAGGGGGCGAGCGTGGCATTTCTTATCGCAGAGGAGGCCGCTGTGTCTTCAGGACATAAGAAGCCTGCGGTGTCCCCGGCTATGCGCGATACGATACTGGCACATCTTGACAAAAGCCACGTTACCGTGCATACGTATCCTGAATTCCATCCAGATACAAGTATTGCTACGTTTCGCGTGGATATAGACGTGGCGACATGTGGAGAAATCACACCGCTTAAGACATTGGATTATCTTATCGGAAATTTTGATTCGGATATCATTACGATGGACTACCGTGTGCGAGGTTTTACGCGTGATGTCACGGGTAAAAAGCTTTTTATGGACCATAAGATAACATCTATACAGGATTATGTCAAAAAAGAGACGCTGGATGCTTATGATGCGGTGGATATCAATATGTATCAGGCAAACCTTTTTCATACGCGGATGCTTATCAAGGAACCGGATCTGAAGAATTATTTGTTTAATACGGATATTTACGAAATACCACCGAAGACGCGTCTGGCAATCAGTGATAGTCTTCGTCGTGAGATGATTGAGATTTTTAGCGGGGCAAATGTTTTTTAAGGAGCAATGCAGCGTAATGAAATTTTATTCACAGGACAGAGTGCCTGTTTTGGAAGCGTTACAGAAATTTAAAACTATGCGGGTTGTTCCCTTCGATGTGCCTGGGCATAAAAGAGGGCGTGGCAATCCAGAGCTTACGGAGTTTTTGGGGCAGAAATGTCTTGATGTTGATGTGAATTCTATGAAAATGCTGGACAATCTCTGCCACCCGGTTTCAGTCATAAGGGAGGCCGAGCAGCTGGCGGCAGATGCTTTTGGGGCGGCGCATGCTTTTTTCATGGTCGGGGGCACGACTTCTGCGGTGCAGGCTATGGTGCTTACCGCCTGCAAGCGCGGTGACAAGATTATACTGCCTCGCAATGTGCATCGCAGTGTTATTAATGCGATGATACTTTGCGGTGCTGTTCCGGTGTATGTAAATCCTCAGATGGATCATAGTCTGGGGATTTCTCTTGGTATGCGGCTGGAGGAAGTTCGTGACGCTATCCGGGAAAATCCGGAGGCCAAAGCAATTTTCATAAATAACCCTACATATTATGGAATTTGCTCGAATATAGAGGCGATTGCTGCTCTGGCACATGCCCATGGGATGCTTCTTCTGGCGGATGAGGCGCATGGAACGCATTTTTATTTCAGTGACCGGCTACCGAAAGCCGCTATGCATGTGGGTGCGGATATGTCGGCGGTGAGCATGCACAAATCAGGAGGCTCGCTCACGCAAAGTTCACTGTTGCTTATAGGCCCGCAGGTTCATGCGGGCTACGTACATCAGATTATAAATCTGACACAGACAACGAGCGGTTCGTACCTTTTAATGGCTAGTCTTGATATATCGAGGCGAAATCTCGCCATACGGGGCAGTGAAACCTTTGATAAGGTCATAGATCTGGTGGAGTATGCGCGTCAGGAAATTAATGCAATCGGGGATTATTACGCGTATTCCCAGGAACTTATCAATGGAGATTCAATTTTTGATTTTGATATAACGAAGCTTTCTATATTTACCCGTTCTATTGGTTTGGCGGGTATCGAGGTATATGATATCCTGCGGGATGAATACGATATCCAGACGGAATTTGGCGATATTGCGAATCTGCTTGCTTATGTGTCGATTGGAGACCGGCCGAAAGACATAGAACGCCTCGTATCGGCACTTATGGAGATACGGCGAAATTACCGTAAGAACCAATCCGGCATGCTGCGCGCCGAGTATATCAATCCGCAGGTTGCCTGCGGGCCCCAGCAGGCTTTTTACGCACCGAAATGCTCGCTTCCTCTCGCTGAAACTACAGGGAGGGTATGCAGTGAATTCGTCATGTGCTATCCGCCAGGAATTCCTATTTTAGCACCGGGAGAGCTTATTACGGAGGAAATACTTGATTATATCCGCTATGCCAAGAAAAAGGGCTGTTCCATGACAGGACCCGAGGACATGGATATCAAGCGTTTGAATGTCGTAGAAGGGAAGGTTTGAGATATGGAACTTTGGTTTACAGAAAAACATACACCCAATGTTAATTTTTCGATAAAGGTTGATAGGCAGCTTTATTGCAGCAAGAGCGAATTCCAGCGCATTGATATATTCGAGTCCAAGGAGTTTGGGCGTTTTCTTACGCTCGATGGTTATATGATGCTGACGGAAAAGGATGAATTCATTTATCACGAGATGATTACGCATGTGCCGATGTGTGTGAATCCGGATGCGAAGCGCGTGCTTGTGATCGGCGGCGGAGATGGCGGCACCGTACGGGAACTCTTGCGTTATACGACAATTGAGAGTGTGGATCTTGTAGAAATTGATGCACTTGTTGTGGAGGCCTGCAGAGAGTATTTACCGCAGACTGCCGGATGCCTTGGAGATCCACGTATCCATATATATTACGAGGATGGGCTTAAATTCATCCGACATTGTGAAAACGAATATGACCTTATCATCGTTGATTCTACAGACCCCTTCGGTCCAGGAGAGGGACTTTTTACGAGGGAATTTTATGGCAATTGCTATAAGGCGCTGAAGGAAACCGGTATTATGGTGAATCAGCATGAAAGTCCGTTTTACCAGGAGGATGCGTATGCTATGCAGCGGGCGCATAAGCGCATCGTCGAATCCTTCCCAATCAGCCGTGTGTACCAAGCTCATATCCCTACATATCCTTCAGGACATTGGCTTTTTGGGTTTGCATCCAAAAAACACCATCCGGTCAGGGGAGTGGACTGGGCCCGATGGAATTCGCTGGGTTTGAAAACACGCTACTATAATACGCAGCTGCATGCAGGTTCCTTTGCGTTACCGAATTATGTAGAGGAGATGATGCGTGATGTTGAGTAAAAACGTTCAAATATTTCTAAGCTGTGACAGTGAATATGAGGAGTCACGTATTGTGGTTTTTGGTGCGCCGTTCGATTCCACAACTTCGTTTCGGCCGGGGACGCGGTTTGCCAGTGCAGTTATGCGTTCTGAATCCTATGGAATCGAGACCTATAGCCCTTATCAGGATTTGGATCTGGAGGATGCGAGAGTGTTTGACGGTGGGGATCTTGAGCTTTGTTTTGGCAGCCCGGAAAAAGCTCTCGCAGATATCGAAGATTTTACGCGGAAAATACTGCAGGATGGCAAGAAGCCTTTCATGATTGGCGGTGAGCATTTGGTGTCTTTGGGGACTGTGCGGGCTGTGGCGGAAAAATATCCAGATCTGCACATCGTCCATTTTGATGCGCATACGGATCTTCGAGATGATTACCTTGGCGCCAGACTATCACATGCTACCGTTATGCGGCGTATCTGGGACATTGTAGGTGACGGGCGTATCTATCAGTTCGGTATCCGCAGCGGCATGCGGGAAGAATTTCAGTGGGCCCGGAAGCATACATATCTTCATAAATATGATTTCAAGACATTGGAAGAAGCTGTCTCCGTTTTAAAAGACAAGCCGGTTTATTTTACCATTGATTTGGATGTATTGGATCCGGGTATGTTTCCGGGAACGGGTACACCGGAGGCTGGGGGCGAAACCATCCATGCTTTGCGGCAGGCTATTGCCAAAGTATGCGGGCTGAATGTTGTTGGCTGTGATCTGGTGGAATTATCTCCACATTATGATATGAGCGGTGCTTCAACCGCAGTCGCACTCCATGCCTGGAGAGAACTGCTGCTAAGCCTGGAAAAGCCATTTATCGAGGGACCAGCACTTGTATAATAATCTTGTTCTGCAAAAATCACTCAAATTTGGGAGGATAAAAATATGGGGAAAGCGTTAATTATTGGCTGCGGTGGTGTAGCCGGCGTTGCTATACATAAATGCTGCCAGAACAGCGAAGTTTTTGAGGAAATCTGCATTGCAAGCCGTACAAAGAGTAAATGCGATGCTTTGAAGGCGAAGCTGGACGGCGGTAAGACGAAAATCACGACAGCACAGGTCGATGCGGACCACGTTGATGAACTGGTAGAGCTCATCCGGCGTGTAAAGCCGGATGTAGTGTTGAATCTGGCCTTGCCCTATCAGGATCTTACAATCATGGAGGCTTGTCTTGCGACCAGAACGAATTATGTCGATACGGCAAATTATGAGCCGCTGGATACAGCAAAATTCGAATATAAATGGCAGTGGGCTTACCGTAAGCGTTTTGAAGAGGCTGGCATCACGGCTCTTTTAGGCAGCGGGTTTGATCCTGGGGTTACAGGTGTTTTCAGTGCCTATGCCGTAAAGCATCATTTTGATGAAATCAACTATATTGATATATTGGATTGCAATGCCGGAGATCACGGCTATCCCTTTGCTACGAATTTTAATCCCGAGATCAACATCCGCGAGGTGTCGGCAAAGGGGAGCTACTGGGAAGAAGGCAAATGGATAGAGACGGAGCCTATGGAGATCAAGCGTGTTTATGATTTTCCGGAAATAGGTACCAAAGATATGTATTTGCTGCACCATGAGGAACTTGAATCACTGGGTATCAATATACCCGGCATCAAACGCATCCGTTTTTTTATGACCTTTGGACAGAGCTACCTGACACATCTTAAATGTCTTGAAAATGTGGGTATGACTTCTATTAAGCCGATTGATTTTGATGGCAGAAAAATCGTGCCATTGCAGTTTTTGAAGGCTGTACTGCCAGATCCGGCCAGTCTGGGTCCGCGTACGAAGGGCAAGACAAATATAGGCTGTATTTTTCAGGGCAGAAAAGATGGCAGAGAAAAAACCTATTATCTTTATAATGTCTGTGACCATCAGGAATGCTACCGAGAAGTGGGTTCACAAGCAATTTCCTATACGACCGGTGTCCCGGCAATGATTGGGACGATGCTTGTCATGAATGGCAAGTGGCGCAAGCCCGGTGTATATAATATTGAGGAGTTCGATCCAGACCCTTTCATGGATGCCCTCAATCGGTGGGGACTGCCCTGGCAGGAAAGTTTCCAGCCGGATATGGTAGAATAATATGGAATTGAAGAAGGAATGGCAGGAGGTTCCTACGCCTGCTTATGTAGTCGAGAAGGAACTTTTAGAAAAAAATCTCAAGATTCTTGCTGCTTTACAACGGGATACAGGCTGCCATGTACTGCTGGCGCAGAAAGCATTTTCTATGTTCCATTTTTATCCGCTTATCAGGCAGTATCTTGCTGGTACGACGGCCAGCGGGCTTTATGAGGCACGCTTGGCATATGAAGAGATGGGCGGGGAAAACCATATTTTTTCTCCGGCTTATCAGAAACATGATTTTAAGGAAATTGTAAAAATATGCGACCACATCATTTTTAATTCTTTTGCGCAATGGAAGCGCTTTGGACCCGCGGCGCTGGCACATGGCAGAGAGTGCGGACTGCGAATCAATCCAGAGCATTCGACGCAGGCACATGCGATTTATGATCCCTGCTCACCGCAGTCCCGTTTGGGTATCCGTCGCAGGAACTTCCAGCCGGATGCGTTGGAGGGGATTTCCGGCTTGCATTTTCATACTCTTTGTGAGCAGGATGCGGATGCTTTGGCGGAGACGCTTGCGGCCGTAGAAAAACAGTTTGGTGAATTTCTGCCAGACATGAAATGGATTAATTTCGGCGGCGGACATCATATCACGCGCGAGGGCTATGATATAGAGCTGCTGAAAAAATGCATCGCGCATATGCAGGACAAGTATGGACTGGCGGTTTATATCGAACCGGGAGAGGCTGTGGCTTTTCATGCAGGAGTTCTTGTATCGACGGTGCTGGAGCTTATCCATGACGGGGAGCGCCGGATTGCTATACTTGATACTTCGGCTGCCTGCCATATGCCGGATGTCATTGAAATGCCATACCGGCCGCCGCTTTATGGTGCAGGGAATCCGGGGGAGAAGCCATATACGTATATGTTTGCAGGGCCAACCTGCCTTGCGGGAGACAATATCGGGGAATATTCGCTGGATGTGCCGCTCTGCATTGGCAGCCGGGTGGTATTTGGCGATATGGCAATCTATTCTATGGTCAAGAATAATACCTTTAATGGAATGCCGTTGCCGTCGATTGTGGCGATAGATGAACCTGGCTGCTGGAAGCTGATCCGCCAGTTTGGCTATGACGATTTTAAGATGCGCTTGTAAAAGGAGTGAAGGCATCCGGGATATTTCTGTTCCGGATGCCTCTTTTACTAGGAATGCTATACGAAACGGGAATATTTTTTGTTGGAGAAGATAGAATTGTATATTCAGCGCATATTTGGTATAATTTATCTATTGATATGAGAAAATATAAATATGAATATAAGGAGGGTATATCATGGAGAAGGAGAAGACTTTGGAAAAAAAGGAAGGTTCGCTGGGGTCTATTCGTATCGCTGACGAGGTCGTGAGCATTATTGCAGGGTTGGCGGCAACGGAAATCGAGGGGATTGCCGGCATGAGCGGCGGACTTGTAGGCGGCATTGCTGAGATGCTTGGCAAGAAGAATTTTGCCAAGGGGGTCAAGGTTGAGGTCGGTGAAAAGGAAGCTGCAGTTGATCTTTATATTATTGTGAAATATGGTGTACGCATCCCGGATGTGGCAATTGCTGTGCAGGAAAATGTCAAGAAGGCTATTGAGACGATGACAGGCCTGTCTGTTGTTGAAGTAAATATTCATGTACAAGGTGTGGGGTTCCCGGAGACCGAGAAGAAGGAAGAGGAAGTACGGGTTCGCTGAGCCGGAAAGAGGCGTGTTATGGGGTTGGTCAATCGTTTTTTTCTGTTCCTGTATGCATTAGCGGGTGTGGTTTTGGCATTAGGCACCGCGGTGGTTTTTTTACAGCTGGTGCCGGAACATTATCTGAGGGAGCTCTACGATGGGGCGATGGGGCAGTGGGACATTGTGGCAGGTACTGCCGCGGCCGTGTTTCTGCTTAGTGTCCATTTCCTCGTATACAGCCTTATGGGAAGTGCGAAAAAAGCGCATGAGGAAAAAGAGGTC
>WSSedB1CaDRAFT_10000465_pt1 | contig 17578 bp, 16 predicted proteins | sample WetSurSB1Cattail_FD_9460 | JGI IMG/M metagenome (IMG submission 9460)
CCTGCTACCCCGCTCCCGGTATACATGCAAATCGGACAAAATGGCATGATCCATACCATATGGTACAATATGGCGGGAGGTAGCAGCCATGAAAATTTTCATCAGCGGCGGTACCGGATTTGTCGGCGGGCATGTGACCCGCGAACTTTTGAACAGAGGACATGAACTGCGTCTGCTGGTACACCGGCGCAGCCCGGCAATTAAGGGAGTGGAGCAGGTTGAGGGTGATGTCACCAAGCTGGAAAGTTTTGAAAAATCGTTGCAGGGATGCCAGGCCGTCATCAATCTGGTGGGGATTATCCGCGAATTTCACTCAAGGGGTATCACTTTTGAGAAGCTGCACGTGCAGGCAACCGCCAACATGCTGGCTGCGGCACAAACAGCCGGCATCAGGCGTTATGTGCAGATGTCGGCCCTGGGTACGCGCCCTGATGCGCGCTCAAACTACCACATCAGCAAGTACCGGGCTGAGGAACTGGTACGGGCTTCCCTCCTGGACTGGACCATTCTGCGCCCCTCGCTGATCTATGGTCCCAAGGATGCCTTTATCAACTTGCTGGCAGGACAACTCCGGCATGCGCCAATCATGCCGGTCATGGGCAACGGACTCTACCGGCTCCAGCCGATCCATGCCGATGATGTGGCCCGGTGCTTCGCACTTTCCCTGGAACTGCCCGAAACCATCGGACAGTGCTTTGAGCTTTGTGGCAACGACCGTCTCCGCTATATCGATCTGCTGGACACCATAGCCGCAACCATGGGCAAATCGGCACCGATAAAACCGCATGCGCCCTTAGGGCTGATGAAACTGATAATCCCGATCATGCAGCACATACCGCAATTTCCCATCACCAGCGACCAACTTCAGATGTTACTGGAAGAAAACATTTGCGACGGATGCTGGCAAAAAACTTTCGGGTTTCAACCACGCGATTTTAAAGAGGGAATCCGGGATTATCTGGGAAGTTGAACAACGACATGCTTGACCGGCACGGCGCATTAATGTATAAAAGCGTTCTATGTTTTATAAAACCAGTATCTACTATTTGTTTTTCCAGCTCATTTCATTCACATTGCTTGCGTCAGCGGGTTTGTGTCTTGCCGACCAGACAGGCAGCAGCTCACCAAGCGCACCGCCTGGGGAATCTTCCGCACCGATAGTTGCAGCTTTGGAAAGGCTCGTTCTCAAGAGCAGTCAGCGCAAGCCGATGAACGGAATTGCCTCCTATTACGCCAAACGCTTTGAGGGACGCAAAACAACCTCGGGACATCGCTATCACCCCGACAAAATGACTGCCGCTCACGATTCTCTGCCACTGGGAACGATCGTGCGGGTTGTCAATCCCGCCACGAATCAGGAAGTTCACGTCACTATCAATGACCGTTGCGCATGGAAACCGTTTCACTTCATCGACCTTTCTCGGGCCGCTGCCAAGAAGATCGGTCTGTGGCACAAGGGATCCATCAAGGTCGTCATCATCCCCCTGCTGGAAGAACAGGCCTGATTTTTCTCATCATCCCTTATCCCCCGCTTCACCATCCGGTTCATTCACCATCAGTGTTACTGTGAAAGTAGTGCCCTTCCCGGCTGTACTGGCTACCTTTATACGTCCGCCCAGGTTTTCCACAAGCGTTTTGGTCACAAACAATCCCAGACCGGTCCCTTCACCCGGCTTCTTGGTGGTAAAGTAGGGTTGAAAAATTTTAGGCAGATTCTCCTCGGGTATGCCTGATCCGGTATCGCTTATGACGATATCGATTTCATCCAGGCACGTTGAGATGCTTTTCACCAGCAGATCGCCACCACCCGGCTCCATTGCCTGCAGGGCATTCATGACAAGATTGAGCAGAATCTGCTTGAGCTTGTTGCCATCAATGAAAAGCACCGGAAGCTGGAAATCGAGCTGACGCGAGATGTTGATTCCGCGTCGTGCGGCTTCGAAGCCGAGAAAGTCAAGGACAAATGAAATGGTGAGATTTATGTCGACTTCACTGAGTGTGTCGTCGTGACTGCTGAAATTCAACAGACCACGGGTCATCTGGGATAAACGCTGTGCCTCGGCACTGATCCGGGCCACCATCTCCAGGACGAATTCGGAGACATCCTGTTCCCGCATGATCATCTGGGAGGCGGAAATAATAACGGACAGAGGAGCATTCAGTTCATGTACCACACCAGCGGAGATTCTGCCTAATTCAGCCATTTTTTCGTTATGGGCCAAATTTTTCAGGAGATCTTCGTTGATGGCTCCATTGCAATAATTGGCTGGCAGTTTATTCATGCGCGCTCCGGAGTTATCGGCATGCTACGGCAAGAAGCCGCCCGTATGGGCGGCTTCAGCGTTTTATTGGACAATCAAACAACCGGGAATTACATGTTGTAACCTGATTCGGAATGCTGCGTCTGGTCGAGACCAATGATCTCGTCTTCCTTTTCCACCCGCAGGCCAATGGTCTTGTCGAGGACAAAGGAGATTATCAGTGTAACAATCACGGCATACGCGCCAGCCGCCACAACTGCAATCAACTGGGTCATAAGCTGTTTGGCATTACCTGCCAGCAGACCGGTAGCGCCAACAGTCGCAAACACGCCGGTCAGAATGGCGCCAAAAGTACCGCCAATACCATGGACACCGAAGGCGTCCAGAGAGTCATCATATTTCAGTTTGGCTTTCAGCAGCACACCGCCGTAGCAAATAATACCGGCCGCAATGCCCATTAATAAGGCAGCGCCCGGCTGCACGAAACCTGCGGCTGGTGTTATAACAACCAGCCCGGCCACGACCCCCGAACCAAAACCAAGGGCACTCGGCTTACCGGAATGGATCCATTCCGCAATCATCCAGGAAAGACCTGCAGCTGCCGGTGCGATGGTGGTTGTAGCAAAAGCCAGGCCGGCCAATCCTCCGGCAGCGTCAGAGGTATTGACACCAACGATTGCCGAACCGGCATTGAATCCGAACCAGCCGAACCAGAGTAGCCCCACGCCCAACAGAGTCAGAGGCAGGTTATGGGGCGCCATGCGCTCATGGGGGAAACCGTGCCGTTTACCCAGGAAACTCAGGAATGCTAGAGCCGAAATACCGGAGGAGAGATGGACGACTGTACCACCGGCAAAGTCCAGAGCGCCTTTTTTAAAGAGCCAGCCGTCGGTCATCCAGACCCAATGGGCCAGCGGATCATAGACCAGGGTGGTCCAGAGCAACACGAATATGCAGTAGGCTGAAAACTTGACGCGTTCCGCCATGGCGCCGGAAATCAGGGCCACGGTGATCATGGCGAACATGGCCTGGTACATGGCAAAGACCAGTTCGGGAATAGCGCCCGGTTCCTTGGGAAAGTTCTGGAACAACGCCCATTCAACAGTACCGCTGGCCGCATCTTTCATAATGATCAAGCCGTCCAGCATTACCTTGCTGAAGTCGCCGATCAGCCCCATCTTGGCCACATCGGGACCAAAGGAGAGCGAATAACCGATCACGGTCCACTGCACACCGACAATACCCATTGCCACCAGGGAATGCATCATGGTAGAGAGCACGTTTTTCTGGCGAACCATGCCGCCGTAGAATAGGGCCAAACCGGGTATCATCAAGAGAACCAGCGCAGATGAAACCAGCATCCAGGCGGTATCTCCGGTATTAAGCACCGGTTTGACATCGGGGGGAGTTGCGGCTGGGGTAACAGCCGAAGTTGCAGATGCCTGTGTTGCCGCAGGAGTCGCGGCGGGCGATGAAACCGAGGTTGCGGCTGATGTTGTTGTTGCGGGCTTGCTCTCTTCGGCATGTAGCACAGTCGACAGTGAGAGCAGCATTAGTACAAAGAACAGTGCGATACCTCTTTGTATCATGATATTTTCCTCCAAAAGATTAATAATTCGTTGTTATTGAAACTTAGCCCTGATAAACAGGATAAGTAAGCTCACGAAGTCATTTTCTGCCAGAAAAGCGCAGAAAACAGCTTCTAACTTACTAAACTGCGTCGTTACCCCTTTCTCCTGTTCGAATACGGATGGCGTCTTCCATGGGAAGAACGAAAATTTTGCCATCGCCGATTCGTCCGGTTTTGGCTGTTTTCTCAATCACTTCAATTACTTTTGCGACAACATCATCTGAAACAGCAAGTTCCAGCTTGATCTTGGGAATAAAGTCAACCACATATTCGGCGCCACGATACAGCTCGGTGTGCCCCTTCTGGCGACCAAATCCCTTGACTTCGCTGACGGTGATTCCTTCGATACCGATCTCGTTGAGGGCATCTTTAACCTCGTCAAGCTTGAATGGTTTTATTATGGCTTCGATAAGCTTCATTGCTTGCCTCCGTATTTAGATTTATTGACGTAATGCTGTTGACTTTGGAATAGTGTATCACCAATTGTGTGCTCCACCACGAACGCGTGGTGGAGCACACGTGTGTATTACTCTTCACCCTTATGATGCCCACCCAACGGAAGCTGGCGAAGATTGAAATCGGGATAGGCTGAAACCGCAACTTCGTGCTGGTCGAGACCTTCCAGTTCCTGATCCCTGGGGACCCTCAAGCCAACAACCTTGTCAAGCACCTTGAAGAAAACATACGAAATGATGAAAACGTAGACAATGTTAGTCAGTGTGCCTATGCACTGGGCGACAAACTGTCCGGAATCGCCATAGAACAGACCGGTCACTGTACCCTTGACGCCGTTCCATCCATCGCCGTACTTGCCGTCGGCGAAGAGTCCCAAGGCAAGAACCCCCCAAGCTCCGTTCACGCCGTGCACCGAGATGGCGCCGACCGGATCGTCGATCTTCATGACGCGCTCGAAGAAGAATACACTGAGCGTGCATAGGACACCGGCGATGAGGCCGATTAAAACAGCCACCGGAGCGGTGACAAAAGCACATGGCGCAGTAATGGCAACCAGACCTGCCAGCATGCCGTTGGCGCTCATTGAGATATCGGGCTTACCGTAACGAATCCACATGTAAACATAAGAGGAAAATCCTCCGGCAGCTCCGGCCAGCATGGTGTTAACAGCAACAACCGCAATACGTAGGTCGGTACCGGCCAAGGTCGAACCGGCGTTAAAACCGAACCATCCAAAGGCCAGGATGAAGCAACCGACTACAGCCATTGGAATGTGGTGGCCCGGAATCGGGTTTGCAGAGCCATCCTTGTTGAACTTGCCGATACGGGGTCCGAGGACCATGGCGCCGGCCAGGGCGCAGACACCGCCGGTCAAGTGGACAACGGATGATCCGGCAAAGTCAACATGGCCGTGGCCGAGACCAAAGTTGCTTCCTAAGGTGGCAAGCCAGCCGCCGCCCCAGACCCAGTTGGCATAAAGGGGATAGATGATGCCAGAGACGAAGAAACCGTAGACGAAGAACGACTTCATGGTCCAGCGCTCGGCCATGGAACCGGTCGGGATGGTAGCGGTTGTGTCCATAAACACCATCTGGAACAGGAACAGAGCAAAAATGGATGAATCGTATACCTTTTCGCCGAGGAAAAAACCGGTTGTGCCAAACAGCCCGAAATCCTTGTCAAACAGATGGATGACAAACTCGTGGCTCAGTGCCTTAGCTCCGCCCAAGGCCGGTATTCCGCCAACACCGCCCATCTGGATCGCAAAACCGCATACCCAGTACCCGAGGAGACCCAGAGCATATACCATGAAGTTCATGGCCATGGTATGACCGGCGTTCTTTGCGCGAGTAAAACCGGTTTCGGCCATGGCAAATCCGGCCTGCATGAACATGACCAGGAAGCCGCAAATGAGCGTCCAGACCATGTTGATGGAAATTTTGTTGTGGCCAACGACATCAGCCACCTTGGCTGCCAGAGGTTCGCTCTTGCCCATCTTGTCCAGTTCTTCCTGGGTCGGGGCATTTGCGGAGCCGCCAACAATATCGCTTGCCACACCGGTATTGGCACCGGAAGGATCGTTCTTTACTTCCGGAGCAGGGGCCGGAGCAGCAGCAGGAGCTACTACAGGCGCTGCTGCGGGAGCTGTCGCCGGGGCAGCGTCTTTTTTCTCCTCTGCCATGGCCGAGATGGGGATCAGCCCAGCCAGCAGTACAAGCATAATTGAACTTAGGTATAATTTGAGTTTCATCGAGAAACCTCCGTCTCGTAGTGTCGTTGAAAATTCCCAGTGCTAGACGGCATCGTTGCCACTTTCACCTGTCCTGATCCTGACCGCCTCTTCCAGCGGAAGAACGAATATCTTGCCATCCCCGATCCTTCCGGTTTTGGCCGTGTTCTGGATTGTCTCAACCACTTTGTTGAGCAGAGCATCATTAACCGCAATTTCCAGCTTAATTTTAGGAATAAAATCGACCACATATTCAGCACCACGGTAAAGCTCGGTGTGCCCTTTCTGTCGCCCGAATCCCTTAACTTCACTGACCGTAATACCCTCGACACCAATTTCATTAAGGGCATCCTTAACTTCGTCAAGCTTGAAGGGTTTAATGATCGCTTCGATGAGTTTCATTCAGCGTACCTCCATGTATTCGTGTATTACTCAAACTCCCTGAAAAAGCGGGGACTGTTTACACCACAGCCCCCGAATTGAAGGAGGGACTGCTAGGGGAAGTTGATATCAAGCTGGGTGGTAAAGGTATTGTTTCCAGCGACTCTTTTGTCCTTATAGATGTCATAGCCAAAAATAACGGAAACGTTTTTGGAGAATGCCCAGGAAGCGCCGACATTCAGAGAGCTGTTCACATTGTGGCCACTCATATAGTCAACACCCAGCCAGAGTTTGTCGGAAATTTCGCTTATGGTTCTGTCCCAGGAGAGGAGCAGGCCGTCGTTATCAACTTTAGTGTCATAATTGTGCAAAGCGCGTCTGCTACCGTTATAATAGCCGGCGGATATCCTGCCCAGGGAAGGAACTGGGCCGATGGCGGGAAGGGTCTTTGCGGTCAGAGCATACATGATGTTCTGGCCGGCGGTTATGTAAGGGGCATTCGACGCGGATTGTGAAAATCCAATGTTATACATACCAACTGCCAAAGCAGGTGACCATTTGAACAAGGAGTCTTCGGGAGTTGCAAGCTTGAAATTACCGCTGACAGGATGGTTGTCATTAGGATTATTGGCGATGACCAGATAGTCGAAGCCTATCTCCATCTGCAGTTTCTCAAAAGGAAGCACCCCTGCTGTCAACCCGATATCCATTACATTAGCGTCCCTTTGGGCGGACGCGGTCGGGGCCGACTTGGAAACAGCCGAAGCCCTGAAATAGTTGTCGATACCAAGGTGAAGTGTCTTGTACGCTTGAACGTCCGTGGAGGGTATCCAGATCTGCGTGGATGGGGTCGCCATGGCCACACCACTTGCCAGAACCACTGCCGTACTTGCCATTGCCAAAATTCTTCCCAATTTCATCTTTCCTCTCCTTTTCATCGTTGATTTTGAACTATGCATGAAATGAAAATTACCTTTGGTCTCATCGCTGCACGTTCTGTAGAGTTGTATGAGTGTTGACAACAATCTCAAGCGGCAAACCAGAGACTGTTTGTAATACTTAGCACAGAGCATGCCATAGTCCAATTTTATCATTAAAACAATAAGTTACTATTTTTATACGGGAAATGGCGTTGCTTTATTATGCTTATCAGCAGACTGCAATGCCTGTATTTTGAGCAGTGTGCCGGTTAAGTTATAAGCATACTTCGGATTGGTATTTTCCGGAATTTTCTGATTGCCAGTGCGGCAAAGGAATCAAAACAAAAAACCATCAGGTATGTGAATGTAATCATCACTGCCTGATGGTTTCGTTGCAACGAGGTCGATACAATTAGTTATCCGTGCAAAAGCCTGTACTGAATGATGTAGGCGATTGCCCCGCCAATATACCCAATCAGCGCCAAACCGCCGATTTTTTTTGCATACCAGAAGAATCTGATTTTCTCCAGACCCATGGCAGCCACGCCAGCCGCAGAACCAATGATCAGTATCGACCCTCCCGTACCCGCGCAATAAGCTACAAACTCCCAGAGAAAGCTATCAGCCGGATACTGCGCCAGACTGTACATCCCCATGGATGCGGCAACCAGCGGCACGTTGTCCACTACCGCGCTTGCCAACCCGATCACCATGATGATTATGTCCTGGCGGCCGATAACGGCATCAAGCCATGTGGCAAGCCGTGCCAGAATGTGGGTGTGCTCAAGCGTTGCCACGGACATGAGAATACCGATAAAAAAAACAACCGAACTCATGTCGATATTCATCAAGGCATGCACAAGCGTGAGGTGTTCTTTTTCGTCTTCGTCTTTGGAGCGATGGATAATTTCTCCCACAAGCCAAAGAAAACCTAGTCCCAAAAGTATCCCCATGAACGGCGGAAGATGGGTCACCGTTTTGAATACAGGAACCGTGACAAGTATACCGAGTCCCAGGAAAAACATCAGGTTCCGTTCAAAGGAGGTTGTTTCGAAAAGGCCTCCGTTTTCCACCTTTAGCGGAGAAATGATCATTTTTCCTTTCAACAGGTAACTGGTGATCAGTAAAGGCACTATCATGTTGATCAATGAAGGTATGAACAGTCCCTTCATAATTGAAAGGGCAGTTATCTGGCCTGCAATCCAGAGCATGGTGGTGGTAACATCCCCAATGGGGGTCCAGGCGCCGCCAGCATTGGCGGCGATGACAATGATACCGGCGAAGAAAAGCCGGTCATCCTGCCTGTCGAGCAATTTTTTCATGAGGGATATCATCACGATGGTTGTGGTCAGGTTATCTAGAATGGAGCTGAGAAAAAAGGTCACAAAACCGACGAGCCACAGAAGCGAGGATAGCTTGGTAGTTCTGATTCTGGAAGTGATCACTTCGAAGCCGTTGTGAGCATCGACCACCTCAACAATTGTCATGGCGCCCATCAAAAAAAAGACGATTTGCGCCGTTGCCGCAAGGGATAAATCAAGCTGTTCGCTGATCAGGCGATGGTCGCCACTCATCATTGCATAAGTGGTCCATAAAAGACCTGCTGCCAATAAAGCTGATGCGGACTTATTGATTTTAATCGGATGTTCTAGTGCAATAGCGGTATACGCAACCACAAAAATTGCCGTGAGAGTGATAATCATGAATTTCTCCAAGTTAATTGACCTTACTGCTAAACATTTTCCCCACTGAATACAATTCATGTTGCAAAATCGTTTCCACGTTTTTAACTTTTAGAAAATCACCTACAATTGGCAGGTTACGCTTTTCAACTTTTAATGTGTGCTCGTACAAGCATCAGCACGCACGTTATTTGGGCAGTTGGTCAATATGCGAGGTTCTCACCGGCATGGGCCACGGAGATTCCCTTGCATAAAAAAAGGGATGGCCCGCCGCGCCACCCCTTTCGAAAACATTTTATCCATGAAACCGTAGCTATTTCGTCGGCATCGGTTTCATACTGTCTATTGCCTGCTGCAATTCGCTGATACTCTTTTGCAGCTTTCTCATATCCTCTTCCGAATACTTGGTACCTCGTTTAATGCTTTCATTCATCTTCTTCATTTTTGCCTGAATGGCACTCAGATCACTCATGCATTTCCGGGCTTCGACCTTGCATGAATACTCCTCCTGATGATCGACTGCTGCTGAAAACATTGGAATAGATGCGGACATGAGGCAAGCAGCCACTGACATGATCACGAACTTTTTCATAACGAGCATCTCCTTTAATTATAATATTACTTCTCTGCCAAAAATATATCCTGTTGTTAAATGAAGTCAAGCTGCGCACGCCTCAGTTAGGCATCTCAAATTAAACACATAAAAAGTAAACTGACAACAATCCGGTGAGCAATACTGCTGATAACGAGTGATCCCCTGTTCACCATTTTACAAAAAAACAAACAAGACCGTTTTTATCCTCTTGACAGAAGATTGATGGGCTGATATTACTTTTCCATCAACTTAAATTTTTAAAAAGGAGTACATAATCGTGAGTTTAACTACACTTGTCACCCAGCAGGCCCCTGATTTCACAGCAGAGGCGGTCATGGCCGACAACACTTTCGGCAACATCGTGCTATCCAATCTCAAGGGCAAGTACGTTCTTTTACTGTTCTATCCGTTGGACTTCACCTTTGTCTGTCCTTCCGAAATTCTGGCATTCAACAAACAGGTAGCATCCTTCAAGGCAAAAAATTGCGAAGTGATCGGCATTTCCGTTGACTCAAAATTTACCCACCTGGCATGGAAAAACACCCCCATTGAAAATGGCGGCATTGGCAATATCCAGTTTCCGCTTGTTCAGGACCTGAACAAGGATATTGCCAAATCCTACGGCATCCTGCTGAACAATTCAGTAGCACTGCGCGGTCTTTTCCTGATCGATCCGACCGGCACGGTCCGTCACAGCATCGTCAACGACCTCCCGCTCGGCCGAAGCGTCGTCGAGGCACTCAGAATGCTCGACGCAGTTCAGTTTTCCGACACCCATGGCGAGGTTTGCCCCGCCAATTGGCAGGAGGGTGAAGAAGCAATGAAACCCACTGCCGAAGGGGTTGCTGATTACCTGGCCAAATACGCCAAGTAAACCAGACGGCGCGGCCAACCGGCTGCGCCGTTTTTGTTGTTTACTTGCATAATACGGAGCTGCCGGCATGCATCTTCACGAAATTGAAAACACACCTCTGCTCTTCGGTCATGACCGGCGAACCGGAATCGTCGCAGTGGAACCGGCCGGTCACTTTGTGCGCCTTTTTTTCAGGACCAGTCATGGCGTTCAGTTCCATGACGACCCATTTCACCCATTTATTCTGATAAGCGACCCCGGCTTAATCACCGGTTGCCGGGTTCCCTGCTCCGTACGCCAGCTGGAGGGGGAAGGCGCTTTCAACTTCCAGCTGTTGTTCGACTCATGGGGTGACTGCCTTAAAGCACGCGATGCCCTGGCATCCAAGACCGGTATAACCCCAAGCGCGGTCAACGCTCCTTACCTGTTCATCTCCGATCTCTCACACCAATATTTACTGAGTACCGGTACAACCCTTTTCAAGGGAATGCCTTTTCAGGACCTGCACCTGTTAACCCTAGACATCGAAACATTCTGTGCTCCGGGGTATACTTTTTCCAACCCCGATCGCCCGGAAGACCGCATCATCTCCATAGCCTGCCGTGACTCCCACGGCCGAGAGACCGTCCTGGGGGGCGACCAGTTGACGGAACCGGAAATGCTGCTGGCCTTGAACGATATTTTCCAACAGAGCGACCCGGATGTGATTATCGGGCACAACATATTCCGTTTCGATCTGGACTATATCGGCAAACGCGCCCGGCGCCATGGCCTGAAGCTGAACTGGGGACGCAACGGCTCCGAGCCGCACATTACCCAGTCCTCACGCTGGAACTTGGCCGAACGCTCCTTTGACTACCCCCGTTGGGATATTTACGGCCGCCAGGTAATCGACACCTATTTTCTGGTACAACACTATGACTTGGTCCAGCGCAACCTGGAAAGCCACGGATTGAAACAGGTGGCCCGCCACTTCGGCGTTGCCGAACCTGACCGGGTCTATCTGAACGGCAACGACATTGCCGGTCAGTTTACCCGCGACCCGGAGCTGCTCTACCGCTACAACCTGGATGACGTGCGCGAAACAGCGGCCATCTTCAATATTCTGGGCTATCCCTGGTTCCTGCAGACACAGATTTTCCCCTACTCTTTCCAGAACTGCCCTCTGAGAGGCAACGCTACCCGCATCAATGCCCTTTTCTTGCGGGAATATTTGTATCAGGCACATGCCGTCCCGGCCCGCACCGCCGAGGCAACTCCCTTTGAGGGCGGCTACACCGAACTGCTGCATGAAGGGATTCAGGGACCGATCATACATTGTGACGTAGCCTCGCTTTACCCGTCACTGATGCTGGCCTATCGCCTCAAACCGGCCAACGAACCGCTTGGGCTTTTTCTGCCCATGCTGGGCGAACTGCGCCGTTTCAGGCTTGAGACAAAACAAGCTGCCCGAGAGTGCGACAACGCGGAGCAACGTCACTATTTTGAAGCATTGCAACAGGTCTTCAAGGTGCTGATAAATTCTTTTTTCGGCTACCTGGGAGCGCCGCTGCACAATTTCTCCGACCCGGCCGCAGCCGCAGAGGTAACGCGACTGGGGCGGGTAACCATCAAAACCATGCTGGAATCACTGAGGAAAGAAGGAGCGGAACCGGTGGAGGTGGATACGGACGGGATCTATTTCCGCCCGCCAAGCAGCTGCGAACGGGAAGAGCAGCAACGGGAACTGGTTGAACGGATTTCGGAACAATTGCCCGAGGGAATCGAGGTGGAGATGGACGGGCGCTACCGCTCCATGTTCGCCTACAAGACAAAAAACTATGCCCTGCTGGAATATGATGGCACCATCATCATCCGGGGAAGCAGTCTCCGTTCACGCGGCATGGAGCAATATCTCAGGGAATTCATGCGCGAAGCTATCGAACTCTTGCTGACATCCGACGGAAGCGGTTTTGAACAGCTGTACAAGCGTTACGCAGACAAGCTGCTGACAAGGGCTTTCCAGATCAATTGGGTGGCTCGCACGGAAACACTGAACGAAACACTCGCCGGTTACCAGGCAAAGGTCCGGGCCGGAAAACGCAACCCTTCGGCCGCCTTTGAAATCGCCAGAAGATCCGAACGTTTATATCGCGCCGGCGATCAGGTCAGCTATTACATCAGCGGTTCGGGAAAAGAAGCTGTTGCCTATGAAAACTGCCGCCCGTTGAGCGATTTCGATCCCAACCGGCCCGACATCAACATCCCTTACTATCTGGATAAATTACGGCGTTTGAAAAAACGCTTTGAGCCGTTTTTGCCGAAAGAGCCGACTCTGTTCGACATCTGAACAGGGGCGTTTTTTCTACACTCGTTACGCTCAGGTCAAGCCGAAACTGCACGATATTACTACTTTACTTGCATGAAACGATTCTTTATGGTATGAGACAGCACAATATGTAATTGAATTTACCTGTGCAGGCTAACAAAGGAGACCACCATGAAGAAGTACCAGATGCTTTGTGCACTGTTGATTGTCTTTCTACTCGCCATCCCCCTTACCGCCTTTGCCGACCAGCCACCCGATATGATTGCCGAGAAAATGTCCATCAAGCTTGCCAGGGGTGTAACCAACACCTTTACCTGCCTCGCCGAAATCCCCAAACAGAGCATTCTGACCGTTCGCGAAATGGGTCCGGTGGGCTACGCTATCGGGCCACTAAAGGGGGTCGGCATGACCTTCTACCGTGGCTTCATCGGCATGACCGAAACGCTTTTCTTCATGGTCCCCCAGCCGGGATACTACGATTCCATGATCGATCCTCCCTTTGTTTGGCAGGGATGGGAACCCAAGCGAGATACATCGGCTACTTTTAAGGAAGAGCAAAAATAGTCTGATAAACACTCAAAAGGCGAACCGGTCAAGGTTCGCCTTTTTTTTCAGCAACAATTTTAGCAAGGCATTCATGCCAGACGCTGACGGAGATACGCCTCGAACTCCACGCGAAACTCGTCCCGCTTCAGTGCCATGTCCACCGTAGCCTTCAAAAAACCCAGCTTGTCGCCGCAATCATGCCGTAACCCTTCAAACAGACAGCCAAACACCTTTTCTTCCTTGGATAATTTGAGGATTGCATCAGTAAGCTGAATTTCTCCCCCCTTGCCCGGCGCTTGTTGTTCAAGGATGCCGAAGATGCGCGGCGTCAGCACATACCGGCCGATAATGGCCATGTCCGACGGAGCTTCCGCGCGACTCGGCTTCTCCACCATATCCACCACGTCAAACACCCGCTCCGCAACCTTTGTTGCGCGCACGCAACCGTAAGAGGAGATATTCTCCATCGGCACCTTTTCCAGGGCCAGCACCGATCCATGATGCTCATCAAAGACATCCAGCAGTTGCCGCAGACAGGGACGCTCACTGCTGTCGATGATGTCGTCACCCAACAGCACGGCAAATGGTTCGTTGCCGATAAAGTCCCTGGCGCACAGGATGGCATGGCCAAGCCCCAGCGCCTGCCGCTGACGCACGTAGAAGATGTCGACCATCTCGGAAATCTCCCGAACCCGCGAGAGTTCCTGTTCTTTCCCTTTACCGTAAAGATGCGCCTCCAACTCCACGGAAATATCGAAATGGTCCTCAATGGTACGCTTGCCCCGCCCGGTAATAAACAGGATCTGTTCAATACCCGAAGCCACCGCCTCCTCCACCACGTACTGTACCAACGGCTTATCGATCAGCGGCAGCATTTCCTTGGGCGATGCTTTTGTGGCCGGGAGAAAGCGGGTACCCAGCCCCGCAACGGGAAAAACAGCTTTTTTGACTTTCATATCGATGCACACCTCAAGATAAATTATGCTGCAATTGCGTGCTAAATAGAAAAAAGTCGTAACACCATGGCACGCGGATCAAATCTGATAACTTCGGATAAAGGCGGATTAAACATTTCTATCTAAAAATTCGATTTTTATCAGATTTTTTTCCGAAGTTATCCGCGTGAAACGGTATTTAAAGAGATTCACTGCCCGCCCAGCTTGCTCACATAATGTAAAGACTCAAGCCGTAACAGACTACGCTGTGATGGTTCTTTTTGCCGACTCCAGTGTATTGTAGAGCAACATGGTTATGGTCATCGGCCCGACCCCTCCCGGCACCGGTGTAATGGCGCTGGCTCGTTGGCTGGCACCGGCAAAGTCCACATCACCAACCAGCTTCTTATCTCCGACCCGGTTTATACCCACATCGACAACGACAGCGCCCTCCTTGATCCAATCCCCCTTGATCATCTCCGGACGCCCGACAGCCGCAATAACCACATCGGCCCGGCGAACAACATCCGGCAGGTCGCGCGTACGGGAATGGCAGAGTGTCACTGTGGCATGTTCAGCCAAACACATCATGGCCACCGGTTTGCCTACAATATTGGAGCGCCCCACGATGACCACTTCCTTGCCTCTCAACTCAACCCCTGCCTCCTTGAGCATGATCATGACGCCATAGGGTGTGCATGGCTGAAAAATCGGCTTGCCTATGGACAGACGCCCAACATTGTAAGGGTGAAAACCGTCCACATCCTTGAATGGCGAAATCGCCTCCAACACTTTATCCGTGTCGATCTGGGGCGGAAGCGGCAACTGCACCAAGATACCATGAATTTTTAGATCATCGTTGAGCCTGGCCACCAGTGCCAGCAACTCCGCTTCATCAGTCTCGGCAGGCAATTTATACTCGGCCGAGAAAATGCCGGCATCCTTGCAGGCTTTCTCTTTCATGCTGACATACACGCGACTTGCCTGGTCATCGCCCACCAGCACCACCGCCAGACCAGCGGTAACACCTTTTTTTTGCAGCTCCTGAACACCGGCCGCGATTTCAGTTCTAATTTTAGCGGCAATTGCCTTGCCGTCAATTATGCGTGCCATACATTCTCCTTCACAGTTAAAATTTTACTATCATACCGGCTGTAAACCTGCTTTGTAAAGCTGGTTTATACAAAAAAGAAGACCTGCCGGTCTGTTACAACCCGGCAGGTCTTCAGTTTGATGCAACCATTCGTTCCAGCAGCAAATCAGCCCGCGCAACAACCTCCACCAGCGCATCCCGCCGGCTTGGGAGCCTCGGTCTTGGGGCAGTAGCCCTGCTTGAACCAGCCATCTCCCTTCAGGCTGAAGGCGGTCGAAGAGATAAGTTTCTCGACCTTCCCGCCGCATTGCGGGCATTCGCTGACGAGCGGGTCCGAGAATTTCTGACGCAACTCAAATTGATGGTTACAGGCTGAACAACGGTATTCGTACATTGGCATGGCAGATTTTTTCCTCCTGATTCTTTTTGTAGCTAATGATTAAGATACTGATTGTTCCTCCGGTTTGTCAAGTACATGGTCATACAACCCTCATCATAGCCGGCAGTTGGCGAAGCATTCGCCCCAACCCTAAAATCAGTTTGTACAATCCAGCCCACGGCAATCTTTTTTTTTGCACATTTTTTGGGGGGCGTGCTTGCATCGAACTAAAATGGCGTTACATTTTACGAACAAACAATCTCACGTCACATATCAACATTAATTCAATCGGCAACACATAATACGAATCGGTAAGCATAATACTCGAGAACAAAAGTTTCACCGTTTCCTTCACAGTCGGGCGTAAATCCATCTACATAAACTTATAAAAGGAGGTGAATGTCAGCCCACTACAGGGTACCGCCGCACGGAAGTGCAGACGATGAGTTATCAGTTCAGAAAGGAGGTAAACTTGATGGGTATAAAATGGATTCTACGAGCGCTCGCATGCCTCCCACTCCTGGCGGCTTCCACCGCCTGGTCGGCGGAAGTGCACGGCAGAAGTTCCACCCAGTTCCAGTGGTACAACGACATTTTCACCGGAAACAAAGCGGCTGAATTCGCTGAATACCTGAACTTGTCGATTACCAAAATCGACAAGGAAGGTAAATTTACAATTCAGGGCTATGGGCGCGTAACGCAGGATGTTCGCAATGGTGAAGGAACGAACGGTAGGCTGTACTACCTGTATGGAGACTATCATGATCTTTTCGACAAGGTCGACATCCGCCTGGGACGCCAGTTCGTCAACTACGCCGCGGGCACTGCCCTGATCGATGGTGGCGAGATCAAGCTGAAAAATGTGGGACCGGTGGCATTTTCGGTGATGGGTGGCAGAAACGTGTTTTTCGATCTGAATGGAGAAGCAACCCGCAGCAACGACTTTGCTTTTGGCGCTGCCGCCTATCTGACAGGTTTCAAAAACACCGACGCCGAAATCAGCTATCTCATGAAGTTCGACAAGGACGGCCTGGCCCGCGACAACCTGGGTGCATCGTTCAAACAGTATCTTTTCGATTCTGTGAAGGTGTACGCCAACACTCGTTTCGATTTTGCCAGCGAAGTGTTCAGTGAAGTTCTGGCCGGAATCAAATATTTTCCGACGGCAAACCTGGTTTTTACCGGTGAGTGGTATCAGAGCTATCCCACGTTTGATTCCACGTCGATCTATTCAGTCTTCGCCGTCAGCCGGTATCAGGAGGGTGTAGTCCGCGCTGATTACACCATAAATGACAAGATCACAATCAATGGTGGCTACACCAGAGAGGATTACGACGGCGAGAGTGCGGACGTTTTCGAAGTTGGATGTCGAATTCGTCCTATTGAAAAGGTTCAACTGAACCTGAACTATGATCGTCGTCACGGCTCCGGCGGCAACCTGGATGGTGGTATTGCCGAACTCATTGTTACACCGATAAAACCCCTGGAGTTGGCCGCTGGTATCCACTTCGACGTATACGAGTATAACTCTGCCACCGGCCAGCAAACCGCACGCAAGTACTGGTTCGGCGGCAAATACAAGCTGGCCCGGAACATGTCCGCATCCGTCCGGATTGAAGACGACGTTAATGCCCGCACTTCCGAAGACTGGCAGGGACGTGTCGTCTTCAACTATGACTTTTAGAAAGGAGGGACATACGTGAAGAAAATCGTTTTGATAGTAGCACTTCTCGGTTTCGGGCTGGTCTTTCTACAGCAACGCTCTTATGCCGACAAAAAAATGTCCCACGCCGAATACGCCAAAAGCCCG
>WSSedB1CaDRAFT_10000466_pt1 | contig 17568 bp, 16 predicted proteins | sample WetSurSB1Cattail_FD_9460 | JGI IMG/M metagenome (IMG submission 9460)
CCCGCCGATCTCGCTCTCAACCTGCTCTGCTCTTCTGTCGGTGAAAAGCTGGCACGGCGGGCACATTTCACCTCCGATGCGCCCCTTGTCCGCCAGCGTTTGATCCATCTGGTTGCCGCCCCCCATCAGCTTAACCCTCCCATTCTCGCCCATTTCATTATGCTCGATGAGCAGATAATTCGCTTGCTCCTCTGCCAGGAAGGACTGGATTCCCGCCTGGTCCCCTGCTGCGAGACGCTTCCAGCCGTCATCAGCATGAATGACCTGATCATCCCGGAAGAAATGAAAATGGCGCTGCCATCACTGGCAGGCCGGGCACATGCAGAACGCCGGCCACTTAGATTCTATTTCCATGGTCCAGGCGGTGCTGGAAAGAAAAGGACCGCAGAGGCTATGGCATCTGAAATCGGGATGTCGCTCCTGGTGATGAACCTGGCCAGGGCAATGGCATCCGAATCGGACTTCGAGCGGCTTCTCAAGGTAGTGTTCCGTGAGGCGTGGCTCAACGATGCGATCGTCTATGTCGAAGATCTGGACTCACTGCGCACCGAAGACAGGGCAATTCAGTTCCGGCAACTTCTGAGCAATCTGGCTGAATATTCAGGCATTGCCATCATGGCTGGAACACTTCCATGGGTACCTTCCAGCTTCGCGCCACCGGGAATAATGCCAGTATCTTTCGCATCCGCTGATTTTACCCAGCGACGGGCTTGCTGGAATTCCATCCTCCACCAGCAAGGAATCCCGCTAAGCGATGATGATCTGAACTCCCTGGCGGACCGGTTCCGGATCACACCCCACCAGATCGCAAATGCCATCGCTTCCGCCACGAATTGTGTTCTCTGGAAAACTGCCGCCGATTCAACACCTGCACAAGCTGCAAGCACGATGGGCAAACCGGTGGTCAGTGATTTGTTCGCCGCTGCCCGCGCCCAATCGGGGAGTGAACTTGCGTCATTAGCCCAGAAGGTCGAGCCGAAGCACCGTTGGCACGACATAGTGCTGCCCGATGATACCCTGGCGCAGTTACAGGAGATATGTCAAAGGGTAGCCCATCGGCACCAGGTGATGAACGAATGGGGATTTGACCAAAAACTTTCCATGGGGAAAGGAGTCAGCGCATTATTCGCGGGTCCTTCGGGCACCGGGAAAACCATGGCAGCGGAAGTGGTTGCCAATGAACTTGGCCTTGACCTGTACAAGATCGACCTTTCGGGCGTGGTAAGCAAATACATCGGCGAAACGGAAAAGAATCTCGACAGGATCTTTACCGTTGCGGGAAATGCCAATGCCATTCTTTTCTTCGATGAAGCCGACGCATTGTTCGGCAAGCGCTCTGAAGTGCGCGATGCCCATGACCGGTACGCGAATATCGAGATTTCATACCTGTTGCAGAAGATGGAGCACTGCGAGGGGATAACCATTCTCACCACTAATCTGCGCCAGAATATGGACGAAGCCTTTTTGCGGCGGCTGGCGTTCACTCTGAATTTTCCCTTTCCCGATGAAGCAAGCCGGCGGCGGATTTGGGCCGGGATGTGGCCGCCGGAAACGCCATTTGCCGATGATGTCGATCTGGATTTCATGGCCGGGCAGTTCAGGCTAAGCGGCGGCAACATCAAGAACATCGCTCTTGCATCGTCGTTTCTCGCCGCAGCCGATGGGGGAAAGGTGACTGTAGGGCACCTGTTCCACGCCACGCAGCGGGAGCATCAGAAGATGGGGAAAACATTATCCGAGGCTGAACTCCGCAGCGGAAGCAAATCGCTGCAAAGTTAGCCAGTAGTTGAAGAGGAGATTCATGGCAGGACCTGTTGCTGCGAAATTGCCCGAAAAAGACAAAACCTCGGAAGCCGCGAAGGGAAAGTCTATCAGTTCCATGTCACCGGACAGTCCTTATTCCGATGTCTTGAAATTGCAGCATTCTGTGGGAAACCGGGCTGTAAACCAATTATTGCAGCGGAAGAGCACAAACGAGCAGAAGCCCGAAACAGTGCCCCCTATTGTCGATAAAGCATTCGCTTCGCTTTCATTGGAGGAAGCGATTAAACAGATTCCCAATATGCCTCAGACTGAAGCAATCAACGTACTCAAGAGGTTTCAAACCTTTATCAGTATACGTATAAGCAGCGGTGAGGGGAGAATCAGGCAACTGATAGCTTTGCGCGCGGAGAGTTTCAGCAATTATCTAATCGGCGGCACAATAGAAATCTTCGGTTTCACCTCGCTTCCATCTGAGAACTGGGAAAAGCCGTGGAAGCCTTTGAATGACGCATATGCAACCATTGCCAAGCACCAAGTGAAAGAGAGCCTTCAACTCTTGGTGGAATCGACAAAAATCACGAACGAATATTGGACTCATTTGAACGAGTATCTGGACAAGACGGATAAAGGCGCGGATCGATCAATATTTGTACTGCAAGCCCTTCAGGCGGCAGGCGCCGTAGCCGCGACAGCACTCACAGGCGGTGGAGCAACAGCGGTTGTAGTTGGAGCTGGGTATGCCGCAACTCAGAACTTTGCGGGACAAGCTACGTCGGTTGCCATTGGAATACAGAAAGAGATCGATTGGACCGGAATGACTTTCGACACCCTTTTCGGGGTCGTGACCGGGGCGCTTGGCGGGAAGCTCGGGAACACGGTACTGAAAAGACTTATGGGGGATCCCAAGTTTGCCTCTCTGGGGCGCCGTTTTCTGTCAGAGGTGGTGTCCGACCTGGTTTCCGGACGCATCTCCTCGATTCTTCAGACAACAGCGCGTTCCGTGTTTGATCAGCTTCGAGGGAAAGAAAAGCTCACTGTAGAAGGTTTTTTGATCCGGCTTATAGATCAGTTGTTTGATCCAAAAGCAATGTTCCTTGATGCAATTATGGGGCGTGCCGCCAAAATTGCGCATGCCCCCTCGTCACAACGAAGCAATCAAGCGCCCTCGGGGAAAATAACTGCAGCCAAGCCTCCAAAAGCGCCTATGGAACCTGCGCCCCATGTTTCCGAACCGGCACAGTCAGTAAAGCCGGCTCACCAGGCAGTTGCGTCTGCGACCTCTGCTCCGCCTGAGGCAGCGAGCGGACAACGTAGCGCAAAGGTTGCCGGCTCTCCCTTCTGGAGACGGTTTAAAGCACCGGCAAAAGAAATGGCAAGCACCCTCGAACCACACCCTGACTTTCCGAATAATGTGTTGGTTGAATCCGGAATACCAGGGTTCGACATGAAAAAAATGATGCGCCACTTGGAGACAACGCCTCAGGGAGAACTGATCGCGCAAAAAATAAGGAACGGTGAAATCCATGTCGTGTTCACTTCGGAGCCGATTGCCGAAGGTTACTCCGGCATGGCCTATGGCAAGGAAATACAGGTCACCTGGGCCGGTACAGTGGAAGAGACCACCTCCACACTCATCCACGAAGGAACGCATTGGATGGAGCCTGACCTTGCAAAGGTCGGGACTCCGGAGGGCTCCTCATCATTGTCGATCGAAGGTTCCGCTCGCGCTTTCGAATACGAGCAGAGGCTGAAAGACAATCTGCCCGCATACGATGCGGCGGAACAAGCGCACCGCGATACCCATGATCGGGTTCTTCGGGAGACCGGAGATGAGCGTGCCGCGAATATCGCAGCGGACAGGGCGATGCTTGAAGCAATGCAACTGGACCACACTCGGTACGGAGGCGAGGCGCCCGCGACAAAACCAACAGTGGGCGACGCCACGAAAACAAAGCTCGCAGCGAAGCCGTTACAGCGCCCACAAAAGACGGCTAAGGGAAAAGTAAAACAGGAATCTGAGGTTAAACCCAAATCCAAGCTCAAGACTGAACTAAAAGCCAACTCTGGCGTTCAGGAGAAATCAAGCTCTGAATTGAAAGCAAAGGATAAACCGAAAGACCGAACAAAACCAGGGAAAGAGCCAAAGGCTGAAACGCAGCCCGAGGTAAAACCAAAGGAAAAGAGGCCAAGCGCCATTAAAAAACCAAAAACAGCAGGAGCACCGGAACCACCTAAAAGTCTGGATGAACGAATTACGGACACCGAACGCGCCCTCAACGAAGCGCGCAGGCGAGTGGTCGACTATAAGAAACAGCGCCTCGAAGCTGGAGAGAAACAGAAGGGGGGGCCATACAAAGGCTTGTACAACGAGCTGGAGCACTTGTGGACCGTTAAACGGGCAAAGGCATATCCAAATCGACAGCTGCTTGAACAAGCAGAGATTGTTGGTGTAAAGGGCGCCGACGGTAAAATAAAGAGTGCGAAACAAATCGCCGGAAAAGGCCGAACTCTTGACTTCGTGGAAGTTGACGGCAAAAAGGTACTTGCTGGTGATCTCAAATCAAAGGATGAATTGATCAATAGCATTGAAGGCGGAATCAAAGATCCGAGCTCCATCGAAGGAGTATTTAGAGACAAAAGTAAAATCGGCGTACAACATGGTAAAGAAGAAGCAGTTCTCGCTAAAGCAAATAAAAGTGGAGGCAAGTTAGTAATTCGCGGCAAAGACGTAAAAACGGGAAAAGTCGTTACTATAGAAGTTGACTCTAGCGAATATGCGTCGACGGTTATGGGCTTGAACTTCAGCCTGTCTTCTCCGGTTACATTGTATCGATTGGAGCGGACCTGGATGAAAACGGCGGCCTTATCATTCACGTGCAGGGATTCGATGCGTTGCATCAGGCCAGCCGGGAATCGGATTATGAAAATTTCCCTGATTCGGAATCCGACTCTGAAATAGTAAATAAAATCGCCAGGAATATTCTGGGAGTCGCCAACACTTCGGTTCTGCTGCAGGGAAGCCGAAACCGTTTGCGTTTTAAGAGCAATGTATCCGCAATGCACTTTTTAAGTGAATTGGCCAAAGAATACGGCTGCTACTTTTGGGTGGAAAACGACACCTTTTTTTTTCGTCCCGAACGGGAAGGCGCACAGCCGATCCATCTACGCCGGCGGGTAAATCTGATCGCCTTTTCAGTCCGGCTGAGTACGGCCGGGCAAGTGGAGGAAGTTGAGGCGCGAGCTTGGGATACATCGCAAAAAACGCAGATATCAACAACAGCGAAATCCAGTGTTTTATTCCCCAAAATGTCAAATCTTTCGGCCGTGGGGAAAGACCGGATATCGCGCGCATACTCCGGCTCCACCAAACGGGTAATATTCGCGCAAAACGACGGAACAACCATGGAAGAAACACAACGCTTTGCAGAATCGGAACTGCGTCGCCTGTGGAAAAACCTGGTCACGGGAGATGGTTCAACTATAGGTAATCCGGCAATCAGGGTGGGAAGCATTCTGTCAATCGATGATTTAGGCCGTTTCAGTGGAGAATATGTTGTCGAATCGGCTCGTCACGAACTCAATCAAAGTGGTTACCGGACTTCGTTCCAGGTGAGGCAGCATTTATGAATCTGCAATCCGCTTCGTTTTTCATCGGCATGGTTGAAAGCAACAAGGTGGATGCGGACGGCTGTATTGGCATCAGTATTCCGGCGTTGGGCGGAACGTTCCAGGCCCGGGTTGTTGCCCAGATGGCCGGTGACGGACGGGGAGTGTTGTTCTTGCCTGAAGAGAAGGATCAGGTGCTGGTCGCCCCGGTTACCGGCTCGGATGTGAAGTGGGTCGTGATCGGCAGTTTGTGGAGCCGAAATGAAAAACCACCCGATGTCAACAGCAATGGCAAGAATGACATGAAGATCATCAAGACCCGTGGCGGCAACATGATTAAGCTGGTCGACACTGACAGCCACGAACGAATCGAAATTGAGTCTAAAGAACATATCTCCATCAAGGCTGATAAAATCACTCTGGATGGAGACGTAACGATTACCAAAACACTCCAAGTGGGCCCGGATGCCGGCCCAAAAACCACAATCGACGGGAATAAAATTACGGGAGGCTGATCGTGGGAGATCTCATATTCTCAGGAACATTGAACCTCAGCGGTACGCTGAAGCTTTCCGGGGATGGCGGCAAGGTCAAGGTTGATACTAATGAAGTACTGGTGACGGTTAAAAGTGGTGAAGCTGGTAAGGCACAAGGTGCAGGAGCCCCGGTAGTTCTTCCACCACCACCTGCCACACCGGCCGACTTGGGTACGGATATCTGGATATTCAACACTTCAAATTCAACTGTAACAATTAATGGTTCGGCCATAGTAACGCTTGGTGATTGCATGCAGGGTGGCAAGGGCTCCTCCCCTGGACAGCCTACGTGGCCTGGAACGGTCTTGCCAAGCAGTAATAATTCTTCAGTGAAGATAAACAATATAGCAATAAACGTGCAAGGCGACCAGGGAACCATCCTGGCAAACGGCTCTCCGGTGAACTTCACTCAGTGTAGCGGGCAATAGAAATCGGGCTGAACAAAAGCAATATGTATTGGGAAAACCCATATATCATTTTGAAGGCAGAAAAAAAGAAGACTGAAAATGAATGGAGGTTCGACCTTGAACGATGAAGTCCTCGGCTGCGGTATCGCATTTCCATTACAACTAACCGGCGGTGTCGTGGGGATGAATGCCTATGAGAGCCAGGTTGAACAATCGATAGGACTCATTCTCCGCACAAGACAAGGCGAGAGAGTCATGCGGCCCGACTTTGGAGGCGACCTTGATCTGCTGGCCTTCGAACCCATGAATAACGTCACGAACTCCTTTGTTCAACATCAGGTGCAGGAAACGCTTCTCCGGTTTGAACCACGAATTGATGTACTTGCCGTAACCGTCACGCCATTCCCCAATGAAGGAAAACTCGATGTGGAAATCAGGTACAGGGTCAAGCAGACGGATTCCATTTTCAACATGGTCTATCCGTTTTACATAGCGCGTGGAGGGTAGCATGACAACATCTGTACCAATGATCGATACGCGCACTCGGGATGACATAGCAGAACAGACGCGGAAGTTTCTGTGCACATATCTGAATCTGGCCGATCCGCCATACAACTGGGAAGACAATGCCGATGGCGGCGAAGCAGGGCGGACACTGACAAAAATCTTCGCGCAATACTGCGGAATCATCACAGACCGTCTCAACCGGGCGCCTGAGAAGAATTTTCTTGCCTTTCTCGACCTGCTCGGCAACTCGTTGATACCGGCTCAACCCGCTCGTGCGGCAGTGACCTTTTTGCTCGATTCATCGGCAACCGCTGGGGTAATGCTGCCGGCTGGAACGCGAGTTCAGGCTGAGTCGCCTCCAGGCGCCAAGGAACCGGTTTGTTTTGAAACTGAAAACGACCTCTGGTTAACAACACTCAATCTCCTATCCGCTCAAAATTCAAATGATCTGACCGGGATCATCAATAATCCGGGCAATGCAGGCAAACCGCTCTTTAAAAATAAAGACAATATCACCTTCTGCTTCTCGACCGGACCGGGTCAGCGACCGCCGGCTCAATCTCCGATTGAGCTGTATTTCTGGATCGATAGCGCCTTCTATGATCCCGCCAGCTGGAATGCGAATGCAATCGAGAAGGCCTCCTTGGGATGGGAATGGTCGGGACTTGATAACAATTGGAGCAGGCTCCTGGTGGAAGATGAAACCGCGGCATTGACCCGAACGGGCGTTATTCGCTTTCTTACTCCGTCTGAAACAGCCTGGAAGCCGGTTTCCGTGAAGCAGGACCAGATGTTTCAGTTCTCGGTACGCGTAATTTCACCGAAAAACCCTTACAACCCTCCTCCAATGTTGCGTTGCATAGCGTTGAATACCGTTTCCGCAATCCAGGTGCAAACCGTGGAGAACGAAATCCTCGGTTCCAGCAACGGCAACTCCGGTCAGATGTTCACGACGTTGAAAAAACCGGTGCTGCCCGGCCAACAGCTCGATGTGCTGGAGCAGCAGACAACAACGGCTGCAAGCGCCGGAACCTCGCTTCAGAGCAGCGACTGGGTCCCATGGCAGGAAGTTACCGATTTCCACAGCTCAAAGGCTTTGGATAGGCACTATCTGCTGAACCGCCAGAGCGGCCAGGTCTGCTTCGGTAACGGCCGGAATGGAATGATTCCGCCGCTTGGCGCCCGAAACATCAAGATGACCAGGTATCAGGCCGGAGGCGGCGCTGTAGGCAACGTGGCGGCTGCGGCACTCAAAACCCTTGTATCCGGGTCGAAGAATATTTCCAGGGTTACCAATCTGTTCGCCGCAAGCGGAGGGTCTGACGAAGAAGACACTGCTGCGCTGCTTGACAGGGCGCCAAGAACGTTGCGACATCGTCACCGGGCTGTCACTCGGGAAGATTACGAAGACCTGTCCAGGCTGTCCACTACCGAAGTGGCAAAAGCGCTCTGCGTGCCATTGCAGGATCTGGCTGTCGACCCATACCTGGTCATCGACTCGACCGATCAGGAAAAGGCCGGAGTGGGCAAAGTCAGCATCATTATTGTCCCCAACAGCATGGACGCGCATCCGTTGCCGAGTCCGGACCTGATACGTCTGGTTCAGGCATTTCTGGCCGAACGTGCTTGTGCCGAAGCCGCGATTTCTGTAGTGGGGCCGTTGTACATACGCGCAAACATAGAAATTGATATCGTGTTGAAATCCCTGCTCAGGCAAGACATCGTCGAGCGTGAGTTGCTAAGCGTGTTTGCCGGTTTTCTTCATCCGTTGACCGGAAACAATGGCTCCGGCTGGCCGTTCGGCAGAAAACCGCAACCTTCGGACCTGTACCCACTCATCTCCGGAAAAAAAGAAATCGCCTTCGTTGCCGGTCTCACGATCATATACAGCGTAGATTATCCGGGCAAAACTCTTGAGGAAATCGAACAAACAGGGAGATTTCTCGTTTATTCCGGAACCCATAAAATTAATTATATCCAAAACACGCTGTAAACAGGACATCCCATGCCTATCGAACTGCCTAATCTTGATGACCGCAACTTCGCCGACCTGGTTGAAGAGGGCAAACGTTTGATTCCGGGTTCCGCTCCTTCCTGGACAGATCATAATACCTCCGATCCCGGAATAACCTTCATCGAACTGTTCGCTTCGGTTGCCGAAATGTTGATCTATCGTGTCAACCGGGTCAGTGAAGCCAATAAACGCGCCTTTGTGAAATTGCTCGCACCGGACTGGACACCGGAAAGCGGGTTAACAATCAGCCAGGTGATTAATGGGTTGCGCGTTGAGGAACGGGCGGTTACGGCCCAGGATTTTGAGCGGCTGGCCCTGCTGAGTGCACATACGGGCATTAACAGAATCCACTGCCTGCCGAGGCGCAATCTCGAATCCGGGAATCCGCGTGCGCATTCGGAGGAAGCACTGGGGCATGTCAGCCTTATTTCGGTTTTCGAGTCAAATGTAGCCCCACCTGACCGGGATGCCATCCTTGCTAAGGTCAAAGCCCATGTCCAGGAACGCTGCCTGCTTACAACCATGTTGCACGTGGTCAAGCCCGCCATACTGATGGTTGCGGCAAATCTGACCTTATATATTTATCCCGACCAGTTGGAAGCAGATGTCAAACAACGTGCCCTGGACACATTGAAAGATCATTTCAGCCCACTGAATAGACCGCTTGAAGGAAAAAAGGGATGGCCTTTTGGAGCGCCAATATACCGTTCGGACATCTACGCATTAATGGACAAAGTCGATGGTGTAGATTACGGGGATCTGAGCGCCGAAAAGGATGACATATTTGTTGTCGCCCCAACGCCGAACGATGACCGTAAAATAAAACTTCCCGGCCGGAATTATATCGGCCTTCGCCTGGAAGCAAATGAACTTGTCAGCTTTTCCGTAAAAGACAGCACTATTGCATGCAATGTGCGGAAAACCACAATATCGGGCTAAACACATATGACGGACACATCAATGAACGATAAATTATTACAATACCTTCCGATACCTTATCGCAAGGACAAGGCAACAGCCGATTTTCTCAAGGCATTCGAAAAGGTCCTGTTCGGAATTGACGATAATGTGGGACTTGATTCCGAATCTTTCCCCGGAGGGATCGAGCAGAGTATTGAGTCGCTCAGTTCTTATTTTGATCCGCAACTCACTGACAAGGATTTTCTCTCCTGGCTGGCAAGCTGGCTGGCCTTCACCCTGCGTGCCGACCTGCCACAGGCAGTGCAACGCAATTTCATCGCGAATCTCAGTACGCTGTATCGATGGCGAGGCACGGCGAAGACTTTGGAAAGCATTTTGTACTACTTCACGAATTCACCGGCAACAGCCACACCTTCCGATACAGAACCACATTGTTTTTATGTCACGATCGATTTATCAAAACTGACAGCCGGTAATAACCAGGCTGAGATAGACCGTCAGCTGGATATAGCCAATGCTCTTATTGCCCGTGAGAAACCGGCGCATACACGGTACATCCTGCTGCCGATCTTTCCCAGCTTCCGTGTCGGGCCCGTACCCGATGAGAAAACAGATTCCAATACGATCAGCTTGTCAGCTCAAGTCGGAGTAAACACAAGACTCGGCACGGCAATGTGGGAGAAATGAAATGGCAAATGATATCAAACGACTGAATTATTTTACCGGCCAATACCTGGTACAAGAGGACTTCCTGGATGAGCAGACATATCACAAGGAAATGCGATGGCGGAGAAATCGCGTACTGTATGGGCCCGGAGTGCTGGAAGGCATGCTCGTCAGCCAGAATGCAAGTAAAAATGGTATCAGTATAAGCCCCGGAACCGCGCTGAATGACCAGGGCCGGGAACTGGTTTTCGTTGATGCCGCCACACAAGCCATCCCCAACGGGCTTACCGGCAAGGTCAACGTGATTATCAGTTACGAGGAGACCCCTACCGATTACCACTCGGTTGGAGAGTATAAAGGCGCAACCCGTTTCACCGAAAAGCCCAAGATTGATATCCAGGTTGCCCCGGCCACAGTTACGCAGATAACCCTCGCATGCTTGCAACTCGATGCCAATAGCAGCATTACCAGCGTCGACACCACGATTCGGCAATTGGCGGACGCGCGTTTCCCACGTAACCTGACAACCAATGGCAGTGTCGGCATCGGGACAACAGATACTAAAAGCTACCGGTTGATGGTGGCGGGAGGTGACACGCGAATAGCGGGTCCCGGCCAAGAACAAAGCCTGTTTGGGCTCGACCGCTTGGTTGGCGTGAATGACCTCAGATTCTATGTCGACGACTCAGGAACAACTGAACAGATGCACCTAAGCCCCAGCGGGTTGACTATTACCGGTAATGTCGGCATCGGAACGACTGCGCCCAGCGATAAACTGGTAGTCAGCGGAGGAAGAATAGGCCATTTGGAGTCGGGCTCGATGGACGGAAATGGCAAATGGTCGACGCTGGGTGTTCCTAATCTTGGTTTTGCCCCTAATGCCGCAAATTGCTATGGATTGAAAGTGAACTGGGATACGGACGCTGTTGTATTCGGCTTGAAAGATTATGGGGCAAACAAAAAAGACGCAATTATCGCCTGGGGTGACGATCCGGATAACAACCTCAGATTTTTGAAGCCGAATGATGCTGATGCAATGATCATTACTGGTAGTGGTAATGTCGGCATCGGAACGACAAACCCGTCAGGGAAGTTAGATGTAAACGGGGACATCTACCGGGCTGGACTCTTGGCTATCAGCGGAGAGGCAGGTGGGTGGTTGAGAATCAATCAAAACAATGACTTCCCGAAGGGGACACACTTTGCGTCACGAGCTAATTTTAACGGGGGAATAACGACTGGAAACTGGTGGGATGTTGATCCTGGCGCAGGCAATTTGCTGGTTCAGGGCAACGCCGGCATCGGGACTTCAAATCCGGGCAGGAAGCTGGACGTTTCGGGGGCCATTCGAGCCAGTGACGAAATTCAAACTACTTCGCCCAACGCATTCAGGATGATCTACGGCAGCTTTGGTTCTTTTTTCAGAAATGACGGCAACGATACCTATTTTCTGCTGACTAATGCGGGAGACCCTTACGGTGGTTGGAATGGCCTGCGGCCTTTAAGGATAAATAATGCATCCGGAAATATTTTTTTAGGAAATCTTGATGTTGCGGATAATTTCACAGCATCAGTGGGATGTGGAGACTTCAAGATAGGACATTCAAGTAGGCGTGGTTCCACTGGCCGCGCGCTTGTTGATTATACTGACACCTTGCACATTAATTACGGACCTGATTGGGCTAACGTAATTGTGCATGGTAAATTCACTAACAGTTCAACGAAAGATGTTAAAAAAAATATTAAGCATTTAACAAGCCAAAAAGCGTTTGAGATTTTAGAAGTTTTGAATCCTGTCGAATATAATTTCAAATTCGATAAAGAGAGAAGAAATAATATTGGCTTTATTGCTGAAGAGGTACCGGAAATTGTTGGAACAAGGGATAAAAAGTCAGTAGCGTACTTGGACATCATAGCTGTATTGACTAAAGTTATCCAAGAGCACCAAAATGCGATCAACAAATTGATGACGGCTGCAAAGGAATGCAAATAATGACAGATAACAGAGGGGAACAACATGAATGATCGGTTTCACAAACGCCTTGCTGAGCTTAAAAGAGAGTTTGAGTCCGGCCAGAAATTGCTGGCCGAGTTGGAATCAAAGCAGTCCAGTGTCCGGGAAACGATGCTACGAATTAGTGGCGCCATCCAGGTGCTGGAAGAAGAGCTGGCTAAAGCGGAGCAATCGGATCAATCCGATGCTCAGACAAGCCTTGACATTAATACGATACCGATTCGGGATGCTGTTCAGATCGATCCCAATATCGACAAAATGATACGGGCTGATTAACTACTTTTTCATCGCATCTTTCCATTATCGCAAATTTCCCTTGTTTCCATGGACAACCATTCTTAAGGGAGTATCATTTGAAGCAAGACTTCGCAGATGGCACTTGAATTAATCAGGCAAGTGTAGACGTATAAACCTGGATGATTGGGCTGGCAGAACAAGGGGGCTACATGCAGATAATCTTAATGGTCTGGAATGGGATAAACGGTTATGGAGCAGGGACCATCTTACTGAAAGGTCTGTTCATATTTGCGCTTATGGCCATTTTCTGGATGGTGTGCGAACTGGTAAAATACACGGTAAATGTATTAGCCAGGTTGGCAGTGGATGGGTTTAGATATCTGGCGATAATGATCAGGGGTTGGCCTAAAGAAGGTGAGGATGCTGAGGACACCGGCGATCCCTTGCACAGAAACCGCACCGAGAGGGGAATACGCTGAATGCTTGCCCGGTTACCCGGCTTGCATTGTCAGATTCTGCTTCACTGCCTCGCCGGGGATTTGTTTTGCCAGTTCCAAATGGGTCAGGTACAGCCTCAGATCGAATTCCAGCTGATGGTAGGCCGGTTCCATGTGTTCGCACAGTTTGTAGAAGGCTTTGTTATGGTCCTTCTCCTTCAGGTGCGCCAATTCGTGCACGACAATCATCCTGAGAAATTCGGCCGGAGCTTGTCTGAATACCGACGCGACCCGGATTTCATGTTTTGCCTTGAGTTTCCCACCCTGTACTCTGGATACAAACGTATGGCTGCCCAAGGCATGTTGAATTACATGGATTTTTCCGTCGTAAGCCACCCTGCTCAAAGGCTGTGCGGTGCGCAGAAACTCATTTTTCAGTTCCACGGTAAAATCATAGAGCGCTTTATCGGTTCTGATGTCATGTACCGTTGGATATTTTTGCTTCAGGAAACTGCTCAACTTATTTTCCGCAATCAGCCGACTTACCTGATTGGTAATCTTTTCCGAATAACCTGCCAAATAGTTTAATTGATACATCAACCTTATCTTCCTTGATCTCGATTTATAAATTTCATGTCAACACGGCTCCGCCGGAAACCACGAATTTCACCGCTTCTTCGACACTCATGCCGCTGTCGAACACCTCATCCTCCCGAAAAAAAAGAGCAAAGCCCGATGTCGGATTCGGCATAGTTGGCACATAGACCACAACCATTCGTGTTCCATCTCGTTCAGTCTCGGCAGTCACAAAACCGATTGCCTTGACTCCGGGACGCGGCCATTCCACGAATACGGCCCGCCGGTACGAAGACTTCCCCTCCTGAAACACCTTGGTCAACTGTTTGCTGGAGGAATAAATCGACTTGACGATAGGGATGCGAGACATCATGTCGTCAGCGATCTCCAGCAGCTGGGTTCCAAGAACATTGGTAGCCAACAAACCGGCAACGTAAATAACAACGGCGCCGGTTATCATCCCAAGACCGGGAATGTGCAGGTCATGGTGAATAATAAGACTGAAAAGAGTGTCAAGATAACTGCCGAGTATACCGTCGGCAAAGTTGAACAGGAACTTGAGGATGAAAATGGTGATACCGACCGGAATCACCACAAACAGCCCGGCAATAAATTTTCCCTTAAGGTGATCAATGACTATTTTCATTACCTGCCTCAGTTACTGGTGATATGGAAAATAATTTTAGACTACCCCGCCACCGCCCGCCTGTCAACGAATCAGCATCAATAGAAACAGCGATCTCGCGAAGATGAATTTACAAAAATCAATTCACGGCGACTTTCTGAATGATCGGAAGTCGCCGTTTTTTTTCATCACCAGATCTATCGGATTAGCCAGATAACCGCCGAATAACATCCCTTTTCCTTGACGGATAGGAGCAAATCTTGTATGGTAGTCATATGACTACCATACAACTCAAATCCGTAAATGAGCTTACCCAGCGCCAGCGTCAGGTGCTGCAGTTCATCACCTCTTTCTCGGATAGAAATGGCTATCCGCCCAGCCAGCGGGAAATAGCCGGCCATCTAAAGGTATCCGGCACCTTGCCGGTTATGAAGCATCTCAATGCCTTAGAGCGTAAGGGGTATATCAAACGGGAAAAGGTAAACCGGGGGATTTCTCTGACAACGCCGAACAGCCGTTCAACGTCCCTGCCTATTGTTGGTACTGTCCGTGCCGGACAATTATCAACGGCAATAGAAGATATTCAGGGATATTTTTCCGTTGATCATATGGCAGTCAAGGGGGCCGACTGCTTCTTCTTGAGGATCAGTGGCAACTCCATGATTGATGCTGGCATTTTAGACGGAGATTTGGCACTGATTCGTCCGCAGTCGGCCGCTGAGAACAAGAACATGGTGGTTGCCATGCTTGATGGTGAGGCAACGGTCAAATGGTTTTACAAGGAAGGAGACCACATTCGCCTGCAACCGGCGAATCCGGATATGAAGCCGATCATCATCTATCCTGAAGATGGTGAAGTGACGATAGTCGGCAAGGTGATAGGCGTTTTCCGTCAACTATAGAAATCAGCTGTTAACGAGAATCACAATAAGGAAAACAGGAGATCTCAAAATGGAACCAATTACACTGTGCGGGCTAGCAATTGTCATGTTTGGATTATGGGTGGAACTTGAAACGACAGCAAAAGCAGTTCTCAAAATATTCCGAAAAAACAAGTTATTTACAGTGTTTTTTTCGAATTCGGCAGCTCAGAAGCCTGGTTATGTGAGCAAAATGCCTATATGTGTGAACAGGATTTCAAATCTGACCTAATCGGCATCGAAGTGACCCCAGCAACCAATCACAACCAACAAATATTGCATTGGGAGGAGGGTCAAACCGGACGCCGATGCCGGGGTAAACTTCGAAGCTGATCCACACTTAACGTCAGGATTCGCAGCCAAGGAGACTACACTTACCTGGATGGAGCGGCACACACAGTTGCACGACTTTTACTCGAGGCCAGACGGTAGGAACATCTCGATTGAAGCCAATCCGCTATCTCATCAAACGTATAAGGCCCGTAATAATCTGCTTTGATATTACCGTCGGGGTTGAGGCAATATACGACCTCCAACTCTGAATTATCCTTCCACTGCGGCCAGATAAAACCGACTCCGCCAATTCCGCAATTCCGCATTTTAATCTGAAGTTCAAGTTCCTTTGACGCCGCTTTTAATCTCAACTTCGATTCGTATCTTTTCTGGACTTCAGCAATTTCAGCGACATACTCAGGCCGGAGACGATCTTCAATCATGAGAATAATACCGTTAAGTCGAGTTTCTCCGTCATATTCGGCGAAGGTCCCGGCAAAGCATACATTTTCTGCAAGTATCTGTTCGTGGAGTTCCTTCAGCATTTTTACATTTTTCTCACCTCGAACTCGAAATCCGAAAGACGTTTCATCCCATGCGCCAGCAATGTCTCCATGAATCAACGACAGCTGGCTACCACCAGGCCGGAAACCATCCCTGGAATATCCAAGATAAGCCTCAGGTTCTGCACATTGGATGCTGAAGAACATGATGCTTTCGAGGTTTCTGTTGATACGTTTACGCTCAATCAATTTTGGAAATTCTACAACTTTGCCTGCACGAAGATCTTCGACCAGCTTGTCATCCAGCCCATCGACATGGGAGGTCAATGCTTCTTGCAGTTTCTGTTTTCCGCATTCATGTTCAGTGCAACAACCGGCACCTGTTGCGATTCCGAGAATTCTTCCGGCATTGGAAATAATGATATGGGGATCGTCTCCTTGTCGCATGTCTTACTCCTTGTCTTATCTAAGCTGAATGCATACAGATATTTTACATTGGCTTATTAATTCTTCAAGGTTGCCCTACGACGATAGCCATGTAACGCACTATTTCTCGGCTTTTAGCCGAACTGTCAATCGAAACCAAGCGAAGAAACAAATCCTCTTGCGCGGTGTTTGTCTCCGAGGCACCTGTAGAAGCATTGGACGCATTCGGGTAAATATGCCGGAGCCGCAGCGTTTGAAGTCGGCAAACATACTCTGAGTACAAAAGAAAAAAGGCCACTTATCTTGCGAAAAGTGACCTTATCGAAATTTGGCGTCTCCGAGACAATTTGACTTTTTAAATCCCTTATCTGCGGAGACAAGCTACATAACTAAGCAATACTATCAATCGTATCCTTCGGAGGCATGGTTAATAAACTGGATGTGGAACAGAAACCTCAGCCGGCTTCGTGGCGCGCAACGTAACCGGCCCAACGTTTGTCAACCCAGGCCTGCACGTTGGCAACGGACTCGGGAGTCATGATTTTGAAGCGCGCCTGTGTAGCAAAGAACTCTGTCACCTGAATCAGAGGCTTGCCAGTCTTGGCCAGTGTGGCGCTACGTTCGGTCAGCCGGAACACACCGTCCTCGATCTCATAGAGCACGACCAACCCGGTTTCAACGGCAAGCTTGCCGAGCTTGACGGTGTCGCTGGGGGCAAAACCCCAGCCGCTCGGACAGGGAACGTTCATGTGGAGGTAGCGCAAACCTTTCATGCCGCGTGCCTTGAGCATCTTGTCATAGACATCGGTTGGGAACGCGGCCGAGGTAGACGCAACATAGGGGATGCAGTGGGCTTCCATAATTCTTGGCAGATCCTTGGGGTTCTCCCTCTTGCCGCGGTTCGTGGTTGTCGTGCGAGCGCCATGAGGCGTGAGCCCTGAACGCTGTGTGCCGGTGTTCATGTAGGCTTCGTTGTCGTAGCAGACGTAGATGAAGTCATCGTTGCGCTCGGCAGCACCGGAAAGCGCCTGGATGCCGATGTCGCCGGTTCCGCCGTCACCTGCCATGGCCAGGACGGTCATCTCACCGGCACGTCCCATGGCGCGCAGGCCAGCCGAAATACCGGCGGCAGCGGC
>WSSedB1CaDRAFT_10000467_pt1 | contig 17545 bp, 15 predicted proteins | sample WetSurSB1Cattail_FD_9460 | JGI IMG/M metagenome (IMG submission 9460)
CAAAGAATGAATATGCACTTAACAGGCTTTCAAAACAGTTTTATGACCGTACGACAGATCGGAGATATAATGCTCTGGTATGGGGGATTCCTGATCCTCCTGATGGCACTATTACAGGAAATGTGGGAAGGAGTATAAAGGACAGGAAGATAATGCAGGTCTTTAAAGATGACACTGAAGGGAAAACTGCCATTACCCATTATAAGGTTCTGGAAGATTTTGGATACATCTCTTTAATTGAATGTAAACTTGAAACCGGACGAACTCATCAGATCCGGGTCCATTTCAGTCATATCAGGCATCCCTTGTTCAACGACAAAGAGTATGGTGGTGATCAGATACTAAAGGGGACTACCTTCACAAAATATCAGCAATTCATTAGAAATTGCTTTAAGATACTTCCCCGTCAGGCATTACATGCAAAATCGCTTGCTTTCAATCACCCTGTGTCAGGGAAAAGACTCTTTTTCGATTCTGATCTTCCTGATGATATGGTACAGGTAATTGAGAAATGGCGTAAATATATCTCAGGTAGAGATAGCAATGACTAAAGCATTTTCCTTGTATTATTATTTTCTACCAGCTGCCACCGGCGCCACCACCTCCAAAGCTGCCGCCGCCGAAACCGCCAAAGCCACCTCCACCTCCGCCACCAGAGGATCCGCCCCAGCTTCCACCTGATCCTCTTCCCGAACCCATCATCCCCATCAGCAACCAGAACGGCAAACCTCCGGTACTTATATGTTTATTGTTCGATCCACCTGAATTTCTGGAAATCATAGAGATAATGATGATAATAACGAATATCATCAGACCGAAAGGGAGTCCTTTCCCGGAGCTCTTATTTGCGCGCCGCCCATAATCAGCTGCTGAAAATTCCCCTCTTGCCAGCGACATAAGAGTACTTGTAGCCTTATCTAACCCTTCAAAATAACTGCCATTTCTGAAAGCTGGAATAAGTTCACGATCAATGATTTCAGCGCATGTAATATCAGGAATAGCTCCTTCAAGGCCATAGCCCGGAGCAATTTGTACCTGTCCGTTTGAATCTGCAGTTTTTGGCTTTACTAATATAAGGATCCCATTATTAAGACCTTTCTGACCAATACCCCATTTCTCAGCCAGCTCCTGTGCGTACTGAGATTTATCATATCCTCCAAGTGAAGGAACTATAACTATTGCTATCTGGGTAGAAGTGGAATCACTGAAAGCATCCAGCTTCTGCTCCAGCATACTAACCTCATCAGCTTTCAGCATACCGGCAAAATCGTTTACTAACCTGGGTGGATTTGGCCGTTCAGGTATGTTCTGTGAAAAAGCCCTGCCAACGAACATCGTACTAAACAGAACCGAAAAGGTCAGGAGAAATAAACTTTTCTTTATTATCATCGTTGCTCCCTTTTTATTTACTGAATGAAATTTCATCGGGCAATTCATTTATATCATCCTTCTGGTGTGGGAAATGAGTCTTTAGCTGATTACCTGCCATTCTAATCGCTTCAGAAAGGCCTTCGGTAAACTTACCTTCTTTGAAGTTTTTTGTAAGGAGTTCACTTATCTCATCCCAGAAACCGGCACCTACTTTTGCGTTTATGCCAGAGTCACCAATTATAGCAAATTTTCTATCCTGCACAGCAAGGTAAAACAGTACCCCATTATGTTCAGCGGTTTTGTGCATCCCCAGCTTTTTAAAGAGCCATGCTGCTCTGTCGAGAACATCAACTTTCAGCTTTGTCTCAATGTGCACTCTTATTTCGCCGGAAGTTGCGAGCTCAGCCTCTTTTACAGCTGCAAGGATCTGAGCCTGTTGTTCTTTGGAAAAGAACTTGGAAGCTTTCATTTTTATTATATATTAAAAACCCTTAAAATTTAACCTCAGGAGCTTTTTCAGCACCTTTTTCAGCCTCNAAATATGGTTTAATCTGAAAAGAGAACATTCCGGCNAGAAAATTTTGTGGAAACTTCCTGATATAGGTATTNTAAGTTAAAGCTATATCATTGAATTTCTTTCTTTCCACAGAAATCCTGTTTTCAGTTCCTTCAAGTTCCACCTGGAGNTCCCTGAAATTCTGTGTAGCTTTAAGTTCAGGATACTTTTCAACAACTACCATCAGTCTTGAAAGTGCAGATGACAGTTGTCCCTGAGCAGCCTGAAACTGTTGCATATTTGCGGCTGTCATTTTCGTAGGATCAATGGTAACAGAAGTAGCTTTCGCTCTGGCTTCAATAACCTGCGTAAGTGTAGATTGTTCAAAGTTTGCTGCGCCCTTCACAGTATTGACAAAATTAGGGATCAGATCTGATCTCCTCTGATATGATGTTTCAACATTGCCCCATTGGCTTGTAACAGACTCCTGCATTGTAACCATGCCGTTGTATACCTTTGTACCCCAAAGAACCATTGATAAAACAACAAGTGCCAGAAAAGCAACGACGATAATCGAAATCAGACAACCTTTTTTCATTTTCATTAATTTTTTAAAATTTTCATCAAAGGTAATATATCTGCAGGTTATTCTTTACCTGTTTATTATATTATTTTATGTCACAAAGTGAGTCATAGAGACCTCACAGAGGTTGACAGTGATATTCTTCATTGGAAACATCTGTTTTCACTGTGTAACTCTCCATAACTTTATTTTAAACATTTTTTGAAATACTTTCATTCTTAAAATGACTATTTTTGGATTGAAAATTAAAGCAAGTATGAAGACGATTGCAATAGCCGCCGGAGGCGATTCCTCTGAGTTTGAAATATCTGTAAAAAGTGCTCAGGAAGTAGGCAAAATATTATCCTCCGGATATATAGTTTATATAATTGTTATACGGGGAACCAGCTGGTATTGGGAAGATAAGAAAGGTCGCTATCATAATATTGATAAGAATGATTTTAGTCTGCTGTGCGACGGGCAGCGTATAAAATTCGACGGTGTATTCATTGCTATTCATGGCACTCCCGGTGAAAATGGTTTACTTCAGGGCTACTTCGATATGATGGGAATACCCTACTCGAGTTGCGGCTCCTTCTGTTCGGCTCTTACTTTTAATAAACAGGCATGCAAACTTTTTCTTAAGGAATATGGGATCTTAATGGCTAAAGGTATCCAGGTGAGGAATGAAGAAACATTTGACCAGGCATACATTATTGATCAAATTGGCCTGCCTTGTTTTGTTAAACCAAATGACAGTGGCTCAAGTTTTGGTGTTGCAAAGGTGAAAACTATAGAAGAATTGGTACCCGCAATTGAAAATGCTTTTAAAGAAAGCAACACGATACTTGTTGAATCTTTTATGAACGGACGCGAAATTGCTTGTGGTGTTCTCAAGACAAAAGATAAAATGATTGTTCTTCCTCTCATTGAGATTATCAGCAAAAATGAATTTTTCGATTATGAAGCAAAGTACACTCCCGGCAAATCAGAAGAAATTGCTCCTGCAGACATCTCCCCTTCGATAACTACTGAAATACAAAGAATAAGCAAATTTGTATATGAGCTCCTTGGATGCAAAGGAATTGTAAGGGTTGATTTTATAATTGTTGGTGATAAGCCTTTCTTTATAGAAATAAATACTGTGCCGGGAATGACGAAAGAAAGTCTTGTTCCAAAAGAGGCTGCAGCAGCCGGGATATCACTTGAAGAATTGTACTCAATGGCTGTTGAGAATATGTTCGGGTAAGATTAATTCTACTCTTTCTGAAGCAACTCCTTTTAGTATTGTCATTACTCTCAAACATAATTCTGTCATGCGGCCAGGATAACTCATAATATTCTGAATACGGTACTTACGGGCATGAAAAGTGCGAACAGTGCGGGTTCTTCGTTTTCTGACTTTCTTATGAACGGATGGGTTTTGACATTTCCCGTGAACATTATCTCCCTCCTGCCATTCTTAATGCACTGGTGGTAGTATAGTATTTGGTGATCATACCAGGTACTTCCCATTCCGGCAATTTACCTGCCTTCAGATATTCAAGGAATCTGGAGGTTACCTGTCCGAAATGCTCTTCATGGGAAACTCTGAATTTTTCGGGAACATTAATCTTAAGTGTATTTTTGCCGACTTGTTCCACCTGCAGATTTTCATAAGGAAATGTCTTTATAACCTTATCGAGTTTTGAAATGAAGACATTCATTTTTAAACCTTTTACATTTTCGATATAAAGAGTAGGTAGAAAATTTTCTTCTGCATCTTGTTTGATAACCAGGTCGCACTTTGTACCATGCATTACTGAATAATGTGTATCACCACCTCCTGCAGGAGCCTGGTATTTCCACTCAACTGAAACCTTTGCAAACACTCCTTTAATCTTATAGACCATTTCTCCGTTTGAATATACATTTAACTTACCGTCTTTGACGTCCTTCTGCAGATAACCGGGAAAATCATCAAATCCCGTAACTCCCTTAAATTCTTCCTTTGAAATAATAGTAGGCCATCTTTTTGCACTAAGCATAGTTATATCTGAAGGATTCAGAATCTGCTCCGGGAAACACTCCCATTGAACAAGATCAACAAGATGGGTTGTTACGTCGACAATCCCTTCACCCTGCTGTTGAACGTCAAAATACCATTCAGGTCTGAGCACCGGAGTCCCTGAAACAACTTTGGAAAAATGATGAACACTTATTTTGGTTACGGCAGGTTCTTCTTCACTGCCGGTAGTGAGCACTCCAAAAACATCATCATTTTGTGAAAGAAGCTTTTGAAGGATTGTGGTTACTTCATATCTCTCTGTCATAATATCATAGAGGATAACTCCCTTTTCCTTCGCAGTTTTGAAAGCGCTCTGAAGAGCGGGAAAATCTTCAGGCCTTATTATCATTGGCTTGTCTGCCAGAACATTAAGTCCGGCGTCAATTGATCTGGTAATATATTCGGCTTTTTTCCTGTTATTACCGGCTAAAACCACGACATTCCCCGGTTTATCGGCGAGCATCTTCTCAAAGAAATCAGGACCAGTATAGACAATTTCATTCCAGAAGGTTGGATTGACTGACCGGTTGTTATACGACTTAATCCTTCCGATATGCTGAAGACAATCGGGTCCCTGGGGTGCATAGACATGTACTTCAGGAGAAACCTGATCATACATGATCTTCTGAACAAGAGCAGCATGGAAATGACCCGGATCGACAGTGATCAATTTTACCTGGTAGCTTTTTCCCATCGAAGATGTTGAATTGTTGGATTGTTGTTTCGAATTACTTGTTCCACAGGAACTTAAAACGAAGATAAAAGGAATGAAAATTAAGCAGAATCTTTTCATAATTTTGAAGAATATTTTATCAGGTCAATGTGTCTGAATTGAATTAACAGGTCGGGTTATTACCAGAATATTAAACTTCAATTTTTAAATCTGATCATCTTTTCAACTCCAATTTCTCAGGAACCGGATTCACGTCCGCATAACTTTATTGTTTCAACGTCTCCTGCCTGTAAATATCAATCGAATTACAGGTACATACCAGATTACGATCGCCAAAGCCATCATCTATCCTTCCTACTGAAGGCCAGAATTTATTCTCCGCCACCCATGCAAGAGGGAAGGCAGCTTTCTGACGATCATAAGAATGATTCCATTCATTTGCTGTAACCACCCTTACGGTGTGCGGAGCGTTATGCAAAACATTATCTTCTTTATCAGCTTTGCCATTCTTAATTTCTTCGATTTCATTCCAAATTGATTTCATGGCACGTATAAATTTATCAAGCTCCTGGAGTGACTCGGATTCAGTAGGTTCCACCATTAGCGTACCATGAACCGGAAACGAAAGAGTTGGCGCATGGAATCCATAATCCATCAACCTCTTTGCAATATCTGCCTCTGCAATACCTGCTTCTGTTTTAAAATTTCTGCAATCGAGTATCATCTCATGTGCCACAAAGCCTTCTGTTCCGGAATATAAAGTTTTAAACCATCCCTTCAATGATGCTGCAATATAATTAGCGTTTAAAATAGCATATTTTGTAGCCTGAGTTAACCCAAAAGAACCCAGCATCATCACATATGCGTGAGAAATTGTGAGTATATGTCCGCTTCCGAATGGTGCTCCTGCCACGGCAGTTGTTCCGTGGCTCCCTCCTGTTTTAACAAAATGATGAGAAGGAAGGAATTCAGCAAGTTTATTGTTAGTGAGTATAGGACCCATACCTGGACCACCTCCTCCATGGGGTATTGCAAAAGTTTTATGAAGGTTAAGATGACACACATCCGCACCGATATGCCCGGGATTTGTGAGACCGACCTGTGCATTCATGTTGGCACCATCCATATAAACCAGTCCTCCGTTCAGATGTACGATATCTGTCATTTCTTTAACTGCAGATTCAAACACGCCATGTGTTGAAGGATAAGTGATCATAAAACCTGCAAGGTTATCCTTATGGTCCTCAGCTTTTTTCTTCAGATCTTCTACGCTTATGTTTCCCTTATCATCACACTCAACAACAATTATCTGCATCCCTGCCATTGCCGCGCTTGCAGGGTTTGTACCATGAGCTGATGATGGTATCAACACTACATTCCTGTTTTTTTCACCTTTTGTTATATGATACTCGCGGATAACCATTAATCCGGTATACTCTCCTGCTGCACCGGAATTTGGCTGAAAGGATATTGCTGAAAACCCGGTAATTTCTTTCAGGGCCTCACCTAATTCATCCATTATCTGATAATAACCCAGTGCCTGATCTTTCGGAACAAACGGATGAATATTTCCAAACTCAGGCCAGCTCATTGCAAACATTGAACTTGCCGGATTAAGCTTCATGGTACATGAACCAAGTGATATCATGCTGTGAGTCAGTGAAAAATCCTTCCTTTCCAGCATCTTTATATAACGCATCATCTCTGTTTCACTATGGTACCTGTTGAAAGTCCCACCTTGAAGAAATGGGGATTTTCTTACAAATTTCTCTTCAAGAATTTCGCAATGGCAATAAGAATCTATTTTTACTTTTTCTTTCCCAGCGGCTTTAATGAAGATATTTACAATTGTATCAATTTCCTTTATTGTAGTTATCTCATCTGTACTTATAATCACTGTACCATCATCGGGGTAATAGAAGTTCATTTCTGCTTCAAGCGCCAGTTTCCTGACAGTATCAACAGATACCCCAGTCCCTGGGCTTATCCTGAGTGTATCAAAAAAAGAGGAATTTAATTGTCTTATCCCTGATCCTTTAAGATTGAAATTTATTGTACATGCCGAATTATGGATATGATTTGCAATATTTTTCAATCCCTCTGGTCCGTGGTACTGTGCATACATACCCGACATTGTTGCCAGAAGAGCCTGCGCGGTACAAATATTTGAGGTTGCTCTCTCACGTTTAATATGCTGTTCTCTTGTCTGCAAAGCCATCCTTAAAGCAGTGTTCCCCTGTTCATCCACCGAGATACCTATTATTCTGCCCGGCATATTCCGTTTGAGTTCATCTTTTGTAGCAAAAAATCCTGCATGAGGGCCTCCAAAACTCATTGGAAGACCCATCCTTTGATTAGAACCAACAACGATATCAGCACCCCACTCCCCGGGAGGAGTCAAGAGCGCAAGACTCATCAGATCTGCTGCCACACCAACAAGAATACCCGACGAATGAGCCAGATCAGCAAATGCTTTATAATCTCTTACCTGACCCGAAGCTGATGGAAATTGTACTAATGACCCGAAGAATGACTCATTAAAAACAGCGGCAGTATATTTTCCAGTCACAAGTTCAATTCCTAGTGGTTGGGAACGGGTTTTAATTACGTCAAGTGTTTGAGGGAAAATATCATCATCAACAAAAAATTTATTAGCCCCGGCTTTTACAGAGGTCCGTGACCTGGCGTTAAACATCATAATCATTGCCTCTGCTGCCGCTGTAGATTCGTCGAGTAATGAGGCATTGGCTATTTCCATACCGGTAAGTTCAATAATCATAGTCTGAAAGTTTAGCAGAGCCTCAAGACGGCCCTGCGAAATTTCAGCCTGGTAAGGAGTATATGAGGTATACCATGAAGGGTTTTCAAGCACATTCCGGGTAATAACCGATAAAAGCGCTACACCATAATAGCCCTGACCTATGAATGAACGGAACATTTTGTTCTTCCGGCCTATTGATTTAATATAATTAAGATATTCGAATTCGTTCATAGCCTCCGGTAGTCGCAGAGGTTTTTCAAGCATGATGGACCTGGGTATGGTTTTCTCAATCATCTCTTCAAGCGAATCAACTCCTATAGTCTTCAGCATATAAGGTAATTCATGTTCACGTGGTCCATTATGCCGGCTTATAAACTTATCTGATAACATATATTATTATTTATTTAACCAAAATTAGAATTTAATTTTTAAGATATTACATATGGAAAAATGGGTTTGATTTAATCTCCCTTCCGATAGTAGTTTCAATTCCATGTCCGGGATATACAACTGTTGAAGGTGGAAGAATAAACAGCCTTGATTTTATGCTGTCTATCAATGTATCATAATCTCCGCCATCAAGATCTGTTCTCCCTATGCTTCCCGCAAAAAGAGCATCGCCTGTAAAAACACAGCCGTCTTTTTTGCAGTAAAAAGCAATACTTCCTGAAGTATGGCCTGGTACATCCAGTGCCATTAACTCAGTTACACCAAATGTAACAGTCTGATTATCTGAAATAAATCCTTCAGGCTCGGGAGGAGTGTCCATTGTCAGACCAAAAAGCATGGCATGCTGACTCGCATTTTTTCTGTTCAGCTCATCGAGCTTCCCTGAATGAGTTCTCAGTCCATACTTCTCCAGAACAAACTTATTCCCAAAAACATGGTCAAGATGGCAATGTGTATTTAGCAATAATACCGGATTAATATTTTTCTCTTTTATGAAATCCTCGAGTTTTTTGAACTCTTGTTTATCAAAACAGCCGCAATCAATAATTGCACAATCGCCTGTGCTATCAGCGAGGATATAGGTATTTACTTCAATGGGCGAAAAAACGAGTTTATAAATTTCCATCTTACTTTATTTGCCATTAACGGTTCCCTTCAGCATAGGAACAAATACAAAGTTTCCATGTTCAGTGCGCTCAAAACTATCAGGAGAAGAACGCTCTACGACAGTCATTACCTGTGACCCGGAATCACCAACAGGAACAATCAGCCGTCCTCCTGTTTTAAGCTGCTTAAGAAGAGCTTCGGGAACCTCCGGAGCCGCTGCCGTAACAATTATTCCATCGAACGGACCATACTGAGGTTTGCCTTCATATCCATCACCATAGAAAAAATCTGCAGAATATCCCAGCGATGTTAAAATTCGCTGAGCCTTATTAAATAATTCTCTGAAACGTTCAATAGTATACACTTTTGCTCCCATCTCTGCCAGTATTGCTGCCTGGTAACCCGACCCAGTTCCTATTTCCAGAATTTTATCTCTTTTTTTCACTCTTAATAAAGAAGATTGCACAGCGACTGTATAAGGTTGTGAGATTGTCTGACCTGATGAAATAGGGAAAGCCTTATCCACGTAGGCATGACTGAGGAAAGCAGGATCCATAAACAGATGACGAGGGACCGTATTGATGGCTCTAAGAACTTCTTCGTCAGAAATTCCTTTCTTCCTGAGTTCCTCAACAAGTTTTTTTCGCTTTCCTTTTGCTTCAAATGTGTCTCTCATGTAATCTTATTGATCAAAAAAATATTCCCGACAAAAATATAAAAAATGCTGACAGCATTAACTTGAAGCAGCACTCATTTCTTTTTGTATATTTAGCGCATGAATTTTAATGGAAAGAGTACGCGGGATATAATAAAACGCATATTAGATTATTTATTTACAATTTTTTGCCTGGTGTTGTTGATACCTGTAATAGTGATACTTACAATATTAATCAAGATTACCAGCGATGGTCCTGTCATTTATTCACAGAAGCGGGTAGGGAAGAATGGGAAGACTTTTTCTATATACAAATTCAGGTCGATGCATACGGGAATGGAGGAAGAATTAACTCTTATTTCGGGCAAAGGAGACAAGAGAATTACTTCTCTTGGAAGATTTATGAGAAAGCATAAATTTGACGAGATCCCGAATTTCATCAATGTTCTGAAAGGAGATATGTCGATAATCGGACCAAGACCGGAACAACAGTATTATTTTGATCAGATTGTAAAAATAGAACCCAGGTATAGACAGCTTCAGATTATCAGGCCCGGGATTACCTCATGGGGTCAGGTTAAATACGGGTACGCGACGAATGTAGAAGAAATGATCAAACGGATGGAATACGACCTCTATTACCTTGAAAACAGATCATCATTCTTTGATCTGAAAATTTCTTTATATACTCTTGCTATCATTTTTAAGGGTCAGGGTATTTAGTATTTAAGTGCTCCAGGCAACTAATAAATAACCATTTCCGCAAGTTCCTTTTATTTTTCAAGATTAAATCTGGTTAAGGGTTTGTACACAGGCCCCGATTGAAGCAGGATGCTTTCATAAAGGATAACTTCATCTATCCGGACAAGCTGAATTTTATCATCTTTAAATTGCCCGGTCAGAGATTTAAGTGTCTCTATATCTACAATATGCTTGATGCGCCCAATTGTAAGGTGAGGATTAAAAGGCCGGTTCTCTAGCTTAATATTCATTCCCTTCAACCCATTAATGATAACTTCATTAAGATGCATTAATTTATCAGATGGTTCAATACCTACCCAGATAATTCGTGGATCATTAAAATTCCTGAAAACCCCTGATCCTTTAATTATCAACTCAAATTTCCCGAATCCTTTACATTTTTCATTCAGCATGGAACTGATTGGTTCAATCAATTTCTCATCAGTATCACCAAGAAAAGCAAGAGTGATATGAATATTTTCAGTACTTGTCCATTTGATAATGTCGTTGCCAAGACCCGACTTAAAAACTGAGAGCATCTTTAACAGAGTCTCTTCAGCTTCAACTTTCAATGCGATAAAAATGCGTTTCACTTTGTCAATTCCATTAACGGTTTTTTATAGCTGGCCGGCATCAATCTCAAGAATGATTGATTCGATTATTGAATCCTCACCATAACGGTCATATACATCTTTAAGATTCGTTCCAAATATGCGTGCAATACCTTGCCAGAATGCAGCGGCGAACTTACCACGGTAATCTCTGATCAGCTCATATGAGGTATTCTGCGTCTCCCTGTCTATCAATTTTATAAGTAACCGACCCTGAGTGATCGTCATATTCCGGATATCGCCTTCATATTGTGCAAAGACATCCTTTTCAACCTTTTTCAGATACTCTCTGCGTTCCCTGTCACCTCTGATATTTCCAATATCTTTGTTAACACTTGAGAGTCTGCTTCTTACTGCCAAAGCATAGGGATATACCTTCTTCAGATTATAGACGAGTCTTTCATACCGGCGCCAATCACTTTTTCTTGGGAACTGAGGTTGGGCATAAATAGTCACTTCTTTTATTTGTATTTCAGGCAAAGTCGAACCATTTCTTGTAACGTTCTGAATTACATAAGACTTCCTTCCCAGAGTGTCATTGCTCTGTGTAATTGTATCGATCTGTCCTGATGTATCAGCGACATAAAGAAAAAATACCAGGAATGCAGATATTAGTCTCACACACAGATTTTCTTGCAAATGTATCAAATTCCGGGCCACATCGTATTTTATAGAAGTCTGGTTTTATGAATGAATAAATGAGGAAAACACTTTTAGCGGTTTGAATTAGAGCTTTAAAAAAGTAAATTTGCCAAAAGAATTTTTATGGCACTGTCGGTGGAAGATATTGAGGATCCTAAAAGATACAGACTATTGCTTGAGGTTCCTTATACTAACCTTATTGAATTCGTTTTTGAGTATTTAAAGAAGAAATCACAACTTACTGTTCTTTTCTGGTCTCTTTGTTCAATATTCCTCTTCTTTACAATAGTTATAAGAATAAGAGTTGCAGGAATTTTTCCGTTGTCACACATTCTTGTTCATTCTGTCATGGGTTTGATAATTTTCCCTGTTTTAATAATTCCTGTTCATGAATTATTACATATCATACCCTATTTCATCTCGGGAGCAAAGAATATAAGAGTTGGAATGGATATTAAACAATACCTGTTTTATGTAACAGCTCACAGGCATGTAGCCACACCTCTTCAGTTCCGTATTGTGGCCTGGACTCCATTCATTACAATTAGTATAGTATCGTTAATACTTGTATTTTTTTTGCCTGGTTTATGGAAATGGAGTATATCACTATTCATGTTTGCACATGCAACAATGTGCGCAGGTGATTTCGCTCTTCTTAATTTATACTACCTGAACAGAAATAAAAAGATCTACACCTGGGATGATGCCGATAAAAAAGAGGCATATTTCTATGAAGAACTAAGTTGAAAAGTTTAAAAACTGAGAAGTTGAATTAATTATAAAGTTCAACTTTCAACCTTTCAACTTCTCAACCTTTCTTTAAAATTTTTCTTTTGCAAGTTTAAATATATCATCCTCTTTCACAATAGGTCTGATTCTGAAAGAGTATTCATATTTTTTATTGAGCAGCCTGTATTCCGGGTGGATCCTGGCACCCCATGCATTATCACCACCAACGCCCATCTGGCCCAGATCAACATTGAGGTTCACCAGATCACGTGGTTTGACATCGATGGTATGGGTATTTGCAGTTTTTGCATCTTTCCTGTATTGCGACAATTTCCCGGGGGATTCAAAATCATCATGAATATTATTAAGAGCTGCAAAACAGAATACAGGATCTCCGCTCACCAGGATTCCGTTACCGTTGTCATCTGTCAGGGTGAGCCACCTGGTATCGGTCTTGTAACCATTTTCCTGAGGCCTGATATAGGGTGTATACTCGTCGGCAACAGTGCTCTCATAAAGACCAACATCAGCTGAGGTTTTTCTGTCAGAATAATTCTCATGAGGTCCTCGTCCAAGCCATTTCAGATTTGCAAATACTTCCGGCAGCTGCATCTGCATTCCCATTCTGGGAATCTCAGGTATGTTATCTGATAATTTTGAGAATTGGTTTTTTATTACCACATCAGCCGATCCGTAAATTGTATATGTTGTAGCATAGCCGCCAATTTTTTTGCCGTTTGCATCAGGAATATCATAATTAAAAGTAAGCACTACTTTTCCTAACTCAGGCTGATTGATATTTGCTTTAGTGACAAAAGTCCTTTCACCAGCCTTTTTCCACACTCCAAGCAACTTATCCATGTCGTACCCATAGTCATTATCAGTAGGAGGACGCCAGAAATCAGGTTCCGGACCTTTCTTCAGCATTTCTTTTCCTTTATAATTGAAGGAGGTCATCCGACCTGTGCCAAGGTCAAATGTTATGTTCATGTCAACCCCGCTAACCTCCAGTTCCTTACCAACAGTTTTTGTCTGAAGAACTGAAATTTTATCATTATTCACAACTCGCGGCTTTTCTTCTACTGGCATTTTAAATTGTGCAGTTGCATAGACATGATCTTCCGGTACAAAGTTCCATGCGTCACTTCGCGAAACCATTATGTTAAGAAAATATTCGGCTCCCGGAATTGCCTCAATTTTAGAAACCGGTATCTGAACGAGAATTTGCGCTTTAGGTTTAACATTTAGGACAGGTATTTTTCCTGATTGGATAGTCTTTCCATCAGAAACAACTTCCCACTCGAAATTAAATTCTGAAAGATTAGTAAAATCATACTTATTCGTAATCTTAACCATGCCATTGATCAGATCGACGGGCTCAAAGCCAACATATTGATAGACTTTATTTACTTCATAAAGACCCGGATGCGGTGTTCTGTCGGGCCAGACAAGTCCGTTTATATTGAAATTCCCGTCGCTGGGAATACCCATTTCGCCATAATCACCACCATAAGTCCAGTATTTTTCACCATTTTCATTTGTCTTGAGAAATCCCTGGTCAACCCAATCCCAAATGAATCCTCCCTGCAACTTTGGATATTTCTCTATCACATCCCAATAATCCTGCAGGTTTCCTGTTGAATTACCCATTGCATGAGCGTATTCGACCATTATCATTGGCCTGTCATTTTTTGCATCCTTTGCATAAGCCTCTAATTCCTCAATAGGTGCATACATATTGCACCAGATATCTGTATGTCGCTCGGGAGTATTAGTGTTTTTTTCAGCACGTTCGTACTGTACCGGCCGTGTCATATCCCTGCCTTTGATCCATTTATAACCGTTCAGAAAGTTATGACCATCCCCTGCCTCATTTCCCATCGACCAGATTATCACTGACGGATGATTTTTATCCCTCTCGACCATTCTCTCCATCCTGTCGTGATGAGCTGCTGCCCACTCGGGTTTATCAGCCAAAGTAACATCTTTGTCATAACCCATGCCATGTGACTCAATGTCGGCTTCATCAACAAGATAAAGTCCATATTTATCACACATGTCATACCAGAATTCCTGTTGCGGATAGTGGGAGGTTCGTACGGCATTTATATTATTGCTTTTCATTGTTTTTATGTCCTTCAGAACAGTTGCCTCATCAATAACATGCCCTGTTACATCATTGTGCTCATGTAAATTAACACCTTTCAGACGGATAGCAACTCCATTTACAAGAAGTTGTGAGTTAATTATTTCCACCTTCCTGAATCCGATTTTTGAACTTACACATTCAGCTATATTCCCTGTTTTATCCTTAAGTGTAATTACCAGAGAATACAGATCTGGCTTTTCTGCGGACCATTTCTTTATCCCCTGAATGTTCTTCTTAAAATTTATTGAACCTTTGTCGCCAGACAGTTTGACATTTTTAGATTCCGAGTAAAGCTTCTGCGTACCATCAAAAAGAGAAGCATCGACTTCAAATTCATTTTCATTTACCGAAGCAGTCTTTAACGAAACATTCACTTTCAGCACTCCTTCAGTGTAATTCTTATCCAGGTCGCCAATGGCAAAGAAATCATTTATGTATGTCTTGGGACGGGCGTGTAGGTAGACTGCCCTCTGAATACCACTTAATCTCCAGAAATCCTGGTCCTCAAGATAACTTCCATCGCACCACCTGTAAACTTCCACGGACAGTGAGTTTTTCCCACTTTTAAGATATTTGGTAATATTAAATTCGGCAGGCATCTTGCTATCCTGACTATAACCAACAAGTTTTTCATTAACCCAAATGTAAAAGGCAGAACTCACGGCTCCAAAGTGAATGAATATTTCTTTGTTTTTCCAGTCGGACGGAACCGTGAAATTTCTTTTATATGATCCTACCGGATTCCAGTCATGAGGAATTGCCGGTGGAATTTTTTTATAAGTAGTGGTATTTGGATGGAATATATCTTCATATGCCCAGAAAGGGTAAACTATATTTACATAGACCGGAACATCATAACCTTTCATCTGCCAGTTTGATGGCACTTCAATATCCTTCCAGTCGCGGGTATCATAATCATCCTTAAAGAACCAGAAAGGACGCTGATCGGGAGAATTAACGCAATTAAATTTCCAGAGACCGTTTAGAGATTTATAGTTTGGTGAATTTGTTTTGATTGCCTCAAGAGCACTTTTCTCATCAGCAAAACTGATCAGAGATGCATGCGGATCTTCTCTGTTTATATTAAATACTTCAGGATTTTCCCAGTCGCGCGGCACCTTCTCCGTAAATGGTACACCTTCGTACTTGCTTAGTTTCTTACAGGAGGAAAGCGAAACCGCTATCAAAAGGACATAAAATGGTATTCTCTTCATGGTGTCAGATTTTAACAAATATAAAGGTAATAAAAAATGCATTTATCCGGTAGTCAGATCATACTTCCAAACTAAGTCTGTTAAACCACTCCAGCTACTCAATACCCAGCAATTTTGCAATACGCGGGATGTCATCAGGAGAATTAATGTTTGTGAACGCTTTTTTATTTTTTTCTGATTCTTCAATTTGCAGGTAATGCACATCTGCTTTTTTGAAAAATTCCCTGAGAGCATAATTATTATCTGCTGTAAGATAATCTTCGAGAAGCCCGATCATGGTATTTTTATAGATTCCATGAAGCGGTTCGATAAAATTACCAATCAGCGGAATAAGGATATCACATTTATTGTTATTATAATAATCTAGCTGTTTGATGATAATACTCCTGTCAAGCAGAGGCATATCACCTGCAACAACAAATAAAGCCTCTCTGGCAGATATTTTCATTGCACTGTGTATTCCGCCAAGTGGTCCTTTATTCATAAAATGATCGCGAATAATTTTGCAGCTATTGAACTCTTTAAATTCATCAGGTGTGTTTGTCACAATAATAATATCGTCGAAAATGTCACCTATCGTTTCAATTATTCTTGAAATGATGGTCTTTCCGTCAATTACAATCTTCGCTTTTGTTATGCCATTAAATCTCTTATTGGCACCACCTGCAAGTATAACACCTGAAATATTATTAATCATCAGATAAATCTTTTTTCCACCATGCTTTTAATTATTAATATACCATTTCAAGATGTCAGGGAAAGTGTAAGAATTGGTTAAAAACAATCAGAATACAAATTTCTTCTCTTATATCTTTATTTGTTTATTATTGGTCTTTTTAATAAATTGAAGGTCTAATCATTCCTGCATAATAACAAATGTAAAAAATTAATTCAGGCCTCATACAAATCTGCTAATAAACATTAATCTGACGATTATGGACAAAAAAATCATCAATCTTTATGCTGATTATAAGCAAGGAAGAACAAATCGACGTGATTTTGTCAGAAAACTTGCTTTAGTCGCAGGAAGCTCTGCTGCCGCGATGGCGCTGATTCCTGTTCTGGAAAATAACAGTTTAACAGCTTCCGGAATTAAGCAGAATGATCCAGAACTTATATCTGAATTTATTAAATATCCTGGTGAAACGGGAGATATAAGAGCTTACCTTTCACATCCCAGGGAAGGTAAAAAATTTCCAGCAGTGATAGTAATTCATGAGATATTTGGACTTAATGCCCATATTCTTGATGTTACAAGAAGAATTGCAAAAGAAGGTTTCCTTGCTATGGCTCCCGACGCTTTGTCACCATTAGGAAATACACCAGAAAATGATCAGCAAAAAGCCGCGACACTTATCCGTGGACTGGACCAGGGAAAGACGGTCAAAAATTTTGTTGCTGCAGTTAAATTTCTGAAAACAAATCCACTTTCAACCGGAAAAGTCGGATGCACAGGGTTTTGCTGGGGAGGAGGCATGACCAACCAGGTTGCGGTTAATTCACCTGACCTTGATGCTGCTGTCCCTTATTACGGTATGCAACCAACTGCAGATGATGTTGCGAAAATAAAAGCCCCGATAATGGCCCATTATGGTGCTAATGACCCCAGAATTGATGAAGGCATACCTGCATTTGAAGAGGCTTTGAAAAAAGATAAAAAAGAATATCAGATATTTATTTATGAAGGTGCCGGCCATGCATTCAATAACGATACCAATCCTGACCGGTATAACGAAAAGGCCGCTAAACTTGCGTGGTCAAGAACAATTGCATTCTTTAAAGAAAAGTTGAAATAGAACTATTAATCTTTAACCTTCGTGTTCTTTAGTGACATACTT